>JACCEA010900661.1_pt1 | contig 23502 bp, 15 predicted proteins | sample 7449851 | NCBI WGS metagenome assembly JACCEA01 (sample SAMN15323453, study PRJNA562643) | freshwater metagenome | isolation source: river surface water | place: USA:Blue River Watershed | collected 2017-08-18 | reverse complement strand
TTCCAATTTTTCTTCGGATTAAGACCGGGTAGCTCGGCTTATGATAAATTTATAAAATACTACGGACCAAAAGGTGCGTTTCCTTCTACTGAATAATGGAAAAGAAAACAATCATATTACCAGAGTTAAGATACCATAAAGCACCGGCAGTTGACTTAACAACAAAAATTGGATTAGAAACAAGCGAAGAGTTACTAAGAGAAGGTGACCGTTCTATTGTTTTAGATTTAGAAGAACATTTTAGTTACGAAAGAGCACAAAGTAACAAGTATAAGATATATGGAAAATTAAGAATGATTTTCAGAAACATGTATGAGGGAGATAGTAATTATCAAAACTTAACAGAATATCTTTATTTAACTGGTGCTGGTGATATTGGTGATAATACAGGTTACATGCCATATGATGAATTTGCATTTATTAGAAGAGACACATATAGACAAGATATTAGTGTACCATCAGTAAGTGGTTCAACATATGGAACATATACACCAACATTTTCTTTACCAACTAAACCAAGAAACAAACACCAAAACATTTCAAATATGGATGCCCCATATCATAACTGGAATCTTTATTTAAGTTATGTCTATAGTGCAGATACTGAATTTCAAATGTCTTATACATTGAGTGGTGCAACTAGTTATTCTTGTAACAATACAACACAAATTTGTTTTAAAGCGAAAGATGGTATACCATGTAGAGTTGTGGCAACAGCAACAAACTATAAATTAATTAGTCCAGTTCCTCACGGTATCGGTGAAGATGAATTTGTTATCATATCTTCAGTGTCGGCTATTAGCGGAAATACATACTCGGTTTCAAGTTTAGGTGATGATAAGTACAATTCATCAAAATATGTTATTAATTTAAATAGACAACAATTTAGCGGTGTCACAATACCAACTTTAATAACAATTAAAAGATGTCTTAATAACAAGAATGTAAGTGGTACAACATCTACATATTATGTTCATAAACATAAAACACTATCAACACATACCGATTATATATTAGATAAAGCAGGTTTTGAGGTTCCTATTTTTGAGGAAGAAAAGAAAATTTTATTCGAAGATAGTGTTGGTTATAATGATGTTATTGTGGAAAGAAATAGACCAGAATCATTATTATATGATTTTAGAAATAGTTTTATTTTAACTGGTTTAACAAATAACTTAGGTTATACCCCTACTGAGGTATATGCAACAGTATTGTTTAAAAATGGTTCAGGTTATTTTGAATACCCACCTAAAATAGGTTATAGGTTTCATTTACATAATAATTGGATAGATAATCATTTTAGTGGAACAACAACACAAGAAACAAATTTAAGTGGTACATCCGTGACTATTAGTGGAATAACTTTCACTTCTGGAAGTACTATTCCGGTAGGTACAACATTAACGGGGGCTTTTGTTGAATATAATCAATCAGAATTGAAAGAAAGAATTGTTTCCGAAGCACTACATAAGATAGTCCAACCAACAACAATATTTGATCATCAACAAGATCAAACAGTTGCAGAATTTAGTGGCGCCACAGCTAATAATAAAATGGGTTTACTATATCAACCACATTATAGAATTAAATTAAGACAGTTGTCTCCATATGTTGAAACATTTAACACTAACAACATTTTAGATTTACCAGATAATGCTAGATATTTTGCAGATGAGAATTTATGGAAATGGAAAGATCTATATGATCATGGTTTTATTGATGATGAAGGTAATGGAACAGACTTTCCATTTGTAAATGGACAACACTACGTTAAAACCGATTTTAATTTTTATTTAATAAATGAAAAGGAATTCAATAATAAAGCAGATGGATTTAAAGGATTCACAGATATAAATTGTTAAAATGAATATATTATATAATAATAGTGATAAATCATTAATTTTTAACCCAGAAACCGATTTTAGAACAAATGCGGGTTGGGAGGAGAATTTCTTAGACTATCAAGAAGATGTCTTAAGATCTATTATTAATCCGGTTGAGAACTATGAAACCGTAAGATATATTCATGAACCATATACTGTTTTAATTTCTGGGATAACAAGTAAACAATGTGATATTTGGTACCAATTTCATTTTTTAAATAACCAAAATCCAAGAGATTATGATAATGGTTTAGATTATGATTTAATAGGTATCAGCCCCAAAGAGAATGCTAAATTATTAAAACACACTGTTAATAGTTTTTTCAGATTAGAGTTTTATACAACTAGAGAAAGGGAAACACAAAAATTAGTTTTCTCAAAAAACTTATCGATCCCTTTAGGTCAAAAAGTTTTTGACTTAAATTTAAGAGAAGATATTTTTATTCCGGTGTTTAATGGTAATAACTACAGAAATACTGAGAATATGTATTTGTTTTGGTTCGCTGATGACACTGTTTTTAGTGGCTTAACATTTTATATGACCGCTAGATTCTTTAATGCTGAGGACGGAACAATTACGAGATTTTTAAATAAAGACGTTTCAGTGAACAATTCGGGGTTAGTTAATGGTGAAAGAGTTGGAACCACTGCAAATCCCATTAAGTTCTATGAAATGAATTATAGTAATGCTGTTGATGATGTTGAAGATTCATATTATCAAGTAACATTTAGAAGAACTGATCATAGCTATAGAATAACAAGAGGTAAAACCGATGAATGTACGTTTATTGGAGGAAGCTTTGACAAAATATAAGAAATGAAAAAATATAAGTACGAAATATTACAAAAAAATATATTGTCAGTTGTTTTATATAATGCTGGCCAATACTGGTATGATATTAATTTGAACTTAGTTCCATGGTCAGCCACAACTGCACCGACAAGTGGGACTACAGTAATGGATGTTAAGTGGTATTCTGATATAACATATACCTCTGGCGACACGATTTATTATAGTGGAAAAATATACAAATCATTATCAAATAGTAATCTTAATAAAATTCCCTCAACCCAAACTGATTTTTGGGTAGAACTTCCAGAATCAATTACTTGGACAGATAAGGGGTATTATTATAGATGGAATGGAACGTCTTGGGTTAATTTAGGTAAAAATAAATCCGCAGCATACCCAAATTATAAAATACCTATAATTTTAGAATCAAAAGCTGATGAAATGGGTGTTATGGTTGGATTTGATGGTGATATCGATCAAGTTGAACAGCTTTGTAATTTCACATATAAAGCTAGTGGTAATACCATAACCGTATATAACACAACAAATACAAATACTTTAAAAAGAGTGGTAGATGCTACTTTCCAAATTAATTGGGGGGATTCAACAACATCTTCAATCTCGATATTGGGTAATGCAACCAAAACATACTCAACAGCGGGAAGCAAAACAATATCAATTACAATGAATAGTCCTTGGACTGTTCAAACATTATCTAGAAATATTACTTTACCGTTGGTGACGGGTGATCCAACTAGTTTAGGTACATTATCTTTCACTTTTCCATATACCGATTATGGGGTATCAGCATCCGGTTCAACAAAGACCCCAACATCAATCACATTTGTTGCTGCTGGTAAAAGTAGATTAAATGAAAAAAAATTATATGGTCAAAATTCATATACCGGTGTTACATCGACTTCATTACCTGGAACTAGTTTAAGTTGTTCAAAATATACTATTGATGGCTTAGATTATTATGATTGCTCCGATGGGGTAACATATATTACAGGTAAAGTACCAAATCATGTTATAAATAACACCACAGGTTTTACCACATATAATTCTAGTACTGATTTTGCAACAGAATATGTAACAAATAAAATTTTGACTAGAAATGAACATTTTTTAGGTTTTATATCAGATGTACAAGTGTATTCTGACATATTTGTTGAGAGAGGTAAGATGGGTGTTTCTGAATTTAACTTAAGATTGGGAGAAATTGACAATATTGGCGAATTAGATATCTACGGAAACGGATTTTTCGTGGTGAAAAAACAATAAAATTATATTTATTAATAAAATGCTATGGCAGTAGGAAGTTACGGAACAATAAGACCAGCGGATGTGTCACCAGAAGATGTAGAAATACTTCTTCATTACGCTGCAGATAGGGGGGCAACAACTGATTCGACTTTATCAAAGTTAGATTCAGCAAGTATTTTATCTCCTTTATTTCACAATTCAAACACTACAGATGACACAAATGCACCGAACGTTGAGGTTTTAGGTGGAATGTATAATTTAAGATTAGAAAGTACCACATTTTCAGAAATTGGGGTATATACTCTACATATTAGACCAAAACAAATTAGAACGTCTATAACAGATTGTGGGGTTTTAGCATCCTTACCATCAGTTAGAGGTCTTATTATTGATTTAGGTAACGTAAACACTGAAGATAGATCTAAATTCACACCACAAGGTTTAGTTGGGTATAGAGTAGAATATATCAGTGTAACAGACAACAAAAAGGTTCCTAATTTTTATAAAATAGTAACATCGTCATTTTATTGTGAGCCAATCACAACTAATTTAACGAACACAACGCAAAAATCTGTTAGGTACAGATACTCTGATGCCCCAACAAATTTAGTGTTTTTAACGGTTACACCATCTTCGGCACCAAGCAATAAACCAAATACGGTTCCATTTATTGGGCAACCATTACAAAAAATTATTTTAACCAACAGTTATTTTAACCCAACAACTATTGAAGTTGAAATGGTTGAACATGATGCATCAACACTTGCTCTTGCTCTTTATGGAAATCAAAGTAAGGCAGTGTCTTCAGGTATCTACACAATCTATGATGGTGGCAATAACATTTATAAACAGTTTAACCTATATGAAGTTAAAGACGAATTTAATGAGACATTATATGAAATTCGTGAAGGTAGAACTGATATAGACCAAACGTTAAATTTTGACGATATTACTGAATAATGGCAAAAAGAAAAGTTCCGAGTCAGGCGGCTAGTGGTTTTGAGACGTTTAGTGATAGTCTCGTTGGTAGACAAGTTACCGACGGTACTAGTCAGTTGACTAATACGAACTTTGCACTAGATAGAATTATCCCAGAAAAGGATTCTAAAAAATTCCAAACAGCACCGTTTTCGGATTTTATTACATTAGAAAATCTTAAGATTGAGGAAGACGTCCCAACAACTGTTGTACAATCTGATGGTAAGAAAAGACCAGTAAGATTTAACTCAAACAAAAAAGATGCTTCTAAATCTTTATTTGGTTCGTTAAAAGAAAGAATAAGAGTTTCGATCGCAAGAATCATTAGGAATTTCCCTGGTGCTATTTTTGTTGATAAGGATGCTCTTTCTGTGATTAATTCATATACTGCGGAAGATATTACTTATAACGCAACAACAAATAGAACAACATTTACAGTACAAACCGGTAGATTCTTTAATCCGTTCGATATTGCGTTAATACAACCAAAAGCGAATGAATTATTAAATGCTGAAAATAAGTTAAGAAATTTATTTTCTTCATATAAAAAGTATTCTCTAGTTCTTGGTGACAAAAAGTATAATATTACCAATTACACACAACCAAACAATTTTAACCAAATCGTTCTTGTTGTTGATGGTAAACCGTTTACTGGTTCCACATTTTCAGATAGTTTTATTTTAAGACCAAATGATAATGTTGTTGAAGAATTTTATTTAGGTTTAGATGATTTAGAACAAACATTATTAAATAGAGAATCATACCCAATATATCAGGCTAGTTTTACAGTACCAAGAACAAGTTTAGATGAATCAAAAACTGAATTAATCTCAATACTTGTAAATTGGCCAACATCTTCTGATGGATATAACATTCAAATAACAGGTTTAAAGTTTGATGAATATATCACTCGTTTAAGTGATTTAGCTACAGAAATTGATAACTATAAATCTAATTTAGTAACAAGATTTCTTGTAGCGCCACAATTATTTGAGTTCGATACAGAAGATCAAAAGATAGATAAAATATTTCAATTGTATGGTCAAAGCTTTGATAAAGTAAAATCATATATTGATAATATCGCTTACATGAGAAATGTAAGTTACGATGCTATAGATAATATACCAGATGTGTTTCTTAAGAACTTAGCAAATACGCTTGGTTTAAACACAATTAATTTATTTGATCAAAAGTCATTAGAAGAACAAATTTACAATGCATCTTCTATTACATATAATGGTCAATCAATTGGTAAGAATTTAGTAGAAGCTGAATTAGAGTTTTATAGAAGACTTTTAGTGAATTTAGCTTTCATTTATAAATCAAAGGGTACTAGAAGTAGTATTGAATTTTTCTTAAAATTCATTGGTGCTCCAGAACCGATGGTTAAAATAAACGAATTTGTTTATAAAGTTAGCAGCGCGTTACCACCATCAACTTTAGATGACATTACCAATACTCTGAATAATATTCAGGTAAGTAATAATGTATCATTTGATACAAAAACGTATACATATACAGTATCATCTTTAACTGGTTTAACAACAAATAGTCAATTAACTGATTATCCTGTAAATGAATCATCATTATTACCAAAATCGCCTTTAACAAACCAAGAAAACATTTTCTTCCAAATGGGATCTGGTTGGTCAAATGTATCTTTAGATCATAGATCATCTGATATGTTAGATGAAGAGCTTTCTGTAACAACTGGTAGAACAAAAACATTATTAACAAAATCAAAACCATATTCATATGGAGAAGATTATTTTGATGTTTATAGAACATTACCCGGTTTAGATTATGGTTTCACAATTAAAAGCGAAATAGACAACGTACAAGGACAAATATTAGAAGATGAAGGTCTTTCTAATTTAACACTTAATAGAAAAAACATAAATGTCTTTGTATCAGCAGCAAACGCAATTAACTATGATATTTGGAGAAAATCTAGAGAATTAGAAGTAACGTTTGGTACTAATAGTCTTGAGCCACAAACAGGGGTAACATTCGCACAATACCTAGAAAACACATTTTCCGGTCAGATAACCAATTCAAATTTAATAAGATATAAGAAAAACTATATTGCATTAGAAGATGTGTACCAAGATTATTTAAATCAATTGGTGGCATCTGGTTACACAACCTATGATATGATATCAACATCTGATTTTGTTAATCAGATGAGTCCATATTGGTCAACCGTGCTTGAACAAATTATTCCATCTACAACATTATGGATGGGTGGTAATTTAATAGAAAACAACGTATTTGGTAGACCGAAGTTTTCATATAGAAAACCATGTAAACCTTTAGAAATAGTTGAAAATCTCTATCCAGACTTTGAAACAGTTATAGAAGAAGATCTTGAAACTATTGTTGGCGACCCTGATAATTTAAGAGGTTTAATTGAATTTAGTGGTGTTACATTTACATTACATATTGATATTGATGGTGTAGATTATGCCGGAACATCAACAGTTGTTTTAACTGGAAGTACATTGTTTGGTTCAGGATTTACTGCGGTTGAAAGTTGTGGTGTGTTAACATCATCTACAACTAAAATACCTCTTATTTGTGAATATAAGAATTGGATTGATTTAAATACAACAACAATAAAAGCGGCTTGGAAAAATGCGATAGCCGATTTAGTTAATCAAATCAATCAAACAGAAACACAATACAGTGCAACAAATACCCCATCATATGTTCCTGCTAATGCAATATTATCAGGAAAAACTCAATTAATATCATATGAGTTTTTCACAGATTCTGATGGTATAGAAAAGGTTAAATTTATTGCACATACAAATTCATCTGGTGAATGTTTAGTTAAGAATAATTTAGATTTTTACTTTGATGTAGATTATAGTTATACTGAACCTAAATGTCATTTAGATTTATCTTTTGACACTATTTGCCACACATATTCTGGTTATCCTGAGTGTAAGGTAAGTAGTGATGTTATTGTTACAATAACTGGTGTTACAGTTCAATCTGGAAATGATAGTGGATGGGGTGTGTATGTTCAAAGAAATTGCATTCCGGGTAATAATGCTGTTACTGGTTATAGTTCAACATATCTAGATACTACATTATTACAAATAGCGGGAGAAAACTGCAAATTCAAATTAAGTAATGTAAGAGAAGATGAAGTAATTGATTTACTTTTTACTGATGCCGCAAACTGTGATAAGAAAGTAAAAATTGAAGGGTTAACTTTAAAGTACATTGAATATCCAACAGAATCTCCTGATATTCCGCTTGTAGTTAATACTGGTTACACATTAGTACCTAAAGTACAATATAGAAATTCATACAACTATGGTTTAAAACACAATACTAAAGTTATTGTACTAAGTGGTGCAACAATTAATAGTTCAACAACACCTGCAGATATTGAAAATTATCTTTCAGCTGGAACTCTTGTTAGAAAAGACGTAAAAGACTTAGTTAATGGTAATGTAATTTTAGGTGCCACATATCTATCTTGTTCAACATTTGCATCAAGTATATTTGAGTACGCTAGTGAAAATAATGATTATTCTTTTTCATATGACTATTCAACATATACTATAAATGATATTGATTGTTTAGGCTCTGTAAAAAAGAGTGAAATAACAGGTATGACTGTTAATGGTGAACAAGTTGTTATAGAAATATTACCAACATCTAAATTAAGGGTTTATACAAATAAAGAAATAGATGAAGTAACTTACAGAATTTCTAAAAGAGACGGATATTTCTTTGATTCTAGGTCACCTGAGTTTTTACAGCTAAAACCAGAAACACCTGAAGCTCCTTGTTGTTATTATCCATCAGATTATTATGACACTGGTGATTTCTTAATAACTGAAAAGGGGGAATTATTGGAAGTAATTGCAGTTAATTTAAATTATTGTGAAAGTAATTTATATTATAATGTTAATGTAACCGGTACACAACCAAATAATTTAATTATTTTTAATGGTAATTCAAGTACTCAAGTTTTATTACAACATTCTTATGTTAAATTTAATAGACTTGATGCTAGTTTAAACCAATTCTATATTGATCAACAATGTTGCACAACAGCAATTGAAGATCCAATTAGAAACTATACTACAGAATGTGGTGTAATTACACCTGCAGTTACTTGTGGCGATACTTTTCCAGTAATCACACCTACACCTACACCAACCCCAACAGCAACACCAACAGCAACACCAATCCCAACTGCAACCCCTACACCTACACCGACAGCAACCCCAACTGCTACACCGACTGCTACACCGACAGCAACCCCAACTGCTACACCGACTGCCACACCGACAGCAACACCTACCGTCACACCAATACCTGATTGTTCATTTGAAATTGATGCGGTATTGGTAACACCTACACCTACCCCAACACCAACAGCTGTTCCTGAGTGTGGGTTTGAAATTGATACGTTAGTTGTTACCCCAACACCTACCCCTACACCAACGCCAACTTCAAATTGTAATTTTGAAGTGGATGTATTAATCATTACACCAACACCTACACCAACACCTACACCAACTTCAAATTGTGATTTCAATATTGATGTAAACGTTATTACCCCAACCCCAACGCCAACACCTACTCCTACATCGAATTGTGACTTCAATGTTGATGTTTTAATCATTACACCAACACCTACACCAACACCTACACCAACTTCAAATTGTGATTTCAATATTGACGTTAATGTGGTGACGCCTACTCCTACACCAACACCTACACCAACTTCAAATTGTGATTTCAATATTGATGTTAATGTAGTAACCCCAACACCAACACCTACCCCAACATTAACCCCTGATTGTGACTTTAATATTGATGTTGAAGTAATCACACCTACACCTACACCAACCCCAACAGCAACACCTACTGCTACACCAAGCCCAACACCTACACCAACCCCAACAGCAACACCTACTGCAACACCAACACCTACTGCAACACCAACACCTACCCCAACTTCAAATTGTGATTTTGAGGTGGATGTGAATATTATTACGGCTACACCAACCCCAACGCCGACACCTACTCCTACCCCAACACCGACATCAAATTGTGATTTTGCTGTTGATGTGAGTATTGTAACACCAACACCAACACCAACGCCAACATTAGATTGTTCATTTGATGCTACATTTAGTGAAACAACAACACCAACTGAAAATCCTGGTGATCCAGCTCCTTGTAGTTCTGGTATGGACGTGGTATTCTTAGTTGATTACACTGGTAGTATGGGTAGCGCTATTGATGGGGTAAAAACATCAATCGCTAATATTGCTAACACTATTATCACCGAATCAAATGACAATTATAGATTAGGTTTGGTAATATTTGATGAGTACACTAGCGGCACATTATCAAACTATAGTAATAAAACAGACTATATAACATTACCTACTAATCAAAAATATGTTAATCCTGGGGTAGGCGGTAAATATCAATGGATAACTGCTGTTGAAAAAATGAGCACAAACAACCAGACATCATTCACAACGCAATTAAATAAACTAAACACAACAAGTTTCCCATTAGGAAACGGTGTTAATTATCCTGAACCAAGTGACATGGGTATTAACTTAATTGGAACTGGTGATGTTGTAAATTATGAATATATGGCTGGAACTTTCAGAACTGGCGTTTCTAAATTAATAATCTTAATTACAGATGCGACACCTGGTGGTACCGATGATGCTTACACCACAACCGATATTAATTATGTTAATAGTTTAATAACACCTTTATATAACCAAAATATTAGAGTATTATTAATGACAACGGCTGGTACAAACGTACTTTATGATTTGGCAACTGGTACAAGTGGTACGGTGTCAAGCGGATTTAGTGGAAATGATATAATAACTGCGATACAAAACATCTGTCCTTAATATATAATAATAAATGGCTAGACAATTTTACATACAAATAACAGGGGGGACATCACCAGGACCATATACAGTTTATTATGATTCTGTTAATGTTTCAAATATTGCAACATTAGTTTCAACTAATCAACCCGCAACAAATTTGTCATATAATGATTTAATCACTAGCCCTGGAATTTTAGTATCGGTACCAAATACAGCAATAAAGATAATTCTTTATAATGATTTATGTAGCGTTGAGATTGATTTTGATGCGCCAACACCAACACCTACACCGACTGCAACACCCACCCCTACACCAAGTCCTACACCAACAGCGACACCCACCCCTACACCAAGTCCTACACCAACAGCGACACCAACACCAACTGCTACACCGACGCCAACCCCAACACCGACACCGAATTGTGATTTCATAGTTGACACCGAAGTTAATTATCCACCAACGGATATTTTATTAAGTTATGATGTTATAGATGAAGGAGCCGCAACCGGAACAACAATTGGTACCTTTACAACAATAACGCTGGATACTTCAGATACACATACATATAGTGTTATAAGTGGTACTACTAATTTTTACGTGTCTGGATCTACATTACGATCTGCACAGGTTTTTAATTATGAAACGGCATCATCACATTATGTTACAATTAGATCAACAGACAGTGTTGGACAATATGTAGATAAAACATTTTTAATTTATGTTGATAACGTTAATGAAGCACCATATGGTTTAACATTAAATAATAATAGTCAACAAGAAAACACTGTCACCGGAACAACAATTGGTACTTTTACAACATTAGATGTCGATTCTGGAGATACATTTACATATGAATTATTTGACACATTAAATTATCCTGATAATTCTAGTTTTTCGTTAACTAGTTCTGGTGAATTAAAAAATGCTGTTGTTTTTAATTATGAAGCAAAAACAACATATTCGATTAAAGTAAAAACAACTGATGCAGGAGGATTAACGTATGTTGGTACATTTACAATAAATGTAACAAATGTTAATGAAGATCCAACAAATATAAATCTTAGCTCGTCTTCTATTTCTGAAAACGTACCAACAGGAACAACGGTCGGTACATTATCAGCAACAGATCCAGATTCTGGCGATACGTTTACATATGAATTATATGATACATTAAACTATCCTGATAATTCTAGTTTTTCAATTTCTGGTGGCACATTAAAAAGTGCTGCGGTTTTTGATTATGAAACAAAATCTTCATATTCAATTAGAGTTAGAGTTACGGATGCTGGAGGATTAACGTATGTTAAAACAATCACAATAACCGTGACAAACGTTACGATTTCTGTTAGCGCATCGGTAACAAAAACAGTTACATGTTATGGCGGATCTGATGGTGTAATAACCGTATCCGGCGCAACAGGTGGTACTGCGGTATACACATATTCAAAAGACGGAACCAATTATCAATCAGGAACTGGTTTCAGTGGTTTAACTGCTGGTTCATATACAATATATGCTAAAGACTCTTATGGTGAAATTGGTACAACATCACTTACTGTTAACCAATCAAGTGTTGTTTCTGTTAGTGCAAATGGTACGGCACCAACTTGTTACAGTGGAAGTGATGGTAGCATAACTGTTTCTTCTGCGTCCGGTGGCTCTGGTAGTGGTTACACATATTCAAAAGATGGGTCAAATTATCAAACTGGTGTTACATTTAGTAATTTAGCTAATGGAACATACACCATATACGCAAAAGATTCAAATAATTGTACAGGATCGACTTCAGTTACATTAGCAAGAACACAAGTAACAGGAACAACAGATCAAACAAACGTAACATGTTATGGTGGTTCAGATGGTACTATAACAGTTTCTGGTTTAGGTGGTGGACAAGGCGGCCCATATTCAACCAAATTAAATTCTGGTGGAACATATCAAGTAACAACAACATCTAGAACATATAGTAATTTAAGTGCTCAGTTGTATACAATTTATATTAAAGATAGTGCTGGTTGTGAAAATACCTATTCAGTAAATATGGTACAACCAGATGCAATTATTGTTACATCAACAGCAAGTACTATACCAACATGTTGGAATGGGACAAATGGTTCAATAACATTATCAGCATCGGGTGGGTCAGGTTCATATCAATATTCAGTTGATAATGGTGCAACATATCAATCAAGTGGAACATTCACTAATTTATCATCTGGAACATATACATGTGTTGCTAAAGATGGTAGCGGTTGTGTATCGTCAAGTATAAGTGTTAATATTACAAAATCAGAACCTAAACCTGTATTATCATATAGCAACATTGGTTGTAATGGTGGTACAACATCAGTTTATGTTGGCGCTGTTACGGGTGGTAATAGCGGTCTTTACACAGTATCAATAAACAATTCAACATATTATTCAATACCGAAACAATTTACCGATTTAGGTCCCGGAACATATACAATATATGCAAAAGACTATACAGGTTGTGTTGGATCAACAACATTTACTATAACACAACCATCAACACTTTCTGTTAGTGTCAGTTCAGCAACAAATCCAACATGTTTTAATGGTGCTGATGGTTCTATAACGGTTGCGGGATCTGGTGGAACAACCCCATACGAATATTCAAAAGACGGAACGAATTTTCAATCTAGCGGAACATTTAATAGTCTTGGTGTGGGGTCATATACGTTGTATGTTAGAGACGCTAATTCATGTTACGCAACAGTTTCACAATCATTATCAAAATCTGCACCATCCGCATTAATTTCATCAACTGACCCATCTTGTTATGGAGAAACAGGTACTATTACAGTATCTAGTGGTTCAGGTGGTAATGGTGGAACATACCAATCTAAATTAAACTCTGGTGGAACTTATGGCAATTTACCACAAACATATAATAGTTTAAGTACGGGAAATTATACTGTTTATATTAAAGATGCTACAGGTTGTATTCAAACTTATTTACAAACAATTACAGTACCAAATGAAGTGGTATTTAGCACAAGTGTAACATATACTACATGTTATAATGGTAATGATGGTTCTGTAACAATAACTGCTAGTGGCGGTAACGGTTCTTACTTATATTCTAAAGACGGTGGTAGTACATGGCAATCAAGTAACTCATTTAGTAGCTTAACTGCATCATCATATACATTTAGAGTTAAAGACGGTAACAGTTGTTTATCCACAACACAAACAATTGATATGACCAAGTCAGCACCAACAGCAACTATCTCACAAACTAATGTGACATGTTATGGTGGTTCTAATGGTTCGATTAGTGTTTCTAACCCTTCTGGTGGTAATAGTGGGGCATATACGGTTTCAATTGATGGTTATAACTACGTTTCATTCCCTGTAACTTATAGTAACTTAACATCAGATCTTTATTCAATTCATATTAAAGATTCTTTAGGTTGCCTTGCAGTATATGAGGTAGGTATATCACAACCAACAGAACAAACAGCGTCAATTAGTAGCCCAACAAATCCTCCATGTGGAGATCCAACTGGTGGTAGCTTAACCATTTCATCTACTGGTGGTGTTTGGCCAAAAACATATCGTTTATATGAAGATGAGACAGCACCATATACAACTTGTGGTGGTACATTAGTTGTAACATATACCGGTGTTACTTCAGGAACACCAAGCAGAACTGTTACAGGATTGTCATCTGGTGGTTTCTGTTTAGAAGTTACCGATGCAAATGGTTGTGTTACTAATAGCGGAATAACAACACTTGTTGATGGGCCAGTTTATTACAGATACCAAGTTATTAGATGCTCAGATAATGCATATTTAACAATGACATCACCGGATGCGTTACCTAGCTCATTTACAACAGGAACTGCTGCGGTTAAAATAGATAACGTTTGTTACCAAATCGACTATTTATTTGATACAGTATGTACTCAAGGAGCAATACATTTAGCTGATGGTCAATATGCTTCATTCTATACTAGTTGTAATAATTGTACTGGTGGAGGTCCGGGACAAAATGTATAAAAATTAAAATAATCAGATATTTATATTTAAAAGAAAAAAATGACAGTTACATTCACATTACAAAATCAATATTCAGGCGCAACGTTTGTTGCTGGTCCGTTTAATATTTCAGGAACAACTGATGGCGGTATAACAACTCAATTAGCGACAGGGGTGACAAAAACAGAATTGTTAACCGGTTATACAATTAATGATATCGATAACGCAACAACTGGTGGTACGATTGCTAGTACTGGAACTTGTACAACAACACAAGATTGGTTTACAGAACCAGTTGTACAAACTGCAACTTTAGAGGTTTATGGTAAAGATTTAAATACTGTACCACAAAATGCTACTATTACATATTCTATTAATAGCGGAGCCACAGTCAATTTAGTAACTCTGACCCCACTATTGGCTAACTGTTCATTAATTGGAACGATTACTGGGTTATCAGTTAATGATGTTGTTAGAATAGAATCTGCGGATACTTACCCATTAGCTGGTTCTAGCTCTTCTACTTGTCCTAGTACAGTATCAAATGGTATTGTGTTATATGACCATGTGGTTGGGGTAACAGGGACAGATTATGTCGCTATCACAATAAACTCAGATGTAATGAATTAAAAATAATAAATTTTAAATAGATAAAACCCCTTCAAAACGAGGGGTTTTTTATTTATATTTTATATAAGTGGTATTTATGTAGTATGGGATTAAATCTAAAAATAAAAGGTATTGTTTCGCCAAACCCATTTAAATTGTTATACAAGACTGGGGCTACAGCAGGTAATGAATCTGTGGTGACTACAGGTTATACATACTACCCAAATTCAAGCACAACATATCAAGCAAGCTCTGATGGTTCATATTATAATACTAATCCAATAATTTTTAGTGGTGCAAGTTATAATACACAATATTGGTTTAAAATTTTAGATACGGTTACCGGAGGGTATATTATTGAAAATGTATTCACAAATCATCAAGAAGTTTATGATAGTTGTATCTATTGTTGTTTATTTGAAGGTGGTTCATCTAGTTATCTTGAAGCAATTACACCAACACCAACTGCAACCCCTACACCGACCCCTACACCAACAGCAACACCAACACCAACGCCAACCCCCACACCAACAGAAGTGGTTATCACACCTACACCAACAGAAGTAGTTATTACACCAACCCCTACACCTACTAACGTAGTTGTAACAGCAACGCCAACCCCTACACCGACATCTACACCGACGCCAACACCTACTGCAACGCCAACCCCAACACCAACAACTGACATAGGATTAAATTGTGTTGTTATAGATTATAACTACAATTCATTCCCTGGCTTAGCTGATGGATGTGGCGGATATTCTAGAACAGATGCGGTAGTTAGAGCAACATTATATGATTCACCAAATGGATCACCAATGGTTGCACCAACAACAATTAGCGTTACGTTTGATACAACATATAGTGATTGTTTAGGCGGTACAAGTGGAAGCTTAACTTTATATATAAATGCGGGTAATACTTATGGTGATTTACAATATACACAGTATTCTTGTGAACCATGTCCATATGATAATAATCCTTCACAAGTATCAACAACAATAAATGGGCTTCTTAGTATATCACCTTCTGGATATGTTAATTGTGTAACATCTACACCTACCCCAACACCAACTTCAGAACCATTAATTACACCTACACCAACACCTGAGCTTGTACAATATTGTTATACTGATACAATGAATGGTGGTATTCAAGTTGGTCCGTTTAATACATTAGAAGATTGTCAAAGTTTTGCAAATAATCCAAACGGTTATGTATGTAGTTCATGTACAGGATTACCACAAGATTAATTAAAAAAATAAAATAAATATTTATAAAATATGGCATTTAACGCTTCAGTAAATTTAGGAACAGTAGGCTACGGAATAACAGGACAAACCGTATCAATTTCGGGTTGTACTGGTACATCATGTGGTAGTGGCTGCTCAAGTTTAGTGACTGCGCAAGCCGTATCAAGTTTTCCTAAAACAATAACAAACATACCAGATGGTGTGGTTAGTTTATATGTTAAGGTAGACGGCGGTAGTTGTACAGGTACAACACAATGTATTAGCATTAGTAATATACCAACACCTACGCCAACACCAACGGCTACACCGACACCAACTGCAATTGTTAATACTCCTACACCTACACCTACCAATGTTGTTGTTACTGCGACACCAACACCGACACCAACAAATGCAACCGCTACCCCAACACCTACACCAACACCGACACCAACCACGCCACCAACTGGAAATTGTTGGACATTAACATATGATAACACCTTACCATCGGATCTATATGTAAGATATAGAGACAATGTTACTAATGAAGTTGTAACTATATTAATATATAATTTAGATGCTATAGATAATCTAGATGGGACATATACAACTGCAATTTGCGTATCTCAAGGGGGAAGTTATAACCAACCAGTATTTGTTCAAAATGGATTAGAGCAATCTGGAGGCACATTCTTATGGGGAATGGAAGGAACTTGTGCAGATGTTCCTAACTGTTTAGATGCCCTAATAACACCAACACCTACACCGACACCATTACCTCCAGAAGCATCATTTAGTACTTCAAGCATAAATGCTGCTTGGATTAATAGTTATCCAGGCACTAAAACAGAAACAAGTGGAACAACCATAACAGTTATTAATGGTACTGCAACTATAAGATTAAAAACATGGACCGTAACTGGTTATAGGGCAGACACAACATTAACAATTGGCGGTAACGCGTATTCACCAACGACGGCTGGACAAGATGGTACGGGAGAAGGAAACGCAACATTTATTGATATTAACTTACCTATTGGTGTATACAATATAACAAGTTGGGTTGTGGAGGCAATCAGTGATGGTTCAACGACTGTAGCGCAAGCTAAAATAGAACAAATATGATAATCATTAAAAAATATATATAAGATATGAGTTTTTTAAATAGTAATAATTCAGAGTTTTTATCTGCAAGGATAACAAGAAAGGGTAGAAAATCTATCGCTGAAGGTAATTTTGTTATAAAATATTTTCAAGTCGGTGACTCTGAATTTGATTACAATTTTAGTGGATTTACTGGAGAAGGTACAACACCAAGACAAAGAATCTTGGCACCTATGGATGGTGATCAACACATAAAATACCCATATCTATTAGCGGCAAATGATACCATTAATTATGGTAATGCAGTTGAACAATCAACAACAGTAACATTAAAGAACGCAATGGGCCCTGCCGGTTTTGTTTCCAATTATAAACCATACAACGTTAGCCCTTGTACTGGAACAACTGTAGAATGTTTGGTTAAAGAAATTTCATTATCTGAAGTTGATGGTACAAATATATTATCAGTACCAAATGCAACAGGGTTTTCACAATGTGAATTTGTTACAATAATTTTTAAAAATCAATTTGTTAGTGAGAATTATGTTATCAGTGGCAACTCACAAAGTTTAGTTTATAAAATTGTGAGTGTTAGCCCAACAGAACTTACATTTGATAGACCGATGCCTAACTTATCTATACAATCTGGTTATGCACAAGTGGTATGTAATAAATGTAGTTTAGAATATCCAGAAGTACCTACAGGTTCAACCATTTGTTCGCCAATTCAAGTAGACAATTTAGCTCAACATGATCCTTGGACATTAGAAACGATTTGGACACAAAGACCAGCTGGTATGGATGTTGGCGGCGGTACTTTAGATGAAACACTTAGTGGATATACTGGAACTCAGTTTGCATCATTAAAAGAATATTTGGGTTATACATCTAATTCAGGACAAACGTTTACTAATTTAACTGGAGGAACAATATCAAATCCAACATCATATACTAACTCATTTGGTGAGAGAATAGATATCGAACCAGAAAATCAAAGATGTATTGCTGTTATTCATTATTCTGAATTAGGTGACATAGTTAATGACCCTGAAAGATTTTTCAAATATGATGATTATATTGGAAGTAGTGCAACTGAAGAATATTACACATATGATCCAGAAGATTTAGTTTCAGATGTTAATCATTTTGAAGTATATATTCCTTTTATATTTTATCACAGAAATACGGGAACAACAATTGGTGCTAAATTTGTGATGGATATAACAGACTATTATGTATCTTCTTCAAAGAACACAAAACCGAACACTAACAATCTTAAATTTAGATTTTTATTAGATGAACAAGGTGTTAGAGTTGGTAAAGTATTTGTCGATAAAAAAATAATAGTATTCGATGACCAAGAATTAGTTGCAGTATTAGATTATAAAACAAATAGAAAATATACATTACCTGCACCTAGATTTAATACAGTACCATTAGACTTACCAACCTTCTATGATTTAGATCCGGTTATTTTAACAGGTCAAACAGCGTGGGTAACATATATGTTCCAATATACTGGTGACACATATAGAAATGGTATGCATTGTAATTACTATGGTGAAATTACAGGTACAACAAGTTCTAATATTGGTTTCAGATTTGAAACTGGTGATCTTAAGTTTTTAAGCGACTCATCATATTATACTGGATTCACTGCTAATAAATTCTATGCGTTAGTTCAAGTAGTACAGACAGGAAATCAACCATCTTCAGATGGATGGAAAATTGTTGATTTAACATCACAAATTTCTGGCCATACTGTTGGTAATTTAATATCAAAAACAAACATGTGCGGTTATCAATTTGTGGTGACTGGTGACATGTATAATTCAGCATCACCTTATGATATTGAAACATATCTTGGGCCGTTACCTAATATTGATCAACCAACATTACCGCAATTTGGGGATTCACAACCATTCCCAGGGGCTGTTCAATTAACTAGAGCTACCGATGTTGAGGTTATGAATTTTATGGTTAATTTACCGGGCACACAATTCTTAACCAGTCAGAACCCAACATATATTACCGGAGCACCAAAAAGAATAACTGAGATTGCTTTATTGAATGAAAATAAAGAACCATTAGTTACTGCGAAATTAGCTAAACCTTTAGTTAGAACAGGTAATCAAGTATTTTCTGTTAGAATAGACTTCTAAAGACTTTACATTAATTTTATTTTTTCTTATAATTTGTTTTATGGATCTTAAATTCAAAAACAAATCGAAAATTCTTGGTTTAGATATTTCAACCAAGACAATTGGTTGGGCATTATTTGACCTTACCGGTAAAAAGTTGTTAGAATTATCACACTTTTCACCTAAAATAAAACCACAACCGGAAGATAAATTAGAAGAATTAATAAAAAAAGCGGATGCTTTTAAAAAGCATTTGGAAGCGTATAAGAACCTAGGTATAGTCAAGGTTATTATTGAAGAGCCATTATTAAATTCCAATAATATCTACACTGTTGGTACATTACTTCGTTACAATACAATGATTTGTAAAATCGTTTATGATACATTGGGTATTGTTCCAACGTTCATCTCAACATATAATGCAAGAAAATTTGCTTTCCCAGATTTAGTTGGTGATAACGGAAAGGGTAAGAATGTATTATTTGGTGGTTATCCAAAAGATATCGATAAGAAACACGTTATATGGGAACATGTAAATGCTGTGTGCACTGAAGTTACTTGGTTATATGGTAAAACTGGTAATTTAAAGAAAGAAAATTATGATATGGCAGATGCTGCAACAGCTGTTATAGGATATATAAACATGTTAAAAGAAAATGATTAAAAATATGGAAAAAACGTTTAAAAGAATGGCTGACGGCAAAATAGTATTAGAAGGTGTTATCTACGACACTAGTATTAGTAAGAGAATTAATGTAACAAATGCGAACACAGGGTATAAAATAAGTTCAATCACAGTTCAAGATGTGTCATATTACCCAGTTGCAATAGTGAAAGAAAAGAAGACAAAAGAAAAAATGGCAACTAATATTTCGTAAAAAGCTTTTTTTGTGTTATATTTAATAATGTAGGCGGGAATGTAAATTTATTTACATTTTGGTTGGTTCCCCGGAGAGTGGTGTCTTCGGGGATTTTTTTTTATGGTTTTTTTTATCTATATTTACCATATGACCGCAATAGATACCGACTTCGACCAAATTGTTGAGCTTCTAGAAGACATTCTAGGCAACTACAAGATGCACAACGACTACAAAGGGCAAATTTCCTTTGACTGTCCTGTCTGTTCACATGAAATCAAGGGTTTAGATGATGGGGACGGTAAAGGTAACCTAGAAATCAACTATAAAATAGGTGTTTACAAGTGTTGGTCATGTGGTGAAACACATGAAACACATGGAAGTTTACACAAGTTGATTAAAAGATATGGGAATAAAAAGCAATTACAGTTTTATGAACTGATGCGCCCAGAAGAAGTAGAAGAAGCACAAAAAGTGACAAAAATCGCTAAGTTGCCTCCAGAATTCATCCCATTTTCAACTGCTGGTTTCGGTTTAAAACTAACACATCACTATAAACAAGCATACAACTACATTAAAAGTAGAAATATAACTGATGATATGTTGAAAAAACATAATATTGGGTTTGCTTATGATGGCCCGTATGCTAATAGAATTATTATACCATCATATGACACCAATGGGAAGTTAAATTATTTTGTTGCTAGATCATATTTGTCTAGAACTAAAATGAAATATAAAAACCCAGATGTACAAAAAGAAATTATTATCTTTAATGAACAGTTAATTGATTGGAACAGAACGATTTATCTAGTTGAAGGAGCCTTTGACAGTATATTTGTTGACAATTCAATTGCGATGTTAGGTAAAGTGATGGGTGAGTTTTTATATTCTAAACTATATGCAAATGCGAAAGAAATCGTAATAGTTTTGGATGGTGATGCATGGGAAGATGCACAAAAATTATATCACAAATTAAACACTGGTAAGTTATTTTTAAAAGTTTGGGTTGTTAAGATGCCAATTGATAAAGATATTGCAGATTTAAAAGGTGATTTCACTAATTTAGAAAAAATACAATTAGATTAATATGGATTTACTATTAGAATTAAACAAGTTTGATCACATCAAGTATCATGATGAGCCACATCATTATTACATTGGTGACAAACTATTGACCTCAGCCACAACATTCATTGGCAAGTTTAAAAACAAATTTGATAGCGATGCACAAGCTGAAAAGTATGCAAATAAACACGGATTAATTAAAGAAGAAGTGTTAGCAGAGTGGGATCACAAACGAGATTATAGCACAATCAAGGGTAGTGCTGTACACGATTATGCTGAAAATCATTGGAATAATAAAATATTTCCATACGACCCATCGGCAGCGGTTAATCGTTTTGGTGAAGACATTGTTAAACCAGCATATGATAAATGTGTAAAACTATTTGATAGATTTTACAACGACAGTAAAGCAAATTTAATACCTTTGAAGAGTGAATTTGTAATTGGTGATGAAGAATTGGGGATATGTGGAATGATTGACCAATTATTTTGGAACAAAAAACAAAATCAAATTCAAATTTGGGACTGGAAAACAAACAAAGCGATTCATACAAAGAGTGATTTTGGTAATAGATTCAAAAGACCAATTTCTCATTTAGATGAATGTGAGTTTAACACATACAGCCTTCAAACTAGTTTATACAAATATATCATCGAGAAAAATACAAATTTAAAAATCGGTGACTTGTATTTTGTTTGGTTATTTGAAGGTAACGACACTTATAAAGTTTTTAAGTGTGCAGATATGCGTAAAGAAATTGAAGACATGTTAAAAGCAGCATAATGATAAAGAAAATAATACACATCGCGGATTTACATATCCGTACAATACAATTACATGATTTGTATAAAGCCCAATTTGAAAAGTTATTAAGAGAAATTGGGATTAAATTTTTAGACTGGGCAGATGAAGGTATATCGCACAACGAAATTAGAATTGTTATTGCGGGGGATATCGCACATCAAAAAATTAATATCTCGAATGAGCAGCTTCTTTTAACTAGTTGGTTCTTAAGAGAATTAACAAATTATGGTAAAGTTGTTATTATTCCCGGTAATCACGATTTCTTAGAGAATAATGTTCAAAGATTAGACAGTATAACACCTGTTGTTGAATTATTGAACAATGATAATATTGTTTATTATAAGGACAAAGGTGTTTATCCGGATGAAAATATTGATTGGGTTGTTTATTCATTATATCAACATAATGAAAGACCTGATTTCAAAGCTGGTGATAGATTTAAAGTCGGGTTATTTCATGGGCCAATTCAAGGTATGTCAACAGATTTAGGTTTTAAATTTGAGGACGGATATGATCGTTTAAACTTTGTTGGTTTAGATCTTCTTTTGTGTGGTGATATACATAAAAGACAAACATTTAAATTACCCGGGGGTGGCTTAGCTAGTATGGTCGGTTCTCTAGTTCAACAGAATTTTGGAGAAACAATAAAACATCACGGATATGGTGTTTTTGATGTTGACACTAAAAACTATGAGTTCTTCGATCTACCAAATGAACAACCATATATGCATTTCACCATTTCAGACATAAACGATATTCAAGATGAAAAAGAAGAACTCGTTAACGCTGGATGATGAATTCGTTAGATACTGTGAAATAAATGAAATAACAGATATCGAAGGAACAGCAAGAAAAATATTTCAAAGGGGATT
>JACCEA010464362.1_pt1 | contig 23511 bp, 17 predicted proteins | sample 7449851 | NCBI WGS metagenome assembly JACCEA01 (sample SAMN15323453, study PRJNA562643) | freshwater metagenome | isolation source: river surface water | place: USA:Blue River Watershed | collected 2017-08-18 | reverse complement strand
TAAAATAGATTTGATTTAAGGCGTAGAATTACTAAATTTGCGCCTTAATTTTTGTAATTAAGCCCTTTTTCAACACACACATGGCAGCGATTAACGCAGTTAAGATTTTTTCTGGATCGGCATCGAATTATTTGGCAAAGGATATTGCCAAATATTACGGAAAGGATTTGGGTGCAGTAACTATTTTAAAGTTTTCAGACGGTGAAATGTCACCGAGTTTTGATGAGTCTGTGCGTGGCTGTGATGTATTTATTATTCAGTCTACTTTCCCAACGGCAGATAATTTAATGGAGTTATTGCTGATGATAGATGCGGCTAGAAGAGCCTCAGCACATTATGTAACGGCTGTTATTCCGTATTTCGGATACTCACGTCAAGATCGTAAAGATCGTCCACGGGTAGGCATTGGGGCTAAATTGATTGGAAATTTATTGACTGCCGCGGGTGCTGATCGTTTAATGACGATTGACTTGCATGCTGGTCAAATTCAAGGATTCATGGATTTTCCAGTTGACCACTTAGAAGGCAATGCCATCTTTGTTCCTTATTTGAAATCATTGAATTTAGAAAATATCATTTTTGCTTCTCCAGACGTAGGAGGAGTAGTACGTACCCGCAACATGGCCAAATTCTTTAATGCAGAAATGGTTATTTGCGATAAGCACCGGAAACGTGCTAATGAAATTGCATCGATGCAATTAATTGGTGATGTCAAAGGTGCAGATGTCGTTCTTGTTGACGATTTAATTGACACCGGAGGTACTTTATGTAAAGCCGCTCAGTTAATCATGGATAAGGGGGCAAACTCAGTTCGCGCGGTGGTTACACACCCCGTATTATCAGGAAAAGCGTATGAAAATATCGCTAATTCAGTTTTGACTGAATTATTGGTGACAGACACGATTCCACAAAAAAATACGTGCGACAAAATAAAGGTATTATCAGTAGCTGAACTATTTGCCAAAGCTATTGGTCGTATCCGTGATCACGAATCTATCAGTTCATTATTTATTAAATATTAATTTTAACCGTTTTCAGGGGATAGCCCACGTGCGAAAGACTGGAAACACTAACAAAAACAAAATGAAAAAGTTAGAAATTGTAGGATACAAGAGATCTACATTAGGAACGAAAGGTTCTAAAGATTTACGTTTAGAAGCATTAGCTCCATGTGTTCTTTACGGTGGTAAAGAGCAAGTACACTTCGCTGTACCGATGATCCTTTTCCGCGAATTATTATATTCATCAGATGTGTACGAAGTAGAATTAAACATCGAAGGTGATATTCACCGTGCTATTTTGCAAGATGCGCAGTTCCACCCAGTAAATGAGATGATCTTACACGTTGACTTTTTAGAAATCGATTCTAAAAAGCCAATTAAAATTGAAGTACCTATCAAAATCGTAGGTAACTCTCCAGGTGTAATCAAAGGGGGTAAAATGGTGCAAAAATTACGTAAAGTATCTTTACGTGGTTTAGTAGCCAACATTCCTGATTATGTTACAGCTGATATTTCAGGTTTAGACTTAGGTCAAACTGTTAAAGTAAACAAGTTAGTAGTTGAAGGTTGTGAGATTTTAAATCCAATGTCCAACCCAGTAGCGACAATCGATATCCCAAGAGCATTAAGAGGTAAGTTAACTGCTTAATCTTTTTAGGACAGAACGATAGATCAAAAAAGCCTGACATATTTGTCAGGCTTTTTTATGTGCCGTAAAAAAAGGCCCCAATTGCTTGAGGCCTTTCAATAGAATTATTTCAGTTCTTAGCGTTTAGCCATCACCTTCACAATTGGAGCTTTCTCCAAGTGTGATGCATGACCTGCCGACTTCCCTACGTGGATGTAAGGGGCAATCACTAAAGAAACAATAGACATCAATTTAATTAAGATGTTCATCGATGGACCTGAAGTATCTTTGAATGGATCACCTACAGTATCACCCGTTACGGCTGCTTTGTGCGGTTCAGAACCTTTCTTAAATGTTTGACCATCAATTAAAACACCCTTCTCAAATGATTTCTTAGCGTTATCCCAAGCACCACCGGCATTTGATTGGAAAATACCCATCAATACACCAGATACAGTTACACCCGCTAATAAACCGCCTAATACTTCTGGTCCCATGGTGAAGCCAACAAGTACTGGAACTGTTAATGCAATAGCTCCTGGTAAAATCATCTGACGAATTGAAGCTTCTGTAGAAATTGCTACACATTTTTCATATTCAGGCTTTGCCTTATATTCCATGATCCCAGGAATTTCACGGAACTGACGACGTACTTCATTCACCATTTCCATCGCAGCTTTACCAACCGCTGAAATACATAATGCAGAGAAAATAAATGGAATCATACCACCCACAAATAAACCAGCTAATACATCAGCCTTATAAATGTCAATCTGCGTAATTCCTGAAATACCTACGAAGGCAGCAAAAAGAGCTAACGATGTTAAGGCAGCGGATGCAATCGCAAAACCTTTACCAGTAGCTGCTGTTGTATTTCCAACTGCATCCAAATTATCTGTACGCTCACGTACTTCGGAAGGCAATTGAGACATCTCAGCAATACCACCTGCATTATCCGCAATTGGACCAAATGCATCAATCGCTAATTGCATCGCTGTTGTTGCCATCATACCTGCTGCAGCAATAGATACACCGTAAATCCCAGCAAAGTGATAAGAGGCAATAATTCCAGCTGCTAAAACTAAAATAGGCAATACCGTAGATTCCATACCTACAGCTAATCCACCAATAATGTTAGTTGCATGACCTGTTCCAGATTTTTGAACAATTGAATCAACTGGACGCTTACCCATCGCTGTGTAGTATTCCGTAATGATTGACATCAATGCACCTACGATTAAGCCTACGATAATTGCGTAAAATACATCCATCGAAGAGAAGGAAGTTCCACGTAATGTTAAGCTCTCCGGTAAGATATTTGTTACTAAGAAATATGAAGTAACAAACGTAATAGCGATAGAAGTATAATTACCTACGTTCAAAGCATTTTGAACTGAATCCGTTTCCTTGGAGATACGAACAAAAAAAGTAGATACTAAAGAAGCCAGTAAACCTACACCCGCAATTAACATAGGTAATAAAACAGGAGAGAAGCCACCATAGTTGTCAGAAACCTCAATTTCTTGTCCTAATACCATCGTAGCCAAAATTGTCGCAACATACGAACCAAATAAATCGGCACCCATACCAGCCACATCACCTACGTTATCACCAACGTTATCAGCAATAGTGGCAGGATTACGCACATCATCTTCAGGGATACCTGCTTCTACTTTACCTACTAAATCAGCACCCACATCAGCAGCTTTCGTATAAATACCACCACCCACACGTGCAAACAAGGCAATTGACTCAGCACCTAATGAGAAACCAGCTAATACTTCGATTGCTGTTTTCATTTCCACAGATGTCAACGCTTGACCTTGTGCAAAAATTTGATAGAAAGCGATAAATAAACCACCTAAACCTAAAATAGCTAAACCAGCTACACCCATACCCATGACAGAACCACCAGTAAAAGAAACATTTAATGCTTTAGCCAATGATGTACGAGCAGCTTCTGCCGTTCTAACATTTGCTTTTGTGGCAACAATCATACCGATATATCCTGCAGTTGCAGAGAAAATTGCACCAATTAAAAATGCAACGGCGATTAAAGGTGAAGAGTGAATTGGATTTTCAACTGTACCTGTTTGAGTTCCTAACCAAGCGAGTAATAAGGCAGTCGGAATAGCAAAATAAGCTAAGATTTTCCATTCTGCTTTTAAAAATGCAATGGCACCATCCGCTATGTAACCGGATAACTCCTGCATTTTATCATTCCCGGCATCTTGCTTGGATACCCAACTAAATTTCCATGCTGTGTAAAGCAATCCCACCAAACCAAAAGCAGGAACTAAGTAAACAATTTGATTCATAAAGTTTAATTTAGATTATATCAAAAAAATTTAGCACAATTTAGGTAAAAAGGTGCAAATAAACAATTAGAATGGCAATCTGACTAGAACTTTCCATTTTTCAGGAACGACATTCCCCATCGGGTAGACCAAATCAATACCAAAAATTCTTCCAATACCAGAAAGACCATAAGTAAGCTCTTGGTAATGAATGATTTGAGCATTCATAGAAGTCTGAAGATAAGAGTAACCTACTTTTTCTTTCAGGCCATATAGTGAGAGAAAGGCATTTTGAGTAAAGATAAATTTTCTAGGCTCCCATGATAAAAAAGCCTTAAAATGACCTCCAGGATTAGAAAGCGCATAATAGGGCAGGGCTAAAAAGCTATTCTCACCATTGGAAATATTAATCTCATTTCCTTTAAAATGTTGGTAATCTAAAATCAAGGATGGTTTCTGAATAAAATGTGCCGCTGTTAGGCGGTAGTTAAATTCTCCCCAATTAGCTAAAGATATCGACTGAGAAACTTGAAGAGATACTTTTGAAAATGGATTATCCCCTAAAGCCTGCTCGTAACCACCCGAAATGGTAGGTCCTACTTCATTCGATAATCTCCGAGAACCATTATAACGTCTCCACGTAGCAAATGGTTGATAACGTACAAATACATACGCATAAGCCTGGTCACTTGTCATAAAAGGTAAGCCATTGGATTCAAAACGGCGTTCCTTAAAGAATAAACCATGCTCTTCTGTATTTACAAAACTACTTCGAGACCTAAATTCCAAATCCGTGCTTACTCTCCATTTAGCATTCAATTGTAGTGCATAAGAAGCTTTAATAAAGTCCTTCTGATATAGTCTCAAAAAATTCTGTGATAAAAATAAGGCATAGTATCGATTAATATTGGCGGAAATGGGCTCTGTCGCATTGATTTGCTCCACGGTGGAACCAGCAGAAAGACTAAACCGTTTTCGATTCTCATCCCAATTACGTACGAAACGGACAGAACCATTCAATGCCTTTCTAGAGAAAGCATAGCGAATATCAAATCCAGTTTCCCAATAATCAGACAATTTGTTGGTAAATCGATAATCTAACCCACGACCCAAGTAATATCCATCAACCGCATTAAATCCAGACTGAATCCCACTCAATGTCAAGCGAGCGCCTAGTCCTTTCTGACCATACGTGTAGGTTCTAGCATTCACAATATCCCCAAATCGAAAACGAGGTAATGAGTTGACTGAATCCTTTAAACGTTTTTTCTCGTCTTGCACAGATAAACTATCGGCTTCTTTATATCCTTTTACCTCGGCTTCTGTTAAAGGTACCTGACGTTCTGCTTCCCAATATTCCTCTTTTTTTAACGAGGCAGACGAATCAACTGTGATGGTATAATCAGAGCTAAACTCTTCACCTTTTACTTCTTTTTTCTCTTCCTTGTCTATTTCTTTCAGTACTTTCTTAAGCTTTTTACGTGTCAGCTCTTTTCCTAAGGCCAATTTAGGAGCTGCTATTTTTTCTTTATTTATTTCTTTAGCCCAGTCTTTATGCAAGCGTTCCTCAATAATCGTTGGCTTGACAACAAAAGCAGGATTAACTTTTATTGAATACTCTTTAACCTGCGTGATATAACGGAAATTTGCCCCGAATCCCATCGCATCAAAATTTATATTCACGTCATAATTAACAGGCATCCAAACCCCTTGAAACAAGGCATTTTGTTGCTGAAACGTGTAATATCCCTGCGAATTCCGAAAGGCTAAACTAAACGAATAGATACTCCAAGTATCTTCTACAATAGAAAGGGTACCTTCAAACAAATCATTCGATGTGGACTTTGGCTTTACTTGAACCTTCGAAATCGTTTGACCATTTAACTGGAAACTACCCAAATAGGCAAAATTATAAAATGAAAACGCAGAAGGCGAGATCGGGGAGATCAATGAGCCCCATACCTTCGGCAAATAAAAATTCGTTTGCGTAATTCGTAAATTAGGGGCTCCAGAATTCTTAATTACAGCCGGTAGATTATTTCGATTTGAAAGTACTTTTTCATCTAACTTATTCGGCCGCGTATAGGTAATCTGGTTAATTCCCTCTAAAACATAGGTCGAACCCACTTTAATTCCAGCCTCTTTTTCCAACTGTTTACCCACGAGTGCATTCATCACTTTAGATATGGAGGTGATTTTACCAGCTCCCTTAACATATCCTTTGGCCGTATATCGATCAATCTCCTTTAAATGAAATGGAGCCATGGATATCATCCTACGCATAATTCCTATAGCAGGATCCTCCTTCAAACCACCTATATTGACATCTTGAAGCGTGACTGCTTCTTCAGTTAGGACAACATCAAGCGACACGTTTCCTGAAATCGTAACTTTATGTGGTTTCGGTGTGTGACCTAGAAAACGGAAAACTACTTCATGCTCACCTTTTGGCAATTGGATAGCATATTTAGCATCTTCATTCGCTAATGTCCCTTTATTCAAGTTGGTTACCCAAATCGTAGCAAAAGGTAAAATTTCTCCATTTTTATTCTTAACGACACCCGATAATATTTGACTAAACAACCAAGAAGAATTAAATAAAATAAGTAATAATGTAATTAGCGGCTTTTTCATGTTACAATACAAAGGAAAATCAGGCAAAACACCATAACAGAAACTGATAATTTGATAAAAGGCTGTAAATTTGGGTAAATGGGACTTACTCACCGACAACTATTTCAAAAATACGTAGCGCCAACCTCGGATGCACCACTGGCGTTGGAAATTGTATCTGCAGAACATATCTATTTAACAGATTGTTTCGGCAAAAAATACATTGATTTAATCTCAGGAATAGCCGTTTCTAATGTTGGACATCGTAATCTAGCTGTTGTACAAGCCATCAAAGATCAAGTAGATAAATACATGCACCTGATGGTATATGGTGAGTATATTCAAAGTCCTCAAGTATTACTTGCTGAAGCCCTCGTTCATTCAACTGAAACTCAACACCTGAATCAAGTATATTTTACGAATTCCGGTACAGAGGCACTCGAAGGTGCCATGAAATTAGCCAAGCGATATACCCGTAGAACAGAATTTATATCTTGCTTAAATGCCTATCATGGTGCTACACAAGGCGCATTATCCTTAGCCGGAGACGAAAATTTTAAAAATAGCTTTAGGCCACTCTTGCCAGATATCAAACATATCAGACATGGAAATATAGATGACTTAGTTCATATTACGACAAAAACCGCAGCCATTGTGATTGAAATCGTAGCCGGTGAAGCAGGAGTGAAGCAAGCCACAAAATCTTACTTTAAAGCGTTACGTGCAAGGTGTACCCAAACAGGTTGCTTGCTAATCATCGATGAAATACAAACAGGCTTTGGGCGTACAGGCACTTTTTGGGCATATCAAGCCATGGATATTCAACCTGATATTCTTTTAACAGCCAAAGGAATGGGCGGAGGAATGCCTATCGGCGCATTTATAGCCAATGAAAACCTGATGCGCACGTTTTCATTTAATCCTGTATTAGGACACATAACCACGTTTGGAGGTCACCCCGTTTCCTGTGCAGCTTCATTAGCCACCATTACCTACATTAAAGAAGCGAATTTATTGGCCAGAGTTACTGCTAAATCAAACTTATTCAAGGAATTATTAATTCATCCGATTATCCATGAAGTAAGGGGAGTTGGACTCATGATCGCCGTTGAAATGAAGGACTTTAAGACCGTTAAGGCGGTAATTGATACCTGTATTGAAAATGGCCTTATCACAGATTGGTTCCTATTCTGTGATAATGCCCTTCGAATTGCTCCACCTCTGGTGATCACAGAAGATGAAATAAAAATGGCTTGCAACATATTGTTACAAGCCATGGACAAGGTCTATAAAAGCTAATTAAGCGTGCTTTAATAAAGTTTCTGACAAAACAGACTTTGGAATATTTCCACCTACTAAGCGCTCCACCATTTCTCCATTTTTGAATACCATTAACGTAGGAATTGAGCGTATACCTAATGAAGCTGGAACTGCTGAATTAGCGTCAACATTCATTTTAGCTACAATTGCTTGACCCTCCACTTCTCCTGCTAATTCTTCAACAACAGGTCCAATCATTTTACATGGTCCACACCATTCAGCCCAAAAATCAACTAATACGGGTGTTGATGTTCCAATCAATTCTTTAAAGTTGGCATCTGTTGCCTCTACATATTTTCCCATTTGCTAGATTATTTTAAAAATTCAAAATTAAAACATTTCAGGTATAAGATTAAGTTCCCTTGGAATAATTTATGAAATTAATTTGAAGGTAACATTTTCTAATTCAGCCAATTCAGCAATCAAAGGCTTACCAATCCGAATTTGCATCTTACGAGACAGGAAATCCATCTGCAATTTATCTGCTTCATCAAAAACCTCCACCACTAACTTTTTTGTGCCTTTATTACGTTCGAGTACATCATACAAATTATCCATTAAAGCAGGATTTAAATAGCGTAAATCTAACATAAGCTTTAACTCCTTCGTTCTTTCCTCGAGAATCTCAGACAGTAATTCGATGGATTGAATCTTAAATACCATTTGCTCCATGTAGCGATTTTTTTGCTGGTAAGACCCTTGAATATACAGCATCCGGTCTTGACCTATAAATCGCTCAAACTCAATGTAATCTTTACCAAACAACGCGAATTCATAATTCCCGGAATAATCTTCCAAGGTAAAAATCATAAATTGATTACCATTCGCAGAAGTGCGTACGTTTACCTTCGTAACGATTCCAGCGATGGATTGTAACGCATTCGGCCGAGAATCTAATAAAGTCGTATTTGAGTTCGTGAAATTTTGAATCTCCACGCGATACTCATCCAACGGGTGACCTGAAATGTATACGCCTACAACTTCTTTTTCGTTTCGAAGTTGCTCCATCACAGACCATGGTTCAGAAACAGGAATTTTAGGTTTAACTATATCATTCCCAGTTCCTGCTCCCAGTTCACCAAAAAGCGACTGCGTTGCTTCCGCTTTTAATTCAGCCATACGAGAAGCATAGCGAACTATCTTTTCAATAAAGGTCGTATTCTCGTTGTCCAACGCAAAATAATGCGCGCGCTGCACCTCGGGGAAACAATCAAAGGCTCCTGCAAGCGCCAATGATTCTAAACTCTTTTTATTAACCTGACGCACATTTATCCGGGATACAAAATCAAAAATATCCTTATACTCGCCTCGTAGATTGCGCTCTTCCACAATCGCATCGACTGCAGCTTCACCAACTCCCTTAATTGCGCCTAGACCAAAACGTATTTGACCTTTTTTATTTACCGCAAATGAGCGCGAAGACTCATTCACATCAGGTACAAGCAAAGTCAAGCCCATACGCTTGCACTCATCCATGAAAAACGTAATCTTTTCAATATTCCCTAAAGAATTCGAAAGCACCGCCGACATATATTCAGACGGATAATTAGCTTTTAGGTAACCCGTTTGATACGCAACTAAACCATAACATGTTGAATGGGATTTATTAAAGGCATATTGAGCAAATGCTTCCCAGTCGGTCCAAATCTTTTCCAACTTATCCGCTGGATGATTATTAGCTTGACCACCTTCCAAGAATTTACCCTTCATTTTGTCAATCGTCGCCTTGTCCTTTTTCCCCATGGCCTTACGAAGGACATCGGCATCTCCTTTGGAGAAATTGGCCAATTTCTGCGATAACAACATGACTTGCTCCTGATAAACAGTAATTCCATATGTGTCCTTTAAATACTCCTCCATTTCAGGAACATCGTATTCAATCTTTTCACGGCCATGTTTACGCGCAATGTAATTTGGAATATATACCATAGGTCCTGGACGGAACAAGGCATTCATCGCAATCAAATCAGAAAACTGATCGGGCTTTAAATCCCTTAAGTGTTTCTGCATACCAGGCGATTCAAATTGGAAAGTCCCATTTGTTTCCGCTCTTTGGTACAATTCATACGTCAATCGATCATCCAAAGGCAAATCATCTAAAACAATGGTCTCACCATGATTCTGTTTAATCAATCGAACTGCCTCCTTCAAAATGGATAGGGTTTTTAAACCCAAAAAGTCCATTTTGATTACACCTGCATTTTCAATGACAGAACCATCATATTGCGTAATCAATAAACTGACATCTTTAGATGATGCTACAGGCAAAATATCAGTCAAATCAGAAGGAGCAATGATAATCCCAGCCGCATGTATACCCGTTCCACGAACGGAACCCTCCAGTACCAATGCATTTTCAATCACTTCCGCAGGTAATCCACCCGCCTCTTTAATTTGACGTAATTGTTTAACCTGTTCAATCTCATCGGAATTCAAGCCCTCTTTATCGGCCAAACTCTTATCGCCATTTAATGGCGCATTAAATATACGTTCTAAGGTGATTTTGGGCTTTTCTGGAACCAATTTAGCTAACGCATTTGACTCAGATAATGGCAGATCCAACACCCTAGCAACATCTTTTATCGACATCTTGGCTGCCATCGTACCATAGGTAGCAATGTGCGCCACCTGATTTTTGCCGTATTTATCTACTACATAATCAATTACTTTTTGGCGGCCTTCATCATCAAAGTCCGTATCGATATCGGGTAATGACTTACGATCCGGATTTAAAAAACGCTCAAAAAGCAGATTATATTTAATCGGATCTATGTTGGTAATTCCCAAACAATAGGCTACCACTGACCCTGCCGCCGAACCACGACCAGGACCCACATAAACCCCTAAATCACGTCCAGCTTGAATAAAATCGGCAACAATTAAGAAATAACCGGCAAAACCCATGGTCTTAATCGTATATAACTCGAACCGAATACGCTCCTCAACGACCTGATCTATGTCGACATACCTTTTTTTCGCCCCCTCCATGGTTAGATGCTCCAAATAGTCATCTTGATTAAGGAATTCGGTCGGAATCTGGAAGTTGGGCAACATTACATCCTTTGTCAACTTCAACGTTTCGACTTTGCCAACAATCTCATTGGTGTTATCAATCGCCTCAGGAACATGCGACCACAACTGGGTCATTTCTTCCGTTGTCTTGAAATAGAATTGATCATTGTAAAAAGCGAAACGCTTTCCCTTCATGTCAAAATCACCCTCGATATCTTTATAGGTAGGAGTAGCTTGCTTTTCTCCCGTATTGATACACAAAAGAATATCATGTGCATTGGAATCTTTTTGATCCAAATAATGAGAATCGTTTGAAGCAATAACTTTGACATTATACTTCTTAGCAAACTTTAACAAAACCTCGTTAACAGTCTGTTGTTCAGGAATATAGTGATTTTGAACTTCGATATAATAGTCTTCACCAAATAGGTCCAGCCACCACTTAAATTCCTTTTCTGCTGCTTCTTCACCATCACGTAAAATCGCTTGCGGAACAGACGCCCCTAAACAACAAGTTGTCGCAATTAAACCCTTATGGTATTTTAATACGAGCTCCTTATCAATACGAGGATACTTGGAATACATACCTTCCATAAATCCAAGCGAACATAATTTGACTAGGTTTTGATATCCCTCCGGATTTTTAGCCAGAAATAATTGATGATAGCGCTTATCCTTATCAATCTTCGTAAATGCCTGTTTATGACGATCTTTTACCAAATAAAATTCGCAACCCACAATCGGCTTAACCCCCTGTTTCCCAGCTTCCGCCACAAACTGAAACACCCCAAACATATTTCCATGGTCTGTAATCGCAACAGCTGGCATATTATCCTCCTTTGCTTTTTTAAACATAGAAGAAATCTTTGATGCGCCATCAAGCAAAGAAAATTGAGAGTGATTATGTAAATGCGAAAACTGCATAAAAAATTAAGCTTTTAAAAAAGGTTCTTTATCAAAAAATGTGGCATTCAAGAAATCTAAAAATGGTTTTAGTTGCAAGGCGGCCAACATTAACTTCGAGGTGAAATCTGGTGAGACAACATCTTTGTCTGAAAAATGATGCCAATAAAACAATTGCTTGCGTCGCAAATAAACCTCATCAGCGGGATCTGGGTCAAAACCTTTGGGGATTTTTTTTAACAAATCACCTTCAGCTTGACCGAAAAGCTCTACAAATGACGGTGCTTCAACGATGCCGCGAAGGGTTGCTCCATTATAATCTACTTCTTGACGGTAAGCAGCCAGCTGTTCAGGTGTGGGATTATACATTCCTCCCCCTAAAAATGATTTACCACTGGGCTCGATGTGTAAATAATAATCCATGTAGCCAGACTTACGACCTCCTTCAGAGAAACTCGCTGAAAACCAAGTTTTATACGGATCTTTATTTTTCGAAAAGCGAACGTCGCGGTAAAGGCGATAGGAACAGTGCTTCTTTAATACACCATCCATATTTTCAAAGGCGGAGAATTCCTGAATCAATTGTTCAATCAATCCATCAAATAAGGCCTTTTCTGATTCATAACTAGCTTTATGCTCAGCAAACCATTCGCGTGAATTATGCTGTTTCAATTCCGATAAAAAAGCTAAAAGGCTAGGGGAGATAGACATGAATCATTGCACTAAAATAGAAACGAAATTAGCGATTCTTTCCCAAAATAAATTGGGAGAATTGATTGAATTTAATGATTTTTGTGAAATTTATTAAAATAGTCATTATGCGCATTTTAACAGGGATTCAGTCCTCAGGTAAACCACATTTAGGAAATATTTTGGGCGCTATTCTGCCTGCCATAGAACTATCTAAAAAACCGGGCAACGAATCTTTTTTGTTTATCGCTGATTTACATACCCTAACAAGTTTACGTGATGGGGAACAAATTCGATCCAATACTTTGTCCATTGCGGCAGCATGGTTGGCTTTCGGTTTTGACACCGATAAAAACTACTTCTACCGTCAATCCAAATTAGCAGCCTATCATACGGAATTAATGTGGTACTTAAACTGCATTACACCATTTCCCATGCTTGCAAACGCGCATAGCTTTAAAGATAAATCTGCCCAAATGGCACAAGTGAATGCCGGACTTTTCACGTATCCTGTTTTACAAGCTGCTGATATCTTATTATATGATGCCGAACTTATTCCAGTAGGAAAAGATCAACGCCAGCATATTGAAATGACGCGCGACATCGCGGGAACATTTAATCGCATGGCACAAAAAGACATCTTTGTGATTCCGGAGGCAGCAATTAATGAATCAGTCATGACAATCCCAGGGGTAGACGGCAACAAAATGAGTAAATCCCTGAATAACTACATTGATATTTTTTTACCAGAAAAAGACCTTTTAAAGCAAATCAAAAAAATAGAATCTGATTCAACACCCTTGGAAGATCCTAAAGATCCAGCTACAGATATTACGTTTAAACTGTATAGCTTGTTGGCCTCACCCGAAGAAACAGCTGAAATGCATGCCAACTACACCCAAGGAGGATATGGATATGGACACGCGAAACAAGCTTTGCACGAAATGATGTTGCGTTATTTCAAAGATGCTCGGGAGAAATTTGACTATTACATCAACAATCCTCATGTGATCGAAGAAAAACTAGCGGAAGGTGAACGTAAAGTTGAACCCATAGCCAAACAAACCTTGGGAAGAGCTCGGGAACACTTTAAATTTTAATCGATGTTTCCAGCATGGGATGAAAACTTGTTCAGGTTTATCAATGAATGGCATAGCAATTCAGCGGATCCAATCATGCAATTTTTGTCCGACAAATATGTGTGGATTCCACTGTATGGCTTTCTTATTTGGAAATTATTTCAGCATAATCGGAAATCAATTAAGGCTGCGGTTTTTTATTTAGTGCTAACGATTGTTTGGGCTGACCAAATTTCTTCTTCCATATTAAAACCTCTCGTTAAACGGCTTAGACCTAGTCATGTACCGGAATTCCAATCCTGGATACATATGCCGAACGGACCTGGTGGACTTTATGGATTTTGTTCATCTCATGCAGCAAATGCATTTGCAGTTGCGGTGGGGTTCTATTTACTGACTCGGAATAAACCCTTAGGTATAGCATTGCTAATTTGGGCCAGCCTCATAGCGTATAGTCGGATCTATTTAGGTGTCCATTATCCGTTAGATGTTATCACAGGTGCAGTAATCGGCACAACGGGAGCGATCATTCTGAAACTATTCGTTTACGACAAACTAGTTAAGAACTGATAGGTATTGACACCATCTGCAAAATCGTCCAATGCAGGGCTTTGCGCTTGGCCAAATGGTATATAGTCTGAGCCTACGACGCACTGAATCTTTTCATCACTACTTGCTAACCAATCAGTAAGCTCACGTTCACTGGCATATCGGTGCACATGTAAAACGCCAACAGGAGAGACCAGGGCATCGTTCTCGGTGACAATCAGATTACCTAAATCAAAATGTGGAATTTGATTCAGCAGATATAATGTTTTGTGATACTGGTAATTATTGGAATACTTCGTATGGTCTAAAACCCAATCTTCTAATGTCAATACATCAAACAAAGGGAGTAAATCCATTGAATCAGGAACAGCTATTGTAGACACATTCCGACAACCTAGTCCATAATACATAAAAATATCAGTAGCCAATTGCTTAAAATCATCAGCACTTTCATTTCCTGAAAGCACAGCTACGGAACTTCTATTTTTACGAATCAGATGAGGTATTTTAGCAAAATAATTCACGAAATATCCGGAAGAAAAATCAGATCCAGTGGCTATAACCGCATCCGCGCCTGACATACGCTCTTGAATCTCCACGTTTAAATCAGCATCAAATGAATTTATTAATTCGATATACAACGTCATTAACGAACGATCTTGTGAACTTAATTTAATTATGGCCTGGTGTCCACTCGCTACTGTCATGAGCAGATCATGCATACCTACAGCCGGCAGATTCCCCGGCAAAATCAAACCCACTTTTTTCGGCAAATCTTGCACCGGAGTTCCATATTTGTTGAAAAAATATTCCCAACGCGAAGCATCTAAAAATTGATCTGTAATTGCCTCCATGGCATTACGAATAAGTAAATCCGAAAACCATGCATTTTCATTTTTCGCTTTTTCTATAAATAATTCTATTTTTTCCTGATTAGATGTATCAGAAAAGTATGCTTTAAGAAATGAAACTAGGTTAATAAAACGTTCTTTGTTCATATTAGGAGACCCATATTTAAGAATATGGAAGTACAAAGTTCTTAAAAAACATGAATAGTCATTATAAAATATTTACAATTCAAAATTACTTACGTAAATTGCAGAAAATTTTTAATACTTGTTATGGCTATTATCATCACTGACGAATGTATTAACTGTGGAGCATGCGAGCCCGAATGCCCTAATACAGCCATTTATGAAGGAGGAGTAGAGTGGACTTGGGCTGGCGGAACAGCTTTAACTGAAGTGGAATTAGAAGATGGATCATCGATGGATGCTAAATCACCTGTTGACCCGATTTCAGAAGAGTTCTACTATATAGTACCCGATAAGTGTACTGAATGTACTGGATTTCATGAGGAGCCACAATGTGCAGCGGTTTGTCCAGTTGATTGCTGTGTACCAGATCCAGATCACGTCGAGGATAAAGAGACTTTAGAAGCTAAGAAAGCTTGGTTACATGCAGAAGCATAACTGAAACAGATTCATATAGAGAAAGCCCATCAATCGATGGGCTTTTTTTTTACCCTTATCACATAAATATTTAGGATATAGCATTTTTCATATATCGAAATATGAGGTTTATATTTTTACTTATTTTTATATATTTTTTGCAAATTCAACAAAAACAGGTTTAATTTTTAACCTATTTTTTATCTTTTTCTGATTTTTTTACAATTATTATTTAATTTTTGTTCGAATTTATTTGGATAATACAATTTATTGGACAACCTTTGACATGTAGTCAAGCATTTATAAACACTTAAACAATCGCACACATGAAAAAATCTATCCTAACAGCATTTTTTGCAGCTCTAGCATTTTGTGGATTTTCCCAAGAAAAAGAAGCGGAAGCTCCTAAGTTTTCCTTCTCGGGTTATATTGATTCATATTACATGCTAAATTTCAATAATCCATCATCACGTAGCAACTTAGGTTCTTCTGGATACGAGCGTGCGTTTGATCAAAAATCGAATCAATTTTCATTAGGACTCGTGCAAACCAAATTCGGCTATGCAACCAAAAATGCAGATGTAGTCGTTGACTTAACATTTGGACCTAATGCAGATTTAGGTCAATATGGCAATTTAGTAGGGCCTTTAGGAAAAGGAAGCACCTCATTAGCCATCAAGCAAGCATATTTCAACTGGAAGGCTACGGATAAATTAACATTTACCATGGGCCAATTCGGTACACACATTGGATACGAGGTAATTGACGCTCCCGTAAACTACCACTATTCACTTTCTAATTTATTCAACAATGGTCCTTTCTATCACATCGGTGCGAAAGCGAATTATTCATTCAGCGACAAATTTTCTGCCATGGTTGGATTGGTCAACAATGTGGATAATTTAAATGACAACAATGCATCCAAAGGATTCATCTACCAAGTATTTACATCTCCAGCTGCTGGTTGGAACGTATATGTAAATGGAATTTCTTCGAATGAATCAGCTCCATTAGCGAGCGGAAAAGATGACACAGGTAGCTATAACTTACTAGACTTAACAACGTCTTATCAAATTACACCTAAGTATTTGGTTGGCCTAAACGCAGCATATGGATCACAAACAGGTGATTTTCAAGGTGGCGGAAGTGTTGGTGATAGCAAAACATGGGGCGGAGTAGCCTTATATTCCAATTATGCTTTTACTGACAATTTCAGCTTAGGTGGCCGCTACGAGGTATTCGACAACACTTCAGGTGCTCGTGCATTACGTGCCGCAGATGGTTCTGGAACAGATGTAAATTCATTCACATTAACGGGAACGTTTACTGCTGCTGATGGTCACTTATTAATCAAACCAGAATTACGCACTGATTCATATAAGACAGAGCAATTTGTTGACGGAGATGGTAAAGGCCAAAGCTCTCAAACTACATTAGCAATGCACTTTATTTACAAATTTTAATCCTTAACTAAATTTTCATTCATTTTAATCGTACGAACATGACAACACAAAAACCAACTTGGATCCCGCTACTTGTTTTAATCGCCGTAGCCGTACTTGCACTTTTTACCACATCAGTACCAGGCGTCATGCCTACAGAGGGACTTGACACAGGTGATACTGCCTGGATGATTGTTGCATCTGGTCTAGTTTTATTGATGACACCCGGATTAGCTTATTTTTATGGTGGTATGGTCAATCATAAAAACGTAATTTCAACGATGTTGCAATCATTTATTGCCATGGGGGTAATTTCGGTTATCTGGATTGTTTTTGGATTTAGTTTGGCATTTGGCGACTCATTGGGTGGCTGGATTGGAGATCCAAGAACATTCTTCATGTTCAATAATGTATTTGACCACAAATTATCATTGGGATCAACAGACCAACTAAAGTTTACAATTCCATTCGCGTTATTCGCGTTTTTCCAAATGAAGTTCGCGGTAATTACACCTGCGCTTATTTCAGGTGCTTTGGCTGAACGTATTAACTTCCGCGCATTCGTTTTATTCATGGTATTGTTCTGTGTCGTGGTTTATGCACCATTAGCACACTGGACATGGCACCCAGATGGATTCTTATTTAATTTAGGAGTTCTTGATTTCGCTGGTGGAACGGTTGTACACATGTCGGCAGGATGGGCTGCATTAGCGGGAGCTTTATATTTACGTCGTCGTAAGTCACATATTGAATCTAACATTTTGCCTCCAGCAAACATTCCTTACGTATTATTAGGAACAGGTTTATTGTGGTTCGGATGGTTTGGTTTCAATGCAGGTTCTGCAGTAGGTGCCAATGGATTAGCGGTTACTGCTTTTGCAACAACGCACGTGGCAGCAGCAGCAGCAGGTTTATCTTGGATCTTATTTGATGTAACTCGTGGCAAAAAAGTTTCTGCCTTAGGATTTTGTATCGGTGCGGTTGTTGGCCTAGTAGCAATCACTCCAGCATCCGGATTTGTAACTGTTCCGGTTGCTATCTTCATTGGAGTCGTAGCGGCGATTGTCTCAAACATAGCAGCACACTGGAGAGCAAGTTCAAACTTAGATGATACGTTAGATGTATTTCCTTGCCACGGCTTAGGCGGTATGGTTGGCATGTTAATGACCGGTATTTTCGCAACATCAGCAGTTAATGCTGCTGTAGCTGAAAATGGTTTATTCTACGGAGAAACTGCGCTATTCTTTAAGCACTTATTAGCCTTAGCAATTGTTTCTGCATTTGCTTTTGGCTTGTCTTATATCTTATTAATCGTAACAGATAAAATTATCCCACTACGTGTTAATGAAGAAGAGGAAAGATTAGGGTTAGATATTTCACAACACGATGAGTCGTTGGCCGAATAATCTAACACAACAAAGCCGCAAGTAATGGTTCTTGTGGTTTTGTTTCAATCAAAAAGCCGGAGACTTATAGTTTCTGGCTTTTTTGTTGTAAGAGGTGAGAAGTAAGAGGTAAGAAGTAAGAAGTAAGAAGTAAGAGGTAAGAAGTAAGAGGTAAAAGGTAACCGACGACTGACGACTAGCGACTAGCGACTATTAACACTTCCCCTTTGACATCACCTGTTTCCATCATGTCTTTATACCGAACAGGTTGTATGGTATTGATTTGCAATGGATCGTACGGAGCAGATACCCGCACGTAATTTTCAGAAAAACCTTCCATAAATCCAGCATTACTGGATTCCTCAAATAAAACAGATCCTGTATTTCCTATTTGACCTGCATAAAAAGCATGTCGTTTTTTTTCTGAAAGAATATGAAGCATTTTAGATCTTTCTGATTTTTGCATGTTGTCCACTTTCGGTTGAATGTCAACGGCATAGGTATTGGCACGTTCCGAGTATGGGAAAACATGTAAATACGAAATATCTAAGGAATTCAGAAATTCATAGGTCTCCAAAAACAATTCAGGGGTTTCTCCAGGATGGCCTACGATCACGTCGACACCAATACAGGCATCTGGCATAACAGCACGAATACGGGAAACTCGGTCCACATAAAGCTCGCGCTGATACCGACGCTTCATCAATCGAAGCACTGCATTGGATCCAGATTGCAAGGGAATATGAAAATGTGGAACAAAACGCGTAGAAGTAGCTAAGAATTCAATCAATTCGGGTGTTAATAAATTAGGCTCTATACTTGAAATTCGAAAACGCTCGATGGTGGCGTGCTCTTCAATCGCACGAACCAAATCGAAAAATGTTTCCACACGCTTACCTTGCTGAATACCAAAATCACCAATATTAACCCCAGTCAGAACAACTTCTTTTACTCCATTCGCGGCAATTTCTTCAATTAAGCCAAGTACTTTTTCAATGCTATCCGAGCGTGATTGTCCGCGCGCCAAAGGTATCGTACAATATGAGCAAGGATAATCACATCCATCTTGAACTTTCAAAAACGTCCGAGTCCGATCATTAACACTATAGGAAGCATGATAATCCAAATCATACCGTATTTCGGTGGCAATCAATTTTGGTAAATCTTCAGATGACCGGTCTAAATAGGGTGGAAGCAAGGCGGGCATTTGAAACTTCTCATTAGCCCCAAGTACTAGATCAACTCCAGGAATAGAAGCAATTTCCTCTGGTTTTAATTGGGCATAACAACCGATGATAACCACAGTAGATGCTGGATTTATCTTCTTTGCTTCACGGACAACCTTCTTGCATTTTTTATCAGCTTGCTCAGTTACACTGCAAGTATTAATAACAAATAAATCTGGCGTATCTTGAAAGTCCGCCCGAACAAAACCCAAAGGCTCCAGAGACCGTGCAATCGAACTCGATTCGGCAAAATTTAACTTACAACCTAGTGTATAAAATGCAACTTTACTCATATGCTAATTTCAGCCTGCAATTTAAAACAAAAATGGCGGGAATCCCCGCCATTTTCAATCATAAAAGTATATAAATGCAAGATTAAAATAGATTATAATTTAGCTGTTTTCACCGTTTTGATGATACGAGCAGCTACTTTGTATGGATCTGCAGCTGAATTTGGACGACGATCTTCTAACCAACCTTTCCATCCTTTTTCAACAACAGCGATTGGAATACGAATAGAAGCTCCACGATCCGAAACTCCATAAGAGAAATCGTGAATCGAAGCAGTTTCATGCTTACCAGTCAAACGCATATGATTGTCAGCACCATACACTTCAATATGCTCCTTAACAAACGGAGCGAATGCTTGACAGATTATATCATACGTATCTTTTTTACCTGCAGTACGCAAGGCTGTATTTGAGAAATTTGCGTGCATACCTGAACCATTCCAGTCTAATTCACCTAATGGCTTACAGTGCCAGTTAACAGCTACACCGTATTTCTCCCCTAAACGCTCCAAAATATAACGTCCTAACCAAATTTCATCACCAGCTTGTTTCGCCCCTTTAGCAAACATCTGGAATTCCCACTGTCCGGCTGCTACTTCAGCGTTGATACCTTCAATATTTAAGCCAGCATCAATACATAAATCTAAATGCTCTTCGATAATCTCACGTCCATAGGCATTTTTCGCCCCCACTGAACAGTAGTATGGCCCCTGTGGCTCTGGGTAACCATTCGACGGGAAACCTAATGGCTTATTGGTCTCTGGATCCCAAAGGAAATACTCCTGCTCAAAACCAAACCAGAAATCATTATCATCATCTTCAATCGTGGCACGACCATTAGACTCATGCGGTGTTCCATCAGCATTCAATACCTCACACATAACCAAATATCCATCACGACGTGCTGGATCAGGACAAACATATACAGGTTTTAATAAACAGTCAGATGAACCTCCTTCTGCTTGCTGAGTAGATGAACCATCAAAAGACCACATGTCAAGATCTTCCAATTTACCACTAAAATTATTCTCAATTTTAGTCTTAGAACGCAAACTCTGGGTTGGTTTGTAACCGTCCAACCAAATGTACTCTAATTTAGATTTAGCCATGATTTTATACTTATAATGATAATAAAAATACTTTTTTGCGAATTATTGATACAAATTTAAACCAGTTTTTGAAAAAAGCAACAGAAAATTTGCTAAAAACGTAAAAAACATAACCATTATTCTGAAAATCTGCAAAAATTCAAACTAATACCTACGTTAGTGCAATTTTTAAATATCTAGGACATACATTTAAATAGTTCGGACATTTTGGCTATTTTTATAAATCTAATTTTCAACGACAAAAAATGGCTATAACTCGATTTAAAGCACTTGAATTAGCTCAAATGCGCGCAGGTACTCCTGTTAAATTACCAACTGAAAAAGTAAGCGATTACTACGGCAGCATGACATTTAGTGATGAAGTCATGCGCTCTTTATTATCTCCAGAGGCTTATTTGAAAATCAATACAGCGATCCAAACAGGTTCAAAGATTGATCGTGATGCTGCAGACGAAGTAGCTGCCGCCATGAAATCATGGGCCATTTCAAAAGGAGCAACACACTACACACACTGGTTTCAACCACTCACAGGGACAACTGCAGAAAAGCATGATTCATTTTTTGATATCGATCTAAGCAATGGAAAGGCCGTTGAAAAATTTAAAGGATCTGCTTTGGTCCAACAAGAACCAGATGCCTCATCTTTTCCAAACGGAGGAATTAGATCAACGTTTGAAGCACGTGGGTATACCGGATGGGATCCTTCATCGCCAGCATTCATTATGGAAAATGCAGCAGGAACTGCCACATTATGTATTCCTTCTGTTTTCGTATCCTATACGGGTGAAGCATTAGACTACAAAACTCCACTTTTAAAATCGATTGAGTTAATCGACAAAGCATCTACCGCTGTTGTAAAAGAATTTTTTAGCCGAGATGTAGGTAAAGTCATTCCAACGCTTGGTGCAGAACAAGAATATTTTCTTGTCGATGAAGCATTATTTAATGCACGCCCAGATTTAGTGATGTCAGGTAGAACTGTTTTTGGTCACGCACCAGCCAAAGGTCAGCAATTAGAAGATCATTATTTTGGTTCTATTCCTAATCGGGCCAATTCATTTATGGTAGACTTCGAAATTGAAGCGCTTAAATTAGGTATGCCTGTTCGTACGCGCCACAATGAGGTTGCTCCAGCTCAATTCGAGGTGGCACCAACATTTGAAGAAGCCAATTTAGCTTGTGATCACAATGCCTTGTTGATGGATTTAATGAATAAAGTCGCTTCAAAACATAAGTTGAAGGTTTTATTTCATGAAAAACCTTTTGCAGGCATCAATGGCTCTGGTAAACACAATAACTGGGCATTAGCAACTGATACCGGAGTGAATTTATTAGCTCCTTCATCGAAACCAAAAGAAAATTTACGTTTCCTTACCTTTTTCGTTAACACATTAAAGGCGGTGCATGATCGGGCAGATTTACTTCGTGCTTCCATTGCATCTGCAGGAAATGAGCATAGACTCGGTGCGAATGAAGCGCCTCCTGCCATTGTATCTGTATTTTTGGGGTCAACAATGAGCCAAGTTTTGGATGACTTGGAAAACATGAGTGACATTGATGATATCACACTAGAAAAAGGAGATAATGTCTACTTAAAATTAGGTATCAATAAAATCCCATCATTGATTCTTGATAACACAGATCGTAATAGAACTTCTCCTTTTGCCTTTACAGGTAACAAATTCGAATTTCGTGCAGTAGGTTCTTCAGCGAATTCAGCTGCACCGATGACCGTGTTAAATACCATCGTAGCTGATCAATTAATTAAGTTCCGTAAGGAAGTAGAAGCTGTCCTTGAAAAAGGTGTCAAAAAAGAGCTTGCTATCATGGAAGTACTTAAGCGTTATGTCAAAGAATCTAAGAAGATTCGTTTTGAAGGAAACGGGTATTCTGACGAATGGGTAGTTGAGGCTGAAAAACGTGGTCTTTCTAACTTAAAAACAACACCAGAGGCTTTGGCAGTATACGCTCGTCCAGAATCCATTGAACTATTCACCAAACATGGTATCTATTCCAAAGAGGAAATGCATGCTCGCCATGAAATCGAACTTGAGAACTATGTCAAGAAAATTCAAATCGAATCGCGTGTCATAGGCGATATGGCCATTAATCACATTGTATCTACGTCGTTAAAATATCAAACACAATTAGTAGAAAATGTGAAAGGGCAGAAGGAAATTGGCATTGACCCGCAGTATTTTGCGCCAACTGTTGAAATGATTAAAAAAATCTCTGAATACACTTCTTCTATCGTTCGACTACAAAGTGAAATGACTGAAGCGCGCAAGGAGGCAAATAATGTAGAAGATTTAGAGGAAAGAGCGACCCTTTATGGTACCAAAGTAAAAGGCTACTTCGAAGAAATCCGTTACTCTGTGGACAAACTCGAACTTATCGTTGATGATGACGAATGGCCTCTACCAAAATACCGTGAACTTTTATTAATTAAATAAACATGTCCAATACAACTAATCCAGGCTTTTCAATTGAGGAAATCCAAAATTTAAAAAGCCTGT
>JACCEA012583437.1_pt1 | contig 23564 bp, 12 predicted proteins | sample 7449851 | NCBI WGS metagenome assembly JACCEA01 (sample SAMN15323453, study PRJNA562643) | freshwater metagenome | isolation source: river surface water | place: USA:Blue River Watershed | collected 2017-08-18 | reverse complement strand
CAAGAAATTGCTGTGTCAAAAGTGAAAGGATTTCTCGATGCAATTGCTACCGCTGTGTATGTCCAATCGTGGTGGAGAATGATTCGTATCCGTCGTGAATATAATAGAATTATGAACGAAAGAAAATATTTGAAGAGAAGATGTTATCGAAGTTGGAAAATATACTGGAAATCAGAGCGTCTTTATCTTTTTCATGTTTTGGGGAAATTCTTTGAAGCTTGGCGTGATGAAATTACTGATGAAAAACGATTGAAAAAAACTATCGCTGGATTTTTTGCCATCTGTATCAAACGCATGAAATTAACTCCTCAAGCGATTATGGCTTTCTTTAATCCTGGAGAATGGTCACATATGATTGCTCATGAAGATCGAATGAAAATTCGTCGTATGGTTTTGTTAAAGCTTTTCAATGGCTGGAAAAATGAGAGCCACGATTTGAAGATTATGCGCTATAAAGCTTCACAAATTTTATCGAGAATGGTTCGTCGTACTAAAGGTCCATTATGGGTGAAAGAATCGACTTTAGTGTGCTTTCATATGTGGTACCGTTACACTGTGGTGAAGAATTCTTATCGACGTGGTGAGCTTGACCCCAATTTCAAAAATCCTTATCTTCCACAATGGACAAAATTGTATAAAGAAATCACATTGAGTCGCGTTAAAAAGAAGAGAACGTTAGAAACTGGACAATTATTAACTCAGCGTCGAGCGTATGGTAAATGGCGCTATTTGATGACAGTTGATCGTTCGAAACCAGTGACACCTTTGGCAGTAGCAATCAATCACTACAATACCGTATTGTCAACAAAGGTTTTAATTGCATGGTATCGATATGTTCGTGATCGCGGACGCGCAATGCGCTATGCAGAAAAGATTTTCTATGCATGGCAGCAATGGGCACCAAAGCACCGGAAATTAAGATTATTCAACGATATCGCAACGGAATGGGTGCGTCTTCAAAGAGTGCGCCGTTCGTTTAAAGTCATGACTAAGATTTGTCAAACCATGATAAGTATTCGTACAGAAAAGATCAAGGAATTGAGAAAGATCTTCTGTGATCGTAGAATAGTTCTTTGCGCATATGCGTTGCTTAATAAGAATGAACATGTTATGATGGTAGATTGTTGGAGAAAATTAGTCTGTTATTGGAAAGGTCGTCGACGATGGAAAGCGTTGAATTGGCATTTTAATTACAGTTGGTTTGCTCATAAGGCGAAAGAAATTTTGCATGCGTGGAGAGTGGCAGCTGTTGTTCGGCGCGAAGCGAGATTACGTGGGGATGCACCAGATGATGTCAGTGTAGAATCGTATTTAACATCAGTAGATCACCAATCTCTGGGAGGGGATAGCACTTTGGATGCATTATTTGCTCATTTAAGTGGAAAAGATGGAAGTAATCAAAAATCTGTGATGAGTGATTTTTGGGATGAAGGGAATCGTTTATTTTATGCAGCAAGATATGACCAACAAGTGTTGAAACCTGGTGAGAAGGAGTTCTTGTTTTTATGTTTAATGTGGTCGAAATATTGGAATCAAATTCAACAATTTTCAAGTATGACAAGTGAAGATTTCTCTCGTAAGATTTTGCATGATCCGAAGTTTTCTGGGGAAATGATGAATCAAGTAAAAGATGGTGGATCATTCATTCCCAAAAGTATGATGCCATTGTTAGACAGCTCTAGCATTAGCACCGGGGGTTCCAGTATTGCTTCGACAGCCGCCACATATTTGAATCCTGGAAACCCAGATAATTTTAATCATGTTGGATTGGGAGTAAAGCTTCCTTACAATCATTTGTACAAAGAGTTGTGGAATAAAGATCGACAAGACAAGTTTCAAAAAGCAGTCGACTACGCGGAACTCCCCACCGTATTGAATGTGCTTAACGAAATGCCTATTTATGAATCAAAATTTATGAAACAATTGTTGGGTCATTTGGGGGATCACTATATTCCACTGTTTGCGTTGATGCTGATGGGCAGCGTTTGCTTTCTTGCTGAGCGGATGATAAAAAAGGACAAAAATGCCATATTATTGCAAGTCCACAGCCCTATAAATGCATTTGTATTGGGAAGTCATTTAGCTCGCTGGGAAAAGATTGATTTGACTACTCGCGAAGTGACAAAATTGTCACAAGAAGATATGATAACAGATATGAATTGCAGTTGTTTCCGAAGTGTGATGATGTGGCGATTGCTCTTTTTGCATTTTTTGGATAATCGTTGTATAAAAATGGCAAGCACTTGTCGAACATTGCCCGTTACTCGTTCTATGGAAACTGAAGTTGCTGAAGTGTTAAAACGTAACAAGGTGGTGAAGATGTTTCAGCTGCAACGTTCGGTGTCAGCTGCTTTAGGGTTTGAACTTGAGTGGACGGTAGAATCAAGATCCGCCTCATTGATTCCTCCTCTAGTATTCGAAGAAACTCGCAAGACTATTATCGTCAATCCAAATGATGATGAAGATGAGCGCCCTGCAACTGGTGGAGTGAAGAAGAATATTTACTATGTACTTCGCGAGTATTTGCTTCTTACTGGTAAATTAGCAAAAGAAGCAAAGGCCCTGCGCGATCCACTCATGGAGCGGGATCAAAAGCTTATAGTGAGTGGATTTTTAAAGCAAGCCCGAAAAGATTACTTGGCGCTGCGGCGAGAGTGTATGACGAAAAAAGAAATTGAAGCAGAGCAAGAGAAGAAAGAAAGAGAGAGGGAGAAACAACTTCGCAATGAGAGAAAAGCCGAAGCTAAAGCGAGGGCGCGTCGAAAAGCGGCTAAGATTAAGAAAAAGAAAGATGCAAAAGCTCTCAAAGCAAGTCTTAGTGAAAGTGCAAAGACTAATACTTCTTTTGGGCCTGGTGAAACTGGGGACCTTGAAGGTGGTGATGAAGAAGGTGGAGGTGAGGGTGGAGATGGAGGTGAAACCGGTGGTGATACCGCAAATGAGGGAGGTGCAGATACCGACAACAATATGCAATCCCCCGCGGAAGGTGGTATGACTTCATTTGATGAAAAGGACTTTGATAAATTACGATCAACTATCATTCGTGAACTATTTGACGAATTGTCGCTTGTTGAGGAATCGGAAATATTTGAAGAACGAGATTTTCAGGAACGTGTGGCAGAAATTGAAAGTCCAGTGTATATTGAGACTTGGATTCCGTATGCTTGGATTCATGATAGTGAAGTTAGGAAGAATTACGAAATCAAATTAAAGCGCGAGTTGCGTTTGGCTTTGAAACGTGTTTTCTTTGTTATGCAACATCAAGACGCTTTTGGTCCATTTAATTATCAGATAGTTCGAAGCCAGTTTCAAGGTGTTGGTATGTTCATGATCGATACTGTACTTGGCGATAATACTCCAACACAACCCTATCGTAATTCTCCATTGTGGTTGGTGCTGCCAAAAGATTATTGGTCTTTCCGTCAAGTTAAAGAACGAATCTTTCACGAGCAAGCATTTATTGAAGGATTAGTTAACGGAATGAAAGAGCGTTTGGGACAAGTTGAAGAAGCAAATGAAAATATTGATAATAATATTTCGAAATATCAAAAGTATTTGAAAAAAGTTCGTAAACAAGTCGTTGATATTGCTCAGAAACAAGTCGAGAAAGAAGCTGATGATGAAATGGAAAAAGCTGCAAAGATCCAATTGATAAAAAAGACTGAAAAGTCCATAGCTTCTACTCACCGCAAGATAAATGCGATTAATGAAAAGGTTCGATTAACCGATATGATGATTGCAGGCGGCAATTTTGAGGGAGTTTATGAATTGTTGAGGCCTCCTCCTGAATTGGACGAAAATGGTAACCCAATTGTAAAGAAGAAAGATGAACCCCACACAACTGCATCTATTATGCAAATGGTGGAGGATGTTAAGGGAAAGGCACAAGACTTAGCGAAGAATATTAAAGATCTAGAAGAGAAGAAGCACAAAATGGAATTGGAACTTAAAGCATATTCAATGTATTGTATGAGGGCGACGAAACTTCTCAAAAACTTAGCGGAAGATCGCTTCAATACAATGATCGATCTCCAACTGTTGACGAATCGCATATCTAAGAATTTAGATAACGCTGAAGTGGAAGAACTCGAAATGAAAAAGTTTCGAAAATTTAACAACAAATATCTTCGCGCAATTCAGCACTTCTTTGATGAGAACGTTTCCAATCGTGGAATGCAGTTGACAAAAGATGCTGAACTTAAGAAAATCCAGGAGTTGATGAACCGTCCAACTTTTGGTGCTGCTGCCACAGTTTCTGCGCCAAATGCAACGACTACTTCTTCCACTCTTCGCATTGGTACGGAGATCCGTCGAACTCATTCCCTTGAAGAGAAAGTTCCTCCATCCCCCGCAGCTCAGCAGCGATCCTTAAGTAGTAAGCACATCAAGTCTGATCCAGTTGTCACTTCACGTCGTCGCTCTGGTACAATGGCATCTTTTCACCTCGAAGACAGTCCTGAACCCGATCTTATTCCTGAAGGGGAGGATGAAATCGCATTAGCACCAGAGCTGTTGCCCACGAAACAAGAGCCTTTACGAGGTGCGAGTACAGTAAGTTACGATAATACCGAATCAAGCGTTGCGTCATCTGCTGCGCAGAGGTTAGCCCGTCAAATCAATGATCAAATGCAAGGTAGTTTTATCGAGCCTGAAGAAGAAGAGGACGATCCTTTGGTTGAGTTACCTCTTACGTCTAAAGTTGAAGCGGTCCCTATCAATCGTACTTTGACAATAGATGAAGAGATTGAACTTCTTCATTACAACAGTCCTGAAATGATTGCGAAGCGTGAAGAGGAATTGCGCCAATTGGCTATTCAAAAGGCGGAGGAGCTTGCCAATCAAGAATTGAGAATGAAGATCTTTGATGATTATTGGTTGGCCTATCCAAGAAAGGAGGTAGCCCCGGATTATTCGATCAAGAAGAAAGATAAACCTGCTCCAAAGGCAGCTCCTGTACCGGAGTATATTGTAAGTTTTGTGCGTGTTGATATGTCTTGATATATTTTATTAGTGTTTTGTCTGATCAGGAACCTGCAAAACGGGTTATTCGCACGCGCTCAGAGAGAATGTGGCAATCGGTTGGAGAGGGTTATTGGCGTGCAAAGCGTGAATATATAGAACATCTTATTCGGGCCCAAGGTGATTTCAGTGGTTTAGATCCAGAGTCAATTGCTACTGTAATTATGCAAAAAAAAGATTCTATCGATCCATTAGATCACGAATTCGATCTTCTTCCAGATATTGTTGAAGAAGATGAAGAGGACGAAGAACCAAAGTTCAAAACTCTTGTGCAACAACTAATCGAGCCCTTTAACGAAATGGAATCAGAAATTTGGAAATCTCCTATCCGTGCAACACCTGCCCATGGTCCTGGACAAGGTGGTCAAGGCCAAGGTCAGTCTCAAGATCAATCACAATCGATGTCACTGTCCATTTCCATGAAGAAACTCCCTAAATTTCCAATGAAAACAGGGGAAATGCCAGTAACGAATATTGCTACTGCATTATTTAATCCTGATACTGCATTTTCAAATGAGGGTCCCCCATTGTCAAATGATCCCAGTGCGCTAAATCGGGACATGGTTACACCTCAAGAGGTAGCGCTGCTAGGAGAAGATCCACCTCGTCAAAAAGGTTCTCGAGACAAGGCCAAGGCCAAGCCCGATCCGTTTGCTTTAGCAGGCTCGGCTGAATTTAAACGCATCCGCGAAGGTTTAACAGGAAGAGGGTTGCGTTCTGTTAATATGGATGATGATGAGTTCTCAGTAAGTATCAGGACTGGTGGATCATCTGCGGGTTATATCACATTGGAAGATCGAAGTGATAGTAGTACATTTTATCAACTTAAAGCTGAAACGATTATCGCCAAAAAGAAAGCACTGAAGATGAACGCCATGAATGGTGGACATAATGCAATTCTAAGTCCCATCAAATCAGTTCCTGCCAGCCCTGGAAGCAGAGCCGGCTCTAACCCCGTTTCTCGAGACGGATCTGTTCGCAAATCCCTATCTCAACAAGGAAGTGTTCGATCTCGATTTGATGACGAAGAATATGAAGGGGATGGAGAAGGTGGCGAAGATGACCAAGGAGAGGAAGATATGCAGGAAGGTGAAGAGGAGGATGGAGATGATCACAGTGACAATTCATCTATATCGTCTCATCAAATGTCAGCCAATGGAACACATTCATCATCTGTAGAACACAGGAGACAAGTTGCCGAGTATTTGGATCTGATTAACGACAAAGAAGGAGAAGTGACAACTGACGGCTTGGAACAACCAGCAGAATACAAGCCCGTACCAACATCGGAAGCTGATTCCCATTTGACTGATGCTCAAAAGCGATCTCAAAAGTTTCGTGAATTCAAGGAAAAAAGAAGTAAACGCCAAACTTTCGCTGCTACAACCGGTTCTGACCTTCTAAAGGCAACTATGCTACTCACCCAGCAAAAAGATAAGCAACAACAACAAATTGAAGATTTCAAAAAGAATATGATGAATAAATCGCACCAAACCAAAAACCAATCTATTGCTTCCTTTAATAAACGTCGTAAACGGCGTAACAGTACAATGTCTACTGGGACCGAAGTAAGTGAAGATACCAGTGTGAAAAGCAAGCGAAGTACAAATAAACCCACCGCTACTGCTGCGCCCGCGAATTTGACTCGCACAGCTTCTGCTGAACTTATTGCGATTGCTCGTTCGAGACATAGTAGTGAAGAGAACTCATTGGTTTATTCCCTTCCTACAGTTCCCAGTGGAAGTGCAAGTTATAACAGCGAAAGTCATGGGGGACATTCAATTTCAAGAGCAGATTCAGAAGTGATGTCGATTGGCTCTAGTATGCAAAAGTCATTACAGAAATCAGTCAGATATTTGGAAGAAAATGATGACATGCTGAAACCACCGGGAACATTTGTTCCTTTTCAACCACAACAGCTCCCTCCGCCAGAAGATTTGACTTTTGATGGTCATCAATTTGTTGCCGTCCGTGCTAAAGATGGAACTTGGAGCCTAGTTCCATCCGCTACTCTTCCTGTCCCGTTTATCAAAGACCGCAGTTCTCCGACTCATTTGTATGCTTCTTCTGTATTAGGAGGCATTCCTGTTGATGGTGGTCCTTTGGTTTTGGAGGGGAAATCTGCGTTTCAGCCCATTACTTTGACGGAAGCGGATTTGGAATCATTAGGATCGCAATCCCTTGATCCTGAAATACTTAAGTAAGTGCATATTTTTTCTTGATTATTTCTCATTTTATTGCTTTTCTTCAGGAACTTTCGGTTGATTCATACTCTGGGATTGCCGGAAAAAATGAGTGATAGTATTCTTAGTGTTGGTGGAAATGGCGATTCTGCAAGCGAAATCAATTTGATGGAGCTTGTGCAAGATTTTAAAGAAAAGCAGGATGCTGCTCGTTTGGAAAAAGAAGAAGCAGAACTGAGAGCTAGATTTTCTCCAACAAAAGACCAGCAAATTGCAGCCATTTTGAAGCAGTATCAGCAACCAATTACTTTTGTTCCTCCTTATTTCCGCCAAAATAAACCAGAACCGGAAGCTCCTGCGAAAGCTCCCATTAAATTTTCTGATGATATGATAAGTGGAGACCCAAGTCGTGATGTGAGTCCAACACATAGCCGTGCTGGGTCATTGGATGGCGATGAAATGTTGGATGCTTTACAACCAAATAGTGATGGAAGATCTGGTTCTCAAAAATTGTTGCGTATAGTTGGCGAGCATATTGATGTTCCTTCACCAACTCCAAGCAACAATAGCAAATTTTCGTCACCTCCATATATGTCACCGGCTTTGACGATGAGAGTTTCGATTCCAACCCCGAAATTACTAGAAGAGAGACTAATAGAGGCTGACAACAATGCTATACTCAATTCAAAAGTATCGGTTGAGCCTGAGATTGTTGAAGAACATGGTGGAGTAACTAAGGAAAGTCACCAAAGGATGGGAAATTCAGAGCCAGCGAGTGGTAAGAAAAATAGCCGGGAAAAGTCTGCAACTCCTCCAGTTGTGCCGAAGCTGTTCCGACAATTCTCAGACACTTACAGCGAAGGAACTGATATTTCGGATCTGCAACCTGATGATATTACAATTGCTGCAGCACAACCAATATCTGATCTGGCAGTAAGAGATATGGCTCAGCAACTGCGTGATTACATCAAAAGTCGTGAGCAGGTCATGAAAGAACGACAAATATTGCAGCAGCAAGCCCATAATCCGAAATATGGTTCGCCAGGAAAGTTAAGAACGAAAGAATCCATGGCCCACGAACGACGCAATGCAGAAGATCAGCTAAAGAACCATTATTCTGAGCGTTTGCCGCGATCTCCCCCAAGTCCTCTCCACCCTTTCCCAAATTCTTCTTCTTCCAGTCCTAACAGCACCAAACGCCGTTTATCCCAAGGGTTACATGGTGGTAGTAGTGTATTATCTCATCAGTCTGCACATAAGTCCTATCAACCTCGTGTGATGTTTGAAAGTGCGGTTACATGGTTCGAGCCTGCAGCTGGTCATGGCGATGAACTTGGCGATTTGGATGATGTAAACCATGGTTACGATCAACATCCGCCATCCAAAAATGAGGTTGTCCTTGTGAAAAATTCAGGCCGTTCAGCAGATTTTTGGATTGATGTTTCCAAGACATCGCGACTTTCGCAAGACAATATTGGTAATTCTCATCTGCACACAGGTTCTGCTGGTCCGTCCAATGCTGTTGCGATGGTCATTCCAAATACTCCACTCCATATACAACAACATCAACAACAGATCTTCCCTTCTTCTGCACCGGTGGATGAAAAACCAAGGCGCAGTTTGAAAGAAGATCGTGAAGAACGGTCTTTAGGTCCACGTGTGGTATTAAAAGCGAAGAAATTGAATCACCCACATAATGAATATATTCCAGAGGATCGATTTTTGGCTGGCTATAAGCGAGTCTCTAGAATCACTAACCGAGGTTTGGGCGATACTGATATTCGCCAACCATCAGAATTAGATCCTTATGAAATTGCCACAAGGGAATTGCAACACGAACTTATCCAAGGTGTATCAAAGCCTATTGTTGATGCTCCATTGCCTGGTACTGCCAACAATATGAGTCGTCCATTGAATACCGCAAGATCTGATGATACTGATGATGATCATTCTACTGGACTAAGTGTTACTAGTGCAAGTGGAATTCCGATGATTCCACTTGCTTTGCATCAGCATCGTCAACAATCACCTCCTGCTTTGCATCATCCCAAAGTTAGCGGTCGTTATGGTGGTGCTGGTACGCCAACAGCTGCTTCTGCAAATAGTGCCAGAAGCAATTCTGCCGCAGCTTTGCAAATTATCAATGAGATTGCTGGTGAGCAGTATCATATTGGTGATTCTGCCATTCCGGTGCTAGGACCTATGTTGTCACCGACAGGGAACAATCCAAGTAGTCACTCAGCTGCTTCTGTTTTGTCCACCTCATCTGCTGCAAATGTGGCACCCTCTGGAGTTTCAATTGCAAAAGTAGACCACGGACCTTCCTCGCACCACTCTTTCGGTGATATCCCATTAGTGGTCACACACGATGGTGGATCTCTGGCATCTTTTGCTTCTTCCTCTATTTCTCCCAAAAGAAGTACGTATAGTATTACTAGTAGTGTTGAATTTGCGGGGTTGACTGCTCCGCAATTGATTCCATCCGCACCATCGAATTATCATTTAGTGCTAGACAACCAACAATCGGGACAACACCAAGAAAGTCCATGGGTAACAGGTGGAAATGGGGCGGGGAAAGACAAGCATGATGTTGCAGGACTCATGGTGGTAGCTACTCCCGCTCGTGTTTTGACGAAACCCTCGGCTGCCATTGCGGCCGTGGTTGCATCTGCATCAACACCTGCTCTGCCAATCGCTCAGGTTTCTCCTGGGGCACCAGCTCCATCCACGATTAGTAAAGTGCCCAAAAGCAGTGCTCCAATTTCAAACAAAATCGGTAAAATGGAGAAGAAAAAAGAAAATAAAAGTGTGGAAGATAATTTTCCATCAAATAGATCTTCGAAACAACCGCCATCTGCATCTGCAAACTCATCTATGGTGGCCAAGAAACTAGAAGATCAAATTGAGCTTTCTAGATTGACATCACCATATATCGACCCCACTTTGTTAGTCAACACTCCACGTGCAAAAACACCACATACCGGTAGAGCTGAGTCGATGCTGGACCAAGCATTGGCTTTGAACAGTGTCCCTATATCTCCATACGATCAGGATCATAAAGATAACTATGCTTATGTTGATGAAGCATCCATCGAGCAGCATATTAAGGTGCGAGTAAATCGATTGGATGATATTGATAGTCAACGAGAAAGTATAATGGACGACGAAAGCTACGGTGATGAAGATGACGATGAAGACTTTGAAGATGATTTAGACGATGAGTTGAGAGGGATGCTACGGTCAGAGAGCGCACCTGCGTCATTGACTCCTGCAGCAGCATCATTTTCTTCTCTGAAACAAATGGTTGCTGCCACTAAACGTCTGCAACAAGGAAAGTCTGCGATTAAACCCAGTCCTTCAGCACCCCAACTACCCACATCACCATCTTCCAATGTTGGAAAAGCACAATTTCCAGCAAAATTAGAAACAGGTGTGAAGATTCCTGGTCACAATCCGCAAAGTGGCTTTGTTCCAAACCAGTCTAATGCAAGTAAGAATCCATTCCATGGAGTGAAGCGGAAAAAGCAGTTGCAGTTACCCCCACTACTGTCACCAGCGCCTGTAGCTCTCTCTTCCTCTCAACCTACTCCATCAAGTGCATCAACAATGCCAACATCTGCTATTAAATCCAGTACCGATAGCGGCTTTGTAGTTGCCAAACAAAAGAATGTGGAACTGAGCAGTAGTATGCCAATATCAAAGATTACTCCTCAAATTAAGGGCAAAGAAGGCCGTACGGTGGTTCCAAATAACTCCCAGTCGGAAGGAACATCCAAGAAAGTAGTAGATCCAAGTTTAAGAGGTGCGCGTGAAGCGTATTTGCAAATGATGCAGCATATTAACCTTCCATCAGATAATCAAAGTGTCAGTAGTGACTCTAAATTGACAGCACCTTCCGTAAAAATGGAGAGGAAAGGTAGCAATATTGTAGCTGGGATGCCGACATTTTAATTTTGTCATTTTAGTTTTGTTGAATGTATATATTGTAGATGGTGTACGAGTTGTAACGATATTTATTACTGTTAGAGTGTTTTTTCAATCACTTATCATAACAAACTCTTTTTAAATTTCATGTAACTGTATTCAACCTATCAACTGGATCTGATCCACAGCTGTTTCTTTGGAAAATGAAAGCATTCATTGTAAATCCAACACCAATAGATACTTTGAGTTACCAATTCAAATACCGTCTATATTTATTCTCTTTCTCGATTCGTATACAATTTTTTCTTTTTTTGAAAGCAATAATCATGTCTACATTCACACATAAATAAATTATCCAACGAAAATCTGTCAACCATTCCATTATTTATTCTCTATTGCTTCAATTTTAATTTAGACTTTAGTGATGAAGTAGCTTGCAGCGGTGGAAACATTTCTTCGGTAATAATAAATACACTCTCCCCATTTCCAAGTTTCTCAAAAACTTCAAGACGTGGGCATTTTACTTCATTTAACTTCCTAGTTGGTTCAGAACCTAACACTGTCAAGAAGTGGTACCACATCTCCTCTTCACGTTGCAAACTCTCATCACCATTCGCTACAACTTCGTAGGTACACCAATTTCCTCTATATTGACTTGCCACAATGTCTACTGTTGGAAAGACGAATAAATCATCACTACAACAAGGAATATGATACATGGACTCGGTGGTAACAGTTGATGCATCATTGCTGTCAATGCTGTTACTTCTAGGTCGGTTATTTAAATGTCTGCGTAAGGTACGCTCGTAAGATTGACGCACGCCGATATCTTGAATGCGAATTCTTTGATCGTGTAAAAATTTGCAATTTTTCCCCATTGCACATATACCGCTACAAACCATGTGAAAGCAAGGGAACAATTGCCAAATAGGTTCAACATCAGTCCCCTCATCCCACATGGCACATGTACCGATAGATGAGTCACAATACTCAATGAAATCCCCAAACTGACCAGATTCGTAGCAGTATTCTGAATGAGGCAAGTGAGCAATGGTTTCACAATCTGCTTGGCTGCTTTCATACTGCTCAGCAATCATTCTCCTCATTTCCTGTAACTGTTCCTCTTTGTGCATCCAACTCACATAATCCTCCTCAGTCATTTCAAAACCACACCCATTTTCGTTTGGCATAATAGCAATAATGATGTTTGAAGACATTTTTAGAGACGATCAGAATAATAATTATTATACTTCTATTATTATCTGTCAAACACTAATTTGGTGCGCAACAAATCTCTGTCAGATGTTGACGTCTGGGAACATCATGAAGTTTTATGAAGAAGACACGCGACGGGAAGTTCAAGTTGTTCGCCAACTTCGGTTACATCAATCGGATAAGTTCACCCTCCTCTTTCGCAACACATTTTCGCGTCTTTTTCTATTTTTGCTTGTTTGCAAACGTCTCCACTCACATTAGAATTCAATTTATTTATCGAGGATAATCACCTGAAGCTTTCCTTTCAAAGATTTTTGGTTTGATTCTTCTATTATTAGTTAGATTGGAAATATTTTGTGTTCGGTGAATAGTTCATTTGGTCAAATTGTGATAATAAAACGACTCTCTCAACAATGAGTACTGCCAATTTACAGCAATTAATCGAAAATACATCTCATTGGGATAAAGATGAAAGATATATGGCAACAAATGATTTATGTACTATGTTAAGTAAAGATGTGAAAATTGATGAACATAGTGAACAAAAGATTTGCGCTGCAGTGTTGAAACAATTAGGTAAGTTCTTCAATTCAGCTCGATTTGACTTATTCCTCTTATTTTTTTTTATTTTCAGATGATCAATCAAACGATGTTCAATCGGTCGCTGTTAAATGTTTAGGCATCTTATTTAAAAAAGTTCATCAAAATCAAATTGTTGAGATTGCCAAGAAGTTGTCAAGTTTGATTGTTGATAGCAGCAAGGGTGATTTGAGAGACATCTACTCGATTGGCTTAAAGACTATGATTGCTGATGTCCCTGTTTCAATGGGTTCTGCTGTTTGCAAGACTTTAACTCCAAAGCTTGTCTCAGGTATCAGTAGTGGCACTGATGACGTCAAGCGTGAGTGCTTGGACAATCTTAGCGACCTCTTGAAACGATTCGGTCAATACAACGAGAGCGACCACAGTAATATTATGGCTGTCATTGTTAGTCAATTGAAACATGATAAAGTTGTCATTCGCAAGCGCGCAAGTCAATGCCTAGGTTCCTTGGCAGTTGTTTCGAACGATACTCTATTGAATGATCTTGTCCAAGTTCTTCTTACTCGTATTCAAGAACTTGATAAAAGTGGCAAAGGAAATGCCACCTCTCAAGAGTCTCGCACATTGATCCAAACTATTGGAACTATTTCTCGTATGGTTGGTTTCCGCCTTGGTAAGTATTTACCAAACATCATTCCATTGTTCATTCGCTTCTGTGGTGTACCTGATGACGAAGACAGTCATAATGATGCTGCCAACGAATTACGTGAGGGATGCTTTCCTGGATTGGAATCTTTTGTATTGAGATGTCCAAAGGAAGTTTCACCATTTGTTGACCAAATCTTACGAGTTGCTGTAGCATTCTCCAAGTATGATCCCAACTATTCTTACGATGACGAAGATGATGCCATGGAGGTCGAAGGTGATGACGCAGATAATGATGGCTATGATGAAGAAGACTACGGTGGAGGATCGGATGATGATGACTCCTCATGGAAAGTCCGCAAAGCTGCTGTCAAAGTCATTTTAGCGGTTGCAACTGCTCATCCTCATTTGATTCGCGACTTATTCACTTCTTGTGGTGATGATCTGATTTCTCGCTTCAAAGAAAGAGAAGAAAATGTTCGGTTGGATATTATCTCTTGCTTTGCTAAGTTCATTGATGTAACTGCCGGATTTGGTTCATCTGATAAAGATGCTGCATCCTCCTCATCATCATCAGCAGTTCTTGCCGCTCCTGAATTGAAGCGACAACACTCATCCTTGGATGTACTCGCTGAACGTGTTGACAAGATTGTTAAAGCAAGTTGTGTCCAATTAAATGGTCAATCCTTGAAAACAAAGGATGTTGTTTTAGGAATGTTGAAGTCTTTGGTTTTGGCTCTTCATGTAAGTCGATGATTAGTGTCTTTGTATCTTTTTTCATTTCTCTCATTCCGTCATTTCATAATAAAGGGTGGACTGGATCGTCACATCGATAACTTGACTAAAATCATAGAAAAGTTACTTGGGGATAAGAATCAATCCTTGAAATTGAATGCTCTGTGTTTGTTGCGTGTTCTCTACCAGCACCATTCTCCTGCCGTGTTATTCCCTACAGTGGAGCAGCTACTTCCAGCAGTCATCAAGATTGCCAATGAGGATTGGTACAAGTCTATTGCTGAAGCCTTACGTGTGCTTGGTGCGGTCATTCCAGTCATTAGACCATACAATTCTGCCACTCAAACATATTCCAATGAGTTTAATTTTTCTCCTTTGGTTCATCCAATCTTTGTCGTGACAAAGCGCAGACTTGAAATGATGGACCTGGATGTAGAAATCAAGGATTGTGCTATCACTACTACGGGTGTGTTGATCAGTCATGTTGGTGATCATTTGCCTGCTCAAGAATTGAACAGCGTCTTAGCGTTGTTGAATCGTCGTTTGGATAATGAGACTACGAGAAGCTCTGCTTTGCGTTCTATTTCGCACATTGCTTCTACCAATTCAACGTTAGATTTGACTACTTTGGTCAATGCTTCTGCCAAGGATTTGGCTCAATTTTTGAAACATCACAGCCGTACTTTACGTCAATTGACATTGCAAACGCTAAATGCTTTGATTGTTCATCCTTCTGTGTCTGTTTTGCCAGAACAAGCTACTATCGTTGTTCAGGAAGCATCATCCTTGGTTGGTGATGATTTACATTTGGCTAGTTTGGCCCTGAATGTGATGCGCAGCTTAGTGTTAAAGAATGCTGGGGTAGTGATGGAAGCAATTCATGCTCACTCTCACCAAAACATCATAAACTTGGCTCGCTCTTCCACTACCCAAGGTGCTGCCTTGACGAATTTGATTGCTCTGTTACAAACCTTGGCTAGGGCCTCTGCTTCTGGCGTTGGTGCTAGTGCGAATAACGCCTTCTCTTTCCAAACTCTTTTTCAAGAGCTTTACACCAACAGTACCGCCACTGGTGGAGATGTCTCTAAACAAAGTATCACCAACTTGTCAAAGTGCATCGCTGGTTTACTTTCACAACAATCTACCGAAACAATTTTGGAAGGAGTTAAGAAATTTGCCAAAGATTCACAAGATGCGAATGATTCATTAGCTCAATTGGCCTTGTTGTCAATGGGTGAGACCGGTCAACATGCAGACTTATCTTCTCTACCTGACTTGAAGGATTTGTTGCTCTCTTGCTTCGAGCGTTCATCTGAAGACGTCAAGACAGCTTCCGCTTACGCATTAGGACATGTTGCTTATGGAAGCATGACAACCTTCTTGCCATTGATTTTGCAATCCTTAACAAACTCCTCCCAAGCGCGTCAACAATATTTATTGTTGCTGTCTTTGCGTGAAGTTCTTGGTGTTTTTGCAACTGGTTCCACGACTACTGATCGATTTAATATCTATATCTCGCCTGTTCTTGATGTATTGTTGCAGCAACAAGCATCAGCATCTGAGGAAAGTGTTCGCAACATGGTTGCTGAATGCATCGGTGTTTTGACGACTATGAATCCTAGCCAATTGGTCCCTGTGTTGTCCAATTTGATCTCTTCAGATGCTGGAAACAAAGTTGCTTTACGTACTGCTTTACATGCGGTCCGTTCTACACTCTCCCGTCCTTTGGATACAGAATGCTTCCATGCATTGTCAGGGAGTCTGTTGGGTCAGTTGTTGCCTCTTTTGAATGATGGTGACTTGGAAGTGAAGAAAGCTGCATTATTGATGATCAATACTGCTGCCCATCACAATCCAATCTTGATTCATCAACAAGTCCAATCCATGATATTCCCACTGCTTATTGAAACATTGAAATTGAAGTTGGAACGCACTGTTGATTTGGGTCCATTCAAACACAAGGTTGACGATAATTTGCCATTGAGAAAGCTATCTTTGAACATTATGGGTACAATCCTCCATAACATGGTTGATAAGTTTGATGCAGTTGGGACCATGCAAATTGCTGCCACTTTACTCGGTGATAATGACGATGTGAAAGTTTTATTCTTACAGGTACGTATTAATGTTACTATGATAGTTTTTTTATTTGCTTAATGTGGTACTACTGTCATTAGTTGCTCCCACGAATCTCTGAAATTTCATCCACTGCTGTTGCGGTCAAGGTAGATGATTTGATCCCATTGCTGGAAGCTGCATTGGCCAAATGTGCCAAGGATATGGACAAGGGAGGAAAGGACGTCTTGAAGGTAATTGTCAAGGCGGTGGTGCACCTTAGTAAAGTAGAAGATATCAAGCAAGTTAGTCGTAAATGGCAAGAATTCGTGGACACTGTGAAGAAGTCTCCAACTTCTGCTGATGTTTTCAATCAAGTAGAAAATGAAATCCATGATGGTTATTAATCAGTTGGCGGAAAGGAGGAGCTGCTTATTAGATATAATAGTGCATTGATTGCGGAACATAATTTTTGATTAACTTTGAAATCAATATGCACTTTATATTTTAGCAACACAGACAATACTAAGAAAATACGGTACCTATCTAACTTGTAAACCCAAATATCCCATTCCAATTATTATAAACAAAACTTGCAAAAACAAATAGTTGCAAGTGACTGAGTATGGCTAGGGTAAAGCCACTAAATCTTTATACAACCCTCTAAAAATATTACAATCCCCGCCGAGAAAAGAAAGTTTCCAAAACTCAAGTCTACCATGGGCTTCCGAATTTATTTCTACCGCTTAAGATGGCAGTTGGAGAGTCACGATATGGTGATCCCTTCGCCTTTGTTGCAATCCCGCCTGGAAGTTGGTAGGCACCGGGTCTGAAATGCCAACACATGAACAAAAGCATACGTTGGAAAAGTACAATACTTACCCAGGGGAAGGTTCACTAAAATCGGGCTTTTCCTTGTGTGATCCTGATTTATAACCAATACCAAACTTGATTGTTGCGCAAGTGCGCTTGCGGGAATCAATTTGAGGTTCGCAGGCTGCTGGTGCAGGCTCGTATTCAGCAGGTCCAATATCTGTTTGCCCCGGCGGAATGAGCGTGGGTCTGTCGCCTTTTGGGAAGACAACCATGTTACCACCTTGCTTGGTGGAAAGTACTTGTTTGCCCATACTTTGAAGTGGTTGATAACTACCCGGTCCAGGGCCCATGGCAGAAGAATCTCGAATGATTTCCGACTTAGGAAAAGCAGATTGCCGTGGATTTTTCCCTTTCAAGAACTTTCCGTAGAGATCATACTGACCAGGCCTAATGGGCACAACAATTGAAATCGAGCAAAACGCAAAAAAAGAAATCTTACCCTGGTTCGCTGGCAGCAGTTTTAGACATGGAACGTTCATTAGGGTCACCGAACTTCGTTCTGCCGCGGATACTAAATTGTGGTGGAGAGACGATACTCGATTCCATAATCTTGTGCATTGTGGTGGGGATTTTGTAAGAACCAGGTCCAGGAGCTCCATTGGGGTTGAGTAGTGGTGGACGAGAACCAGTACCAAACTTTACGGTTGGTCCTCTCTCCGTCCATGATGTGTGTTCAAAAGCATCCATCACTGTTCGTCGTGGTGGCTCTGCTGTCACTGCTGTGTCTAACAATGTGGCTCCTCCCGTCCGCTGGAGGCCGGGAGATCGTGGTGGAGACGAATTACCCGTCATTTCTCAGGTGTATCGATATATTCTAAATTCTATTCATCGTCATCCAAGCAGCGGCAGAGACCATCTCGAAAAAAGCAACGATCGCCAAACGAAACGGTTTTGGAAGTTTTCCAGAAATCGATATTTTATAATTGAAAACTAATATTCTTAAATTTTGGAAATATCGTATATTTTTCAACTTTTCAAAAACAAGAGCAGCAGGCGCGCGCCAGTTCAAAAATGGTCTCATGGTGTTACAATAGGAATATCAATCATCTTCAGTGCAACAAAAGGATTGAAGAACTTGACACATTTGAGATCGAAGAGCAATTGTTCGTTGCTCTCACCTCTGGATTGTCATAGGGCCCCACATATTTGCCCCTATACAATTTATGCAACATAAACACCTTCTACTCCTTTTCCTCTGCTACAATTTGATTGTTAAAGAGTCACTGTGTTGATAACTGAGGAGTGACCAACCCGAGAAATGGCTACCGTTGCAACCCGCGGTCAGAAGAGGTCAATTGCACCTGAGCAGCCAAAAGATTGGGAAGATGAGTACCATCGCATGAAGCAACGATATGAAGATTTAAAAGTGGAGTACAACGAAAAGGAACAGCATAATAAACTGTAAGGGCTTCTCAAGATGATGCGAACATTGTATGTAACTTTAATATTTTACTTTTCTTCAGGTTGCAATCGAAGATCCGCAAGTTGGAGGATGATCTCTCCCAAATCGATCGTCATATGGGTGGCGGTCGTGCTGCTTACAACAAAGAAGACAAGGAGCTGATCGATTCCCTAAATTCGCAAGTTTCCAAGTTGAAGAGTAGCAATTCTGCTCTGACAAGCAAAGTCGAGCAACTCACAGATGCTTTCGAAAAGAAGAAGCGGGAACTCAATTTGTTAAAGAAAACTGCCTATTTGGGTAAAAGTCGCACGGCGCACAACCACAAATCTGTCGACGAGAACAATATGGAGTTGGAAGTATTACCTGGTAGAAACCCACATGCTGACCAATCTTTGCGGAAACCGTCCACTCCTGTGAAGCCAATGATGACTTCCACTGCCACAACTCCCATGCCAGCTCCACCTCAACCATCATTCTCACAAACTCAGCATGATTCCCAATTATTAGAGATAGCCCAAAAACAGAAATCAAGGTATGCATTTTGCTATTGTAATAATCATGAACATTTAATGATGCCCACTGCCCTATAGAATCGCATCCTTGGAGGATGAAATTGGTTCACTTCGCGATGAGAATTCCAGACTACGTCTACTTGCGAGCAGTGCCCCGGTTGGCCCCCGATCTACAAATACCATCAAGGTAAATTTTATCAGTTTGTAAGCTTTTCCCCATCCGTTTATATTTTTTGTGCGTACCAGACTAGTGAGCTTGAGGGACAACTTCGTGATGCAACATGGCGATTGCAACAACTTCAAGCCCAATACGATCATTTAGTTGCAAAGACCTCTTCTCAAGGCGAAAGTTCAAAGCGCATGGAAGAAAATTTGGAGGATGCTCAAGCTAAGATGCGAGAAATGCGACGAGCGTTGGAAGAGTTGCGTCATGAGAAAGAGATAAGTGATTCAAAGGCATCCCGTGTAAAAGGTTTGGAAGATCTCGTTACGGAATTGCGTCAGGCCAATCGGAGTTTGGAAGAGAAGATCACTCGTCTGTGTGAAGCTCCCTTCATTAGCGATGCCTTTGGTCAACATGATGCACAATTGCGTTATGAAGAGCTTGTGAAACAACGAGACACTTTAATGGTGAAGGTCGATCACTTACAAGAGGCTGCAAGAACACACTACTCTGCTTTGACGTCATTAAAGCAGCAAGCGGCACAATTGCGGGAAGAAAAAGACAACGCAGATAAAATAGTGGAGGAATTGAAGCTCAAATTGCAAGAAACAGAAACTGGAAAAAATATGCTTCAAGATAAATTGCGGATGTACTCTGGCGAAGATGATGTTGATATGGAGTCTCTCGAACGTGCATTGACCATGGTGAAAAGGCGCAATGTTGCCTTAGAGAAGCTTCCATTTTTAGAATATGCAGATCCCAATGATGCAATGGTTACTCTGCCGTCTTTAAAGCGTAAGCTTGAAGAGTATCAGTTGCTTAACCTGCGTTTGACAGAAGAGAATGAAAAGTTAGAGAATATGTTGAAGTTACAGAGTAATATCAATCGTGATTTGCATAAAGAATTAGAATCATTAGTATACACACGCGACAAAGATCGCAGTGAGATTCAGAAGAAAGCTGAAGAGTTTGAAGCGTTGGCTTTGACAAGATTAGACAAGATCCATGCATTGGAGGCTCAATTGAGACAGTTTGTGTATGGTCTAACGAAACAGGCTAAATCCAAAACTGGTTTTTTCCCTGTGGATTCAAGCAAGATGGCGGAGATATCGATGGTGGATGATGGTGCAAATAGTGATGATGATGGACATAATGCTTTGGTCACTGAGTTGTTGGGAGAAAAAGATGAGATTCGCCCTGATGAGAACCTGTTGGAAGTGTGGGTCAAATGCGCGGCTATCAAGGATGGAATCCTCCCACCGGGCTCCTCCACCTTCGTTGTTATCGATTTCTTCGATTATGAATCTCAGACGACTTCAGTGGTCTCTGGTATGAATCCGCAATGGGATTTCGCTGCGACGTATAAGGTGTCTGTTGATGACTTCTTATTGCGCTTCTTAGCCACCGATGTGATCACTTTAGAGTTGAATATGGCTTCTCAAGGCGATTTCACACTGCTTGCTCGATGTGTTATTCCTTTAGCCTCTTTGCTCAAATCAAAACCAAGAATTCGCATGAACAATCATCCTTTGTTGTCGGCACGCACAGGACAACTAGTTGCCAATATTTCTGTCGATATCCGTTTAGCATTACCGATATCCGAGTTGTATAAACTTTTCTTAGAACGACATCCAAACGAAAAACGTCATATCGAAGAATTGGCAGCAAAGAAAGTCTTGGAAGCAGCCAGTACATTGGGAGCGAAGGCACCTGGAAGTCCCGATGCAGTTGGCGGATTCCGTCACTTACAAACTGTCGATGATGACAATCGGTTGTATAACGAGATGGACATTATCATTCATCGGATCAATGGTCTTCCTGTTGATAGTCAAGTTGGCAATAAACCTCCTACAGCCTATGTACACTTCCAATTTCTTGGACATCCCGATAAATTTACAAGTCCTGTGTTCAACTCCTCCAATCCAGAGTTTAACGAGAAGTTCTCTTTTCCAATGGTTACCACTGATAATCAAATCCGCTTAATCTCACGTTCTCGACTCACTTTGACTATCTTGGATATGGAAGAAGAGGACATTGGTCATAGAGGAAGCGCTAATGCTGCTGGTTACTTGGGTGAGGTTATCATTCCTCTCAATTCCTTGGGAGATGGTGTTGCGATTCAAAATGAGAAATTTGCGTTGAAAGATCGCAACAACCAGAAACTGTCAGGTGAAATATCTGTTACCATTCGTTGGAAATATCCATTCAAACAACAACGAGATCTTGGTCCAAAGGCATTAACGGGTGTTGAAGTTGAGACACTGATCTCTGCTTTCTCCCCTGGTAATATGCAAGAAGGTGTCGTTGATTATAATTCGTTCTGCCGTTATATTTCCCCCCCAAAACAAGCATTGGTGGTAATGGAGACATTAACCAATTATTTGAATGCCACATTGGAGAGTGATGGACAATCTCCACGAGAGTTGCTGCAAATGCTTTTCCGTACCAATAACGGTAGCAGAGTTGGTGATCGTATCGATCAGGAATTGTTTGTTCGTCAGATATTGAAATTGCAACTTCATAGTATTTTACCCGTTGATCTTGAAAAGTTTTTCATCTACATGGATAACGCACAAGAAGGTAGTATAACGGTTGATCAAATGATTGCTGTCATGAATCTGGATGAATCTTCTTCCGGCATTTCAGTTTCATTACGAATGAAGTTATTAGAACGTGCATCGGATCTTTTCAGTCGAGGTGTTCAACCGTTACATCTTTTTATGGAAGCTGATCAATGGGGTGCCAACGGATTGGTTACAAGATTGGAATTCAAGCGGGTGCTTCAGCAAATGGGTTTTATTCTTGCTGACGAACCCGATGTCATTCAAGAAGTTGTTCCACCTGAGGGAAGTAGAAAGGGAGGAAGCAAGAAAAATCAGCCTCCGCGACTTGAATTACCAGGTAGTCGTGGAGATGAAAATGACGAGCTGCTGAATACTACATTGGAGTCCGATGATCATGTTTTAGAAAGTAATGCTGAAGTCAACGGACAAGTACTTCCAAAGAGCGAGTTGAACACGTTCTTGAAACAACAACGGGAAATTTTTGAACAAAAGAAACACGAACTGCAACAACGATCAATGCAAGCTCATGAACTTGATTCGATGCTGGCATCTCCACTTCCAAATAAAGATGAAAAAGAAGCAATCGCTATGCGAGACAAGATATTTTCTGGTGATGGAGATCATCGTGTTGGCGTTGGTAGAACTAAGAGCAATGCAGGTGCTGTCACGTCCATGGATGCTGCTTTGACGAATAAGCTAGCCACAAAAGTACAATCTACCTTCCGTGGTTACAAAACAAGAAAAGAAGTAAGTGAATCTCCAATTGGAAAATCTCCGGTTCTTGCCAAACACCTTGCTGGTTCACCAGTCAAAGGTGGTGCTCCAACTGTTTCTTCCTCTCAACCTTTGGTACAAGTTGGCAATTCTTTGTCTAAACCAGTTGGTGGAATCATAGCTGTAGAAAAATTGTTGTATTATAATTTGAAAAAACATTCTGTTTCAGCTATTCCACCAAATGTTGCAGAGGGTTTCTTGAAAGTCGATCAAAAGAAAACTGGAGTAGTCAATCGCCAACAATTTGCTCATGTGTTTTCTATGTACCCTTCAATTGGTCTAAATGGAGTTGAGTTGCGAAGTTGTATGGATTTCTTCGATGTTGATGGTAATGGTCATATTGATTACAATGCATTCTTGAGATTCTTTAAAGCATGCCTAGTCGATCCACTGGAAATGACTGCCTCGACAGCAATCTTAAAGTTGCGAACTATGACCATGTCCAGTGCTGCTAGTCAAGTCTTTTCCTCGGCGGATAGTCAAGGTCAAGGAGCATTAACTAGAGCTGAAATGTTGCGCTGTTTTGCACAATCTGGATTTAGTCATTATTCTCAATCCGTACTCTTAGGTATTTGCAGTCTATTTGAAACAAAACGGGAGGGTTTAGTGAATTATGGAAATCTAATTGAATTTGTCAAAGAAAATCCACTCTCTCGCGAAGTAGAAGAATTAGCATTTACTTTCTTTGATTTAGTCGCTGGACAAAAACGTGGGAATGATGATGCAAATCAGTTGCGCGCTTGGTATGGCAAGATTGATAAGAAAAGTCAAGGAAAGTTTATTGGAACTCATTTCTTACAATATTGTCAAGATAGTGAGTTGCTACGCGAATTTTCGAAAGATGCCATCGTTTCATTGTATAGCGAGTTTGATCCTGATGGAAATGGCGTACTCTTTAGCGCATTTCAGCAATGGTTTGGCAGCTTCGCAAAGAATCACGGTCAAAAGAAGAAT
>JACCEA012497351.1_pt1 | contig 23577 bp, 10 predicted proteins | sample 7449851 | NCBI WGS metagenome assembly JACCEA01 (sample SAMN15323453, study PRJNA562643) | freshwater metagenome | isolation source: river surface water | place: USA:Blue River Watershed | collected 2017-08-18 | reverse complement strand
GAAGCACCAATTGGCATCGGACTCATGTAAGGTCCCATCATTCCTGATACGAAAGCCATTGGTAAAATAGCAGCAATTACAGTAAATGTGGCTAAAATGGTTGGATTTCCTACTTCGTTAATCGCATAAATCGCAGCTTGTTTGAACGGCAATCGCTTCATTTTGAAATGTCGGTGCATGTTTTCGGCGATGATAATACTGTCATCCACCACAATTCCCACCACGAAAACTAAGGCGAAAAGTGTAATTCTGTTTAACGTGTAACCCAACATATAATACGCGAACAACGTTAAGGCAAATGTTAATGGTACTGAAAAGAAAACCACTAAACCACCGCGCCAACCCATCGCTAACATCACTAAAAGAGTTACCGCGATTATCGCCACACCTAAGTGCATTAATAATTCTCCCACTTTATGAGAAGCGGTTTCTCCATAATTTCTAGAGATTTCTACATGAACATCATCTGTAATTAACGTCTTTTTTAAGGTTTCGATTTTCTCGATGATTTTATCCGAAATTTTCATCGCATCCGCACCTTTTACTTTTCCTACAGAAATAGTAACAGCAGGATATTCCGATTTGTTTTTCGCATATTTTTCATTCGCTTTTCCGTATCCGAAAGACACGTAGCTTCTTGGTGTTGCTGGTCCGTCTTGAACAGCTGCCACTTGTTTTAAATACACGGGCATATTCGCATTCACACCCACCACTAAATTTTCTACGTCTTCTGAAGTCGATAAAAATTCTCCTGTGGTTAGTAAATATTCTTTGTCATTTGCAACAAAACTTCCCGATTGTGAACTGCCGTTATTCGCTTGAATCATTTGCATAATTCCTAAAGCATCCACACCATTTTCCGCCATTTTATCTTTATCTAAAACGACTTTTAGTTCGCGGGTTCTTCCACCAATTTCTTTTGTAATAGCAACATCTTTTACTTTTTCAATTTCCGAAGTAACTTCTTCTGCTATTTGACGAATTTCGAAATCATTTAATTTTTCGCTCCAAAGCGTTACGCCCAACATCGGAACATCGTCAATAGAACGTGTTTTAACCATCGGTTTATATACGCCTTTTGGAAAAATATTTTCGTTTTTCATTAACTCATCGTATAATTTTACATACGAGCGTTCTGAATCTTCACCTACATAAAACTGCACAATTATCATCGCCTGACCGTTCATAGCCATACTATGTAAATGTTCTACACCTTTGATGTTAGACAATACTTTCTCTAAGGGTTTGATAACACGACTTTCCACTTCTGCCGGACTTGCGCCTGGATAGCCAATCATAATATCCGCCATTGGAATAGCGATTTGTGGTTCTTCTTCACGAGGAATTAAGAACGAACTATACACCCCGATAATCATCAAACCAACCATTAACAAAATCGTTAATTTAGAGTTGATGAAAAAATGGGCAATTTTACCTGATATACCTTCTTGCATTTTATTTTTGTTTAAAAGTTTTTTTTTTTCAAGTTTCAAGTTTTTTACTAAAACCCGCAACTGAACACTAAAAACTGATTACTGAACACTCACATTAGCTCCGTTATACAATTTACCTTCTGCTGAAACAATATATTGCTCGTTAGCCGATAATCCTGATAAGACTTCTACTTGGTTGCCGAAACTTTTTCCGGTTCTAATCCATCTTAAAATGGCTGTTTTTCCGTTTGCTATCGTATAAATTCCTGTTAATTGCCCTTGTTTTACCAAAGCACTTTCTGGAACCATTACTTTATCTGTTTTTACAGTAGTTTCTGATTTAAGTTGATTCGCGATTGGAAATTGTACATTGACAAACATTCCTGATAAAATCGTTTTATCGTTAGAGTTTAAAGTCACTTTCACTAAATATTGTCCGCCTGTATTTTTAGCTGAACCACTTACTTCTGAAACTTTACCTGACACTTCTTTGTTTAACGATTTCACCATAATTTTGACCGGCATACCGTTTTTAATTTGAGAAATATCGCCTTCTGAAACCATTGCGGTTACTTGCATTCTAGAAACGCCTTCAATACTTACTAGCGGCATTCCTGGGTTTGCCATGTCGCCTTCTTTGATGAATGTATTCGTAACTTCTCCAGAAAATGGAGCGGTAATATTTGAGTACGAGAACTGCGCCATAACTTCATTACGCATTTGTTTCGCGCCAGCTAAACCTGCTTTTGCCATTTCGTAACGAGAAGTCATATCGTCTAATTCTTTTTGAGAAGCACTTTGTTGTGCAAATAAATTCACAAAACGATCATAGTCTTTTTTCGCATTATTATAGGCAGCAGTTGCTTGTAAAATTGAGGCGTCCACTTGTGCTTTTTTCGCTTGTAAATCGGTACTATTGATACTTACTAATAGTTGTCCAGCCGCAACTTTCTGACCTGTTTTTACGTGAACTTTTGTTACATAACCCATCATTCTTGTGCTTAAATTGGCACTACTTTCCGCTTCTGTTTTTCCACTTGCAGTGATGAATTCTGAGTTATTTGTCGCTAAACCATTTACTACAACTTTAATAGCTGGTTCATTGTTAGTTACTTCTTTTGCTTCTTTTCCACATGATAGAAATACTAAAGTGGAAAGGGTTAAGATGGCTATATTTTTTTTCATTTTGATATGTTTTAAATGTTTGTTGTTTATGAATCCTTTAAGGTCTTTTTTTGACCTTTTAGGTTTTACTTTTGATTACCTACAAGGTTTTGGAAACCTTGCAGGAAAACAAATACTACTTCGTTAAAAACTGTAAATATTGTTTCGTAAAATTATATTCGAAAACCGCTTGTAATTGTTCCAATTCTTTTTGAATCATTTGCGTTTCGGATTGTAACAAATCGGTTGTTTTTTCTAAACCTTGTGTAAATCGATTTTGACGAATTCGGTACGCTTCTTGCGATTGTTCGAAAGCCAATTTTGATAAATTCACTTTGTTTTCTGCATCTTTTAATTGGCGATTGGTTTTATTTAATTCTAGCTGACTTTGTTTGGTGTATTGGTCTTTTTCCGCATCGGCTTTTTGAGATTCTGCTTTTGCTTTTTCATATTTTCCGATAGATTTATAGCCATCGAAAACATTCCAAGATAATTGGGCACCCACCACATAACCTTTGGCAGAAGTTCCTAAAATGTTTTTATCGTACATTTCATAACTTCCAAAAGCGTTTAATCTTGGTAAGAATGTCATTTTTGAAGATTGTAACATTTTCGCATAGGCTTCTGAAGATTTTGTCATCGCTTGGATGTCTTTTCTGTTTTCAGATAAAGTGTTGTTTACGGCTTCAATAGCAATGGTGTTTTCTAAAGCTTCCGAAGGTTTGTAGATTTTTCCTTGCGTGTCTTCGTTTAATAGAAATCCTAAATAATCTGAAGCGTTTTGTACGTTACTTTTCGCATATTGCAACTGATTCGCTATTTCGTTTACTCGAACTTGCACGTTTAGTAAATCTGTTTTTTGCAACATACCTTGTTTGAAATAATTTTCGACTAATTTCAAATTGGCTTTTCCGGTAGTATTTGCTTTTTCTAAAACAGTTACAGCTTTGTATGCCAATTGCAATTGCATGTAGGCTTTCGAAACTTCTAATTCTAAATATTCTTTAGTGCGTTCGGTTTGTAGTTGGAACGCTTCCATTTTAGCTTTTGCGGCTTGTCTTCCGTAAAAACCATCTATATTAATGAGGGGTTGTTGAATTTCGAATTTCGTAGCAAAGTTTTGCGTTTTGGCTGGATCATTTAATAAAGCAGGATTGAAATCGGAAGCTGTTAATATTTCCTGATTTAATTTCGAACCGAAAGCCATTAACGGATTGGTGGTTGAAATTCCAGTGTGCGAAACATTAATATTCGGTAAGAAAACCGCTTTCGATTGGTTGTAATCTGCTTTTGCCGACTGAAAGTTTTTTTCAGCTATTTTTACTTGTAAATTATTTTCTGAGATTTTCTTAGAAATATCGTTTTTAGAAATGCTCAGCGTGTCTTGCGCCCATCCAAAAACGGAAAATAATAAAGTGGTTATAAAAATCGGTTGTTTCATTTTTTTCATAATCTGATTAATTATGAAGCAAATTTAATCGCATCCGAAATGGTATACAGTTACAAATGTTACAGAGGTGGGATTTTTGTTTTGAGTGGATTAAAGATTATTTTTTTATTTGGTTTCCTTCAAAATCAAATAATAAACAAGGAAAATTGATTCCAAATTCTTCTTTTTCAATATCTAAATCCATAATTTTTTTATTATCCATAATATAGAGTAATAATTTTTTATCTGGTAATAAAATCCAAATAGAAGAGTTTTCATCTTTATCAAATAATTCAAAGAAAATTCCTTTTTCTATAAAACTCCTTTCAAATCTATAATTACATCCACAATTTACTCTTTCTGAAGTTTTTTGTGCCTTTTCATCATGAATGTATTCTGGGTTTCTCTCTTTATTAATCTTTAAAATTTCAAGATAATTGTCATAATATTTCCATTCTTTTGGAGTTTTATTTATTCCTTCAATTGTATAATTAGTCATAGACTTATTGTTGAAATAGAAAACATCGAGCCTAGAATTTTTATTTTGGATTAAATACTCTTTAATAAACTTAATGCTTTGAATTCGCTCAACAATTTTGGTATAATCATTAAGAATTGAATCTCTACTATAAAGAATATTATTTTCAACTGAAGCTAAAAATTCAAGATTTATATTCGGTAACATTTCATCATTATGTAATGTTACTTTGATAATTTTGTCTTCATCCCAAACGTATCTACCTCTACCAAATAATTCTCCAAAAGATATAATATTGAATTTTGATTTTAATTCTTCAATTTCTTTTAAATAGGAATAAGCAGAAAGTTTATAGAGTTTTCGTGAATTATTCCGAATGATTTTATTTATTATAAGTTTTAAAAGTGGATTTCCTTTTAAGATTTCTTTATCCTCAGATTTTTCTTTAAATAATTGATTTACTAATTTTTCAATTTGATAATTGTAATTAAGATTTCCTTTTTCATCTTTCCAAGGTAATTTATATGACCAAGCATGTCTTCTAGATGAATATTTATTAATTAAGTTATTAGAGTTAAAAAATTCAATTATAAATTCTTTTTTATAATTACTATGCATCGTATAGCAACATCCAATCGAAAGATACTCGTCAAGTTCTTTTTGATAATTTTCTGTTTTTTTTAATTCTTTGAAAATGAATTCTTTTTGTTGGGTGTTCCAAGCTATTTTTTCTTCATTTGAATACAGTTCTAAAAGTTTTTCAGTGTTGTTTTTAATATAATTAGTGTCTATTTCAAATTTTGATAACAAATCTTTGCCTTTATTATCGTTTTGAAATTCAGTAACAAATTTTAATATTTCTTTCTTATTAGTGATAGTTTTTTTTTGCGAACTATACGAACTATCTGAAACAGTTAATGAACTATCTGTATAATGATACTTACCTTGAAATTCGTTTTTGGTTACAACAATTTTATCAATAAAATTTTGAGAATTTACTGAAAATGATATTAATATTATTAAAAGGAAAATAATTTTTTTCATGTTAAATTCTAACTACAACAACTCAATATACGCTCTATTCAATTTAATTTTTCCTTTGTTTTCTAGAGCTTTTAGAATTCTGGAAATAACTACTCTTGATGTATTTAAATCGTAGGCAATTTCTTGATGGGTGTTGTGAATATGTTTAGAATGATTGATTTTTGATTTTTCTAAAAGATAATTTAGTAATCTTTCGTCCATGTTCATAAATGCTAAATGGTCGATAGTGGTTAACATTTCTTTCAAACGGTTGTTGTAGCTGTTGAAAACAAAATTTCTCCAAGTTGCATATTTACCCAGCCATTCGTTCATTTTGGCTACTGGAATTAAGATCAGTTGACCGTCTGTTTCTGCAATGGCACGGATTTCACTTTTGGCTTTTCCTAAACAACATTGCATAGACATCGCGCAAGTGTCGCCTTTTTCTATAAAATATAAAAGTAGTTCACCTTCATCAAAATCTTCACGCAAAATTTTAATCGCACCTGTTAAAATTAGTGGGATACTTTTAATATTTTCACCAAAATCAATAATAATATCACCTTCTTTGAAATCATGAATTTTGGAAGCTTCTGAAATTTCATTCAACAAAGCTTCTTCAAAAATAAAATTATAGGTGTTTTGAAGCGTGTTTTCCATTTTAGGGAATTTAGTATTAATTCTTAGGCTAATTTAGTAAATTCAGGAAGAAATAATATGTAAAAAGTAATTTAAAATTATGTTAAGAAAAAGTCTTCCACTTAACTTGCATGACAATAAAAAGCTCAAAATAGAGAAAAATAAAAAAGGTGAAACTTTCGTTTCACCCTTTTTGCCCCAAATCTACCATAAAACTTAACCTACTAATTTTCTGGTGATATAAAAGTAGCACAAGTTATTAGAGTAGAGTAAAATATTTGTTATAAAGTAAATATTCCCGTTGAAATGCACTTTTTGTTAATATGCGCGTTGTCCATTACCTTCATAAAAATTGATAAATGCTGTATTTACCACTCTGTTTCCTCCTGGAGTTGGATAATTTCCAGTAAAATACCAGTCGCCTAAGTTTTTTGGACACGCTTTGTGTAAATCTTCTACTTTTTGGAAAATAATTTTCACTTCAGCTTTCACTTCTTTTGATGTTAACATTTCTGCCATTTTATCCGAAATTTGTTCGTCTGAAAATGGTGCGTAAATTGCTTTTACGTGATTGATAACTTCTGTATCTTTTAATCCTTGTTGTGCTTTACATTTTTTGTAAACTTCTTCCACAATATGATATTGATTGGTATCTTTTAGTAATTCTAAAGCCGCTCTGAAAGCGATAAAACCTTCTAAAGTACTCATATCAATTCCGTAACAATCTGGATATCTAATTTGTGGTGCCGAAGAAACTACTACGATTTTTTTCGGATTTAATCTATCTAAAATTTTGATAATACTTTGTTTTAAAGTTGTACCACGAACAATACTGTCGTCAATAATAACTAAATTATCTGTTGGTTTTACTACACCGTAAGTGATATCGTAAACATGAGCTACCATTTCGTCACGGCTACTATCTTCAGTAATAAACGTACGAAGTTTTACATCTTTAATGGCAATTTTTTCGGTACGTACTTTTTCTTCTAAAATCGCATTTAATCCTTTTTCGTCTAAAGTATCTTTTTGTGCGATAATGTCTTTTACTTTTTGCTCATCTAAGTGTTTTTGAGCCGCTTCTGCCATTCCGTAGAAAGACGTTTCTGCTGTATTTGGAATAAAAGAGAAAACCGAATTATGAATGTCGTTATCAATTTCTTTTAATACACTTGGAAACACATATTTACCTAATAATTTTCTTTCCTTATAGATTTCGGCATCGCTTCCTCGAGAAAAGTAAATTCTTTCGAAAGAACAAGCCTTATTTTCGGCAGCTTCTCTGATATTTTCAAACGAAACATTTCCGTTTTTCTTTACGATAATTGCATCTCCTCGTTGTAATTCTTTCACCTCTTCAAAAGCTACATTAAATACCGTTTGAATAACTGGTCGTTCTGAAGCGACTACTACAATTTCATCATCTTGATAATAATAAGCAGGACGAATTCCGTTTGGATCTCTAACTACAAAGGCATCACCGTGACCTAATAATCCAGCCATGGCATAACCACCGTCGAAATTTTTAGACGCTCTTTTTAAAATTCTTGCAATGTTTAATCTTTCTGCAATTACAGGTGAAGCTTCTAATTTGGTTAATCCTTCGTTTTTACAATCTAAATATAAATCGGTAATTTCATCATCTAAGAAATGACCGATTTTTTCCATAACCGTAACGGTATCGGCCATTAATTTCGGGTGCTGACCAACATCCACTAAATCTTGAAACAACTCTTTAACATTCGTCATATTAAAGTTTCCAGCAACTAATAAATTTCGGTGCATCCAGTTATTCTGACGTAAAAAAGGATGTACACTTTCTATACTATTTTTTCCGAAAGTTCCATAACGAACGTGACCTAAAAATAATTCCCCTACATAAGGAATATGTTCTTTTTGTAGCGCTACATTATTTTGGTACGAAGGATTTTTGGTTAATTCATCAGAAATTCTGGCATTAATTTGTGCAAAAATATCTTGAATGGGTTGTGCTTGATTGGAACGGATTCTGCTGATGTATCTTTGTCCTGGTTTCACATCTAATTTAATGCTGGCAAAACCGGCACCATCTTGTCCGCGATTGTGTTGTTTTTCCATTAAAAGGTACATTTTTTCTACACCGTAAAAAGCAGTACCATATTTTTCTTTATAGTATTCTAATGGTTTTAATAATCTAAGTAAGGCAATTCCACATTCGTGTTTAATAGCGTCGCTCATAGTTGTTGTTGTGTTGTTTATTCTGAATGAGTTCAGAATTTGTTTATGTATTAGTTGTATTAAAAAAGCCCCGAAAGTTCGAGGCATATTTTGTGCTTATAATTTGATGTCAAATTGTGTTAATGACTTAAACTGTTGTAAACGTGCGTAAACGTCTTCTTTGTTTAAATCAACCATTCTTTCAGTTCCGAACTTTTCTACACAGAAAGAAGCTAAATTGGAACCGTGAATAATGGCATTTTTCATGCTTTCAAAAGAAACATCTTCTGATTGTGCGATATATCCTGAGAAACCACCTGCGAAAGTATCTCCTGCTCCTGTTGGATCAAAAACTTCTTCTAAAGGTAAGGCTGGTGCGAAGAAAACGTCTTTATTATGGAAAATTAAGGCACCATGTTCTCCTTTTTTGATTACTACATATTTTGGACCCATCGTATGGATTTTAGCCGCAGCTTTTACTAGAGAATATTCTCCAGATAATTGACGAGCTTCTTCATCATTAATCGTAATTACATCAACACGTTTGATTACGTCTAACAATTCTGGTAAGGCACAATCCATCCAAAAGTTCATCGTATCCAAAACTACTAATTTGGGTTGTGAAGTCATTTGGTTTAAAACCGAAGATTGTACAATTGGGTGTAAATTTCCTAACATTACCACTGAAGCGTCTTGGTATGCTTGTGGCACTACTGGGTTGAAATCTGCTAAAACGTTTAATTCTGTAGCTAACGTATCACGAGAATTCATATCGTTATGGTATTTTCCACTCCAAAAGAATGTTTTTCCACCTTTTACGATTTCAATTCCTTCGATATTTATGTTTCTTTCTGATAATAAATCTAAATGTTCTTGTGGGAAATCTTCACCTACAACAGATACAATTGCTGAATCTACATTAAAAAAAGACGCAGATAAACCGATATAAGTTGCTGCTCCGCCTAAAATTTTATCTGTTTTTCCAAAAGGTGTTTCAATAGCGTCAAATGCTACGGTTCCTACAATTAATAATTTGCTCATTTTCTTTGTTTTAAATAAGCGGCAAAGATAGTTATTCCGTTTGAAGTTTAAAAATTGTTACCATAATTTTAAGCATAAAAAAAATCTCGATTCTGAAATACATCAGAATCGAGATTTAAAATTGAATTTCTTGTACTTATTTAATTACTTTTTTAGTCACTGATTGACCTGTTGCAAAAGTAATTTTAACTAATAAAGCTTGATTTCTATTTGCGATTGAAGTAATGTTTAGTACTTTATCATTTACTGTATTGTTTTTGTAAATACTTCTTCCTAACACATCAAAAACTTCCACTTTCGCAATTTCTTGTGAAGCATTGATTTTCATTTCTTCATTTTGTGTAAACACTACTACACTTTCATCTGAAACAAATGATGGATTAGCTAAAGCTTCGTTTCTAAACACTACTTTAAATCTGTTATTGAACACTCCGTCAGCTGTTGTAAAAGTATAAGGTGTTTGTTTGATATCGTGAATGGTGTTCGTAACGTTATCTTTCACATATACATTTTGAGCCGTGAATAATCCATCTACATTTTCTAACGAAATAGAATATGTTCCGGCTGTAGTAGCTTTCAATCCTAAAGCAATTTCATCTGTATCTGCAAACGGTAAACCTTTTCCTTGAATCACGCGATAAGATTATATAACATCGTATTATCTTTATCTAAAACTTCACCATCAATAGCATGATCAATTCCGTTTGTTGCACCATTAACATAACCAACTAATATTTGATTATAGTTATTTGAAGCATCGTTTAAGTTTAACCAAATTCTGTGTTTTTCTGGTTCTGTAGTAGCAACACTACTTGTAGCAGTTCTATAAAACTGAGTAGAAACAGAAGCATTAACACGTTGAGCATTGGTGAAATTTGCATTTCCTGCTACAGTTGTTCTTACATAAAATCCTTGACCAGTTTGAATAGTTCCGTTTGGAACAGCTCCTCCAGCTGCAGCTGCTGTACCACCTAAAGTAGTGTAAGAAGCATAATTATTAACTGGATAAACCCCTCCACTTGCTGGTGCTGTATGTGTCCAGAAGTATAACGTTGGTATTGAAGCATTTGCTCCTAAGAAAAGGTTTGCAGAAATTGGAGAAGCATAAGGGTTTCCTAATAAATTGTAACCTAATCCGATTGGTTGCGAAACGTTTCCATTTGTTGGTACACCTGTAAATTGCCCGTTAAACACAGTTGGAGTTAATGGCCAGTTATCTGCCGCTCTGATCATATATCCTTTACCAACTACAAAGTTTGTTGTAGGATTAACCGCTTGATAAGCAGTAGGTGTTGTTGTTCCAGTAAATAAATATTGATAAAATCTGGTTGGTAATGTACTTGGCGAAAACGCTTGTAATTGTTGTCCTGCAACTGGTGAAGACCATGCGGTATAGTCTAATCTTACATTCGCTGCAGAATTTCTTCTCACAATAACATTTCCAGTATTTGCTGTGTTATTTACTTGTCTTAACGCTGCATTATTATTGATTGTAAACGTACCTGTTCCGTTAACAGTTACACCATTTCCAATGATGAAAGTGTGTCCCGCATTGAACGTAACATTTACACCTGTATTAATTGTTGCAGAACAAGCATCTAAATCTGCCGTAGAAGAATAGTTTCCTGTAAAAGTAACAGCAGTTACTTTAGATGGTGCCCCGTTAGACCAGGTTGTTCCGTTCCAAGTTGAAGTTAAATCACCACAAACAATCCCGGTTTTTGGACCAATAGCATAACCACCTGTCATGTTTGTATTGAATGTTGCTGTAAAAGTAACACCTGTTCCAAACGCTCCAATTGTTGCTGGTTTTTCTTCAATTAAATAATTTGTATAATTAGAAGCATTGATAGTTGAAATCGGATTGTTGATTACTTTAATGATTTGTAAAGCCGTTCTTGATTTTCCTGTAGCGGCTTCCCATGCTGCAACTTCAGCTGCTGTACAATACAAAGTAATTGAATAGTTACCTGTTGCTGTATCACTTGCTGTTGTAACATAATATGTTTTTGGCATAATTCTGTTAGCTGCATTTGTATCTATAAATGAAGCTGAACCAGCGCCAACAGAAGTTTGACTTCTATTTACTTCAATTGATGTACATCCGTAATTTGTTGCTGTACTGTTTGTAATTCCTGCGATAATACTACTTGTAGCATCGTCATAACCATACATACTTCCGCTAGAATTTAAAATAGCATCATATCTGGTTGGTGTATTAATTTCTGTTTGAACTAATGTATTTCTTACAACAACTAGTTTAACAGTATCCATTATTAACAATCCAACATCAGCTGTTGCGGAAGTATTGTTATGTCTGAAAACAAAATATCCTGTTTGTCCTAATAAATTAGGAGTGGTCATCAAATTATATGTTCTTAATTGAGAAGTATTTTCATTATTAATAAGATTAGCTTGTACTAAGGTACCTCCTAAAATTGCAGCTTCATTAGCAATACTTGTTGTAAAATATACACTAAAATTACCTGCATTTCTTACTTGTGCTGTATTGTCATAGGCCGCTAAAATGAAAGAAAGTGTTGCAGAAGCTGCTGTAGTTGGCAAAGTAACTTGCGGACTTATAAAATAATTGTTTACAGGATTTGCTGTACCTGTTCCTCCTAAATAAGTTAATCTTTTTTCAGAATAAGCCGCGGCACCTGTAACTGTATTTGGAGCAGTACCAAAACCATCTAAACCAGTAACTGTTCCCCATGTTCTTGTATCTCCATCAGCATCTAAAACTAACCAACCAGCTGCATCTTCAAAATCTTCATCAATAAGATTGTAAGTTTGAGTTAATGTTGGTGCTAAATCATCATTAAGAATAGTTAAATCAAACATTTTTCCGTTCGCATTTGCTACAGCATCTCCACCATTAGCATTAACAGTGAAAGAAATAACTAAATTTTCGTTAGGTTCTACTACACCATCATGTAAAACTCTTAAAACTAAGTTTTGATCTGCTGTTGAACCAGCCGGAAATGTTACAGTTGGCGTCATAATTTGCACATCAGAAGCATTTGCAGTAGAAGTACCATCAATTGCAAAAGTAACAACCGCATTCGCTGAAGGTGCTTTGTCTATATCTAAAACGATAGTAAATTCAGTAAATCCAGCACAAACACTGCCTTCAAGCACACTATTTACTGGTCTGAAATCACAATCTTGTCTTTTAAATTGGATGTTTGGTGTAACAACTGCTGAACAAACTGTTGACACAAGTAAGTCATCTCTTCTTGGAGAATTCAATAAAACCGCCAACATTCTATCTTTTTGGTCTTGTGTGAAAATACTCATACAAGTATCATCTGTATAATCCATGTAGTTTTGAATCATGTCATTTCCTGCAATTGCTGTACAAGAATTTGTTCCTGCGGGGCAACCAAAATTTGCTGCTGCTGCTGCTGGTGTATCGGCACAAAAATCTTCATTGGTATATACGTTTCCTCCTGAAGCCGGACAAGCGTCATCACCCCAAATATGTCGTAAACCGAACATATGACCTACTTCATGCGTCATAGTTCTACCTTTATCGTATGGAGCGCCAAAAGCACCAGTTGCGTAAGAACTAGAACCCCAAGTTGTGTAAGCACAAACTACTCCGTCTGTTGAAGCACCGCTTCCTGAATCGTCAAAACATTCACCTGATGGCATACCTGGAAGTCCAGAACCTGTAGGGAATTGTGCATAACCTAAAACACCTGCTAAATCACCTCCAAAATTGAAAGTCCACATGTTTAAATATTTGGTTGGATCCCAAATTGTACTTGCTTTAGCAGCTTCAACTTGTGCAGATCCAAAAGCTGCTATTCCTAAATTATGTCTTACTACACCATTTGTTGGATTACCACTTGGATCAACTTGAGCTAAACAGAATTGGATACCTGTATCCACTCCGGCTCCGTCTCCTGGTGTTCCAGCTAATTTACCAAAATCTTCATTAAATACTCGGATTTGCGAAAGCGCTTGAGCTAGAGAAATATTTTCGCCAGACCCAACAGCATCACCGTTATGCACAATATGAATAACAACTGGAATTACTATTGTTGAAGGTAAAGCTCTAAGATGTCTTTTTCTTTTAATTTCAGCGACTTTTGGCGCTAACCATCTTTCAAATTCTTCGTCACTAGGTGCGAGTTTGTTTTTTTGAAGACTTCTGTTGTGTTCTGTTGAAGCACATCTAATAATACCAGAAGGTTGAAAAGCTCTTGCTTGATTTAATTCATTCGAAAAATCTTTTACAGCATCGTCTTTTCTGACAATTTTGCTTTTCTCTTGATTAAGTGTTTTTATATTTTCTTGACTAAATGAATAGGTTATGAAAAACATAAACAAATAAAGTAAATTTTTTTTCATTGTAATATATTTGGGGGGTTTTAGGATTCCAAATATATAAAAAATTCATTAAAAAGCAAAAAAGAGAGACAAAATGTCCCTCTTTTTCAATTGTTTAATAAAAAAACTGCAATTAATACACTACTTTCTTATTAATTTTATTTCCGTTCACTAAATTAATTTCCATTAATAAAGGAACATTACGTTTTGAAATTGGAATGATACAGTTATTTGTTTTCACATTATTTACTTCAAATAATTTTCTACCTAAGACATCAAAAACAAGTACACTTGCTATTTTTTCAGTTGTAGATTGTACATTTAATTCTTCATTAGAAACTACCACAATATCATTCTCATTAACTAATTGATTTCCTGACACTGGAGTTTTAAACACTACTTTAAATCTATCATTAAAAACCCCTTCTGAAGTTGTAAATGTATAAGGCATTTGTTTAATATCGTGAATAGTATTTGTTACATTATCCTTTAAAAACACATTTTGATTCATAAATAATCCATCAACATTTTCCAAAGAAATGGTGTAATTTCCAGCAGTAGTTGCTTTTAATCCTAATGTAATTTCATCGGTTTCTGTAAATGGCAATCCTTTACCTTGGATTACATATTCTGAATCGTTAATTACATTATACAACATGGTGTTATTTTTATCTAAAACTTCAGCATCAATAGCTTGGTCGATTCCGTTTGTAGCACCATCGGTGTAACCTACTAATATTTGGTTGTAGCTATTTGATGCGTCATTTAAATTTAACCAAATTCTGCTAGTTTCAGAAGAAGTTGGTATTTCTGAAGTGGCTACATTTCTATAAAATTGAGTAGAAACGGATGCATTAACTCTTTGTAGATTCGTAAACTTTGCTGTTCCAAAATCATAAGATCTCACAAAGAAACCTTGACCTGTTTGAATAGTTCCGTTAGGAATTGGGCCTCCAGCAGCAGCAGCTGTACCTCCAAGTTTGGTAAAAGAAGCGTAATTATTTACTGGATATACTCCACCACTAGCTGCGACTGTGTGAGTCCAAAAATACAAAGCGCCAACTGTTGCAGGGTTATCATCTAAAAATTTTGTAGCATTGATAGGAGAAGCATATGGATTACCTAATAAATTAAAACCTCTTCCTAAATTAACTGTTGTGTCACCATTAAAAGGAACTCCAGTAAATTGTCCGTTAAAAACTGTTGATGTGGTTGGCCAATCATTTGCTGCTCTGATCATATATCCTTTTCCTTTTAGGAAATTTGTTGTTGAAGCAACTGATTGATAAGCTGTTGGTGTAGTTGTACCTGTATATAAGTACTCATAAAAACGAGTTGAAATAGTATTTGGAGAAAAAGCTTGTAATTGTTGTCCAGAAACTGGAGAAGACCAAGCAGTATAATCTAAACGAACCATTCCTGTAGAATTTCTCTTTACGATAATATTACCTGTATTTACTGCATTCCCATCAATTTGACGTAAAGCTGCATTATTGTTAATTGTTAACGTACCAGAACCTATGACTGTAACACTTCCTCCAACTGTTAAAGTATGACCTGCGGCAATTGTAACGTTAGCTCCAGCATTTACAGTAACAGAACATGCTTCTAAATCCCCAGTAGAAGTATAATTTCCTGCAAAAATTGCGGCTACGTTTCTTAATGGAACGCCGTTTGACCAAGAAGAACCGTTCCATGTTGAAGTAATTGTTCCACAAGCTACTGGTGTTTCCACTACTTGTCTGTAACAAATTCTAATCGTAAAACTATTTAAAACACCATCTCTAGCATCGGCGGTTACATCTGCTACTCTGAACAACCAGTTTCCTAAAGAACTTTGTCCATTAAAAGCTTGTAAAGTTGAAACAGGCTGCATCGTACCGAAATTATTATCCGCACCACAACCAGCAGCTGTTCCTGATTCGCTATCAAATGTTCCAACTAAATTTCCAATGGCATTGTTGCATCCTCCATCTTGAAATAAAGCTACGAACGTTCCTGCTGGACTATTTACCGCTGCATACAACTGATTTCTTCTTGAGTGCGTTACATTTCCTGTTACATTTACATCAGTAATAACCACATTATCAGGAACGTTAATTGCAAAATTTTGATATGCTAGAGGGGACTGAGCCGTAATTACATTACCTGTAGTTAAGGTTCTTGTATAATCCGTACAAACAGTTGACACGGTATATCCGATAGCAAAAGTTTGTGTATTTATTGCGTAAAAATCATTTGCAGTTGGTTCAATTAAGATCCTACAATATGGAGCAAAAACGTTAGGAATAGTTACAGTTTGAGTTCCATCATTAGGTGTATTTGCAACTAAAGTAGTAGGATAAGTTAATCCACCATCTGTAGATAATTTAATATTTACATTAGCTGCACCAGTCATCGTATTAGTCGCATTAACCGTCCAAGTAACGGTTTGTGTAGAGCCTTGCGTATAATTAATTCCTGCAGTGTTTTGAGAAGTAACAGTAAAAGGACCTTTTGTAGCATCGAAAGTTACTGCAGTATTTACACTTTCGTTATTTCCTCCGCCCGGTCTATTATCTCTGACAGTCATTCTGAAATTCAATGTTCTGTTAATAGTTGGAACAATTTCCCAAGTATTTCCGGCAACACCGTTTGCTAAATGATCAACAATTCTGGGAAAATATCTAGTTCCGCTATTTTCAGGCATGTAAGAACGGAAATTTGGTCCGTTTGTTTTTGTACCTGAAGGATAAGCATCTGCCCCACTTACTGTAGTTGCATCATCAAACTGTTCCCAACAATAAGATAAAATATCACCCGCATTAGCATCAGTAGCTGTACCTGTTAATTTAAAAGCGGTACCAATTGGTAAAGTTTTTGTAGCAGGTGCTGAAGGAACGGGTACTGCGTTAGCAATTGGTATAATTGCTGGACAAGATTTTCCTTTGATATTATTTGTGATTTGCTGAATTGAACCTGCATGAAAAATAGCAATTGAATGAGCTGCAACATCAGTAGCTCCCGTGATTCCGGCGTATCCCATGATAGTTACACCAGATCCTGGCTCCATATTTACAGCATTATTTTCTGTACTATGTGAAAAAGTATGATTCCCTCCTAATTGGTGTCCAATTTCGTGAGCTACATAATCAATGTCGAAACTATCACCCTCTGGAATGGCATTTCCTGGTGAGGTAAACCCTCTACCTTTTGAATTATCTGCAGAACAAACACAACCAATACAACCTGCGTTTCCACCACCACCTGATGCACCAAATAGGTGACCAATATCATAATTTGCATTTCCGATAACCGATTGTAAAGTAGTTCCTAACTCATTATTCCATGCCCCTCCAGAACCTGTAGCTCCATCAGAATATGGGTCTGTAGCTGCATTATAATAAATAACATTTGTGGTATTGGCTATTAATTGCATCGTACAATTAAAATCCATTTCGAAAATACCGTTGCATCTTGTGTAGGTTGCATTAAAAGCCGCCAAAACTAAAGCAACTTGAGCTGAACTTGTAGCACCAAAATAATTTGAATATTCTGCGGTACAAGACTGTGCCATTCTGAATCTTCTTAAATTAGCATCATCAGCATTATTTAAAATACTAGTACCTGATCTTTCGATGGTTGGACCAAATTCTCTAACTGCATCTTCTGTTGAACATATGAATCCAGCTTCTTTAGAAGATTTAGATTTTTCAAATACAATAACTGTTTTGTAATCCAACGAAAAAGGATCAATAAAGAAAGTGTCTTCAGATTCAACTGAACGTACCATTGCGCTTAATCCGTTGTATGGAGAAACACTAAAACGAATAACGTCTCCCGTACCTTTTACACTTTGCCCAACAAAAGATCTAATTTCTGAAAATTTTTCTTGAAGACTTGGTTCAAATGTTGACGCTTCAAGTATTCTGTACTCAACTAATTCACCATTTGGATGAGGAATGGCAACTACCACATCTGAAACACCTGTAAAAGTATCTCTTTGTGGAACGTTTACTAGTTTTTGAATAAATGACTCGTAATCAAACTTGAATAGTTTATATTCTGTTGGCAATGTCGATCTTCTTATTTTTTCAGAAGGATTGACAGTAAGTTTGTCTATTTCAGACCAGCTAGCTTTTTTTTGAGCAAAAGAAAACGCACAAAAAGCCATCATTAAGATAAGTAATTTTTTATTCATGGGGGGAAGTTTTTATTATAACAACCTCAAATTTAAAAAATAAAACTCATTTTACAAAAAAAGAGAGGTAAAATACCTCTCTTTAAATATGTTATGATAAATCTAAAATTAGTAAACTGTTTTCTTATTTACCTTAGTTCCATCTTCTAATACGATTTCAATGAATAAAGGCGCATCACGTTTTTGAACTGGTAACGCAAAATAATTCGCATTAACTTCTTTACTTTCGTATAATTTTCTTCCTAATACATCAAAAACAATAATGTTTGCAATTTTTTCTTTTGTAGAAGTTACGCTTAATTCTTGATTTGAAATTACTACAACATCATTGTTAGTTGTAAAAGAATCATTAGCTAACACCTCGCTATTTTTGTATCGAATTATAAATCTGTCTTTAATTGTACCTTTATTACCCATAAATGAATAAGGTGCGGATCTTAAATCATAAATTACATTAAGTAGTTTATCTTCCAAATAAATATTTTGACTTGGGTTTTCAAACAATCCGTCAACTGCTGCTAAAGCAATTTTATACAAACCGTCTTGTGGAAGTGTCACTCCGATATTTACTTTATCCGTATCATCAAAAGGAAGTGTTCTTCCTTGAATTAACATTTTTTCGTTTTCAACTAATGAGAAAATATGGAAAGATAATTTTTCATTTGAAAAGGCATCAAACAATCTGTCTTTACCATTAGTTGCACCTTCAGCATACGCTAATAAAGATCTGAAACTAGTCCCTGTTGGCGTTACTAAATCGAACCAAATTCTATGTTTCTCTGCATCATCTGGACTAGTAGTAGCAGTTGCACTTCTAAAAAACTGACCATTATTATATGATATATTTCTCAGAGAGTTATTAAAAATCAAGTTTTCAGTGGTAGCGCCTGTAGTATGTAACATCGATACGAAGAACCCTTGTCCTCCTCCAATTCTTCCATTAAACACACCTGGACCACTTGAAGCACCAGCTGCGTTGTAGGTAATGTAATCGGCAGAAGTATAATTGTACGCATAATCATTATAAAAAGGATCTGTAATAGAACTTGAAGGCAAAGTGCCATGAGTCCAAATGTTTACAAATCCATCAATATTTGGATTTAACGTTAAGAAATTAATAGCATGAATAGCGGAAGGATATGGATTTCCTACTAAATTCCAGTTATCATCTTCATTAGTCCCTAAAGTTGAAGATACTCCGGTAGCATAGGTTCCTCCATTCCAAGTTCCTCTACTGATAGGAATAGTTACCACTCCATTGTTTGGCACACCTGTAAACGTTGCCGTATAATTAGCTAAAGTAGTTAGAGAGAATGCATCTGGAGCTCTTAAACAATATCCTTTTCCTAACACCATTGTTTCATTTGCTAATGTCCAGTTTCCAAAATTATTAATACCTGCTGTTGTTGGTAGCCACTTGTATTGGTAGCCTAAATTAGTTCCTGGAGAAACAGCGCTATTCGCAAATCCAGCAACTGGTGTTGACCAGTACACATAATCTTGTCTTCTAACATTGGCAGTTCTATTATATCTGATATTTCCTGTATTTACACCTGTATCACTAATTTGTACTAAAGAACCGTTATTTAAAACATCTAAAATTCCATTAGTAGTAATATCGTTTTGTACTTCTACATAACCTCCAGATGAAATGGTTAACGTTCTTGTTGCGTTAACAATTAAACTACAACAACTGAAATTACCGTTAGTTGCAGTTACATAAGTTCCGTCAATAATTGCGGCTTTCGTTAATGAAGGCAATCCATTTGACCAAGTTGTACCATTCCAAGTAGTTCCGTTTGTATCAGTAACTTTAACTGCATTACTTGCTGAATAACAAGTTACAGAATTTTCTCTAATTTGACAGTAATATTGGTAGTTTACGACTCCTGTTACATTCGAAATATTTAAAGAAGCTGTTGTTGCTCCACTGTAAATTCCTCCATCCGTTACAGCCGTCCAAGTTGTACTTCCTGGTGCTGCAAAATACCACTGATAAGTTAAAGTTAATCCACCAGCAAAACCTTCAGTCCCAGCAGTATTTAAAACTGCCGAAGTAGAACCACATGATGGTGAATAGGTTGGATGTGAAGTTACTACTGGTGATGCAGCAGTTCCAGTTGGAAGTGTTAAACCAGCACTTGGATAACAAACTCCAGCTGCTAATGGTATTGTATTCCAATCAGCGGCAACATATGAAGTTCTTGCATTTAAGGCTCCTGCATTTCTAACCATATAATAACCTGGTGCAGTTGGGTAAGTATCTACATCATCAACAATTACAGTACCTGCTGCATTTCTTAGCTGAATTCCGTCATTTTCATTAAATCCACCATCAATCGTACCATTTGTAGAAGCAGGTCCACAACTTCCAACAGAAACTTTCAATATTCCTAAAGCACCTGGAGCAATTGTACCTGTTAAATTCGCATAATCAATTTCAGCACCATTATCATGATCTGTTGTTCTCCAAAGTGTATAATTAATTAAATCAACTGTTGCTGCTGTACCATTATATAAAGTAATAAATCCCCCTGAACCTGTTTGCTCATCATGAATATCATAGATAATTAAATCTGTTGTAGCAGCGGCTCCTTCACAAGAAGTATTTACATTTGAAATAACTGTAAATGCATTATCAACAGCACAAGGCTGGCTATCTTTTACAGACATCAATCCTGTAGTAGCAGTAGCAGGAACAATAGCTACAATTTGAGTTCCTGTATTTGAAACAATAGTGGCATTCACTCCTGAAAAAGTAACAGTTGCTCCTGTTAAACCAGTTCCATTGATGGTAACTTCTGTTCCAACTGGTCCAGATGTTGGTGTGAAAGATGTAACACTATGCGTAGGAACACAAGCACTAACAACTTGAACTGTATAATCTTCCGTTGAACCAAATGCAAAGGTTCCACAAGGATTTATCGTAGCCAAAGTAGCAGATTCTGTTTGAACGATTCTCATTCTATAATTTCCAATTGGCTGACCTAAAGGTACATTAATGGTAAAGTTTTGAATTACATTTCCTCCAGAAACAGCTACTAAAGCCGTACCAATAGTTTCATTCGCATCTAAGAAATCACCATCATTATTCCAATCAATCCAAACACCTCCAGCTCCATTATATTGTGTTCCTCCATCACAATCTCCAAATTCTACGGTAACTGTATAAGTTCCTCCAACCTGAACATTTGCGCTTTGAGCCGTATAATTATTTACTCCTGTTGTACAGGCATTTGCTGTATTATTTGCTATGGAAGTAGAATATCCTACTAACGTTACGTTCTCAATTTCAGAATCTCCAGCACTAGTTGCTCCAGAGGCACAATATACTAGATTTGGAATCTGACAAACTTCCACACCATTACTCCATTCTGTACCTTTTCGTACAAAAACTTTATAACAGTAAGAAAGACCGTTTGTTAAACCAGTAACTGTTACTCCAGCACCAGTTCCTTTGTAAACCACTTGGTTAGAAGTTGCATAAACAGAATTCGGAATATAAGCCGTTCCATCTCCAGAAGGTGTAAACACTACCGCTCCTTGGTTGGCAACTACTAAATATTCATCGTAACAAGATAAAGGAGTAGGTCTGGTCCAAGTAAGAGCCGATTGACCACTAGCAACAGATGCTGCTAAAGCCGTAACCTCTGGCATATCTGCAATAATATTATTGGCTGGTGTATTCCATGTACCATTTGTATTAATTCCTGTTGACCATCCTGTACTTGTTCCTCCTCTATAAGCTACTACTTTAAAAGAGTAGTTTGATAAATTGGTTAATCCTGTAACTAATACCGAAGTTCCTGTTCCTTTATAAACACATTTTCCTAAAGATGCAGTAACCACAGTTGCTAAAGAAAAATCTGAATTGGCTGTATATAAATTAGCGTTTCCTGCTACAGCAGCTGTAGATGCTGGTGCTGTGCCTCCTGCTAAAGCAAAAACCATATATCCATCTGGTGCTGAACCTCCTGAAGAAGCCGTCCACGATAAATCGATACTTGTATTTCTGTAGCAAGGTACAATTGCTGTTGGATTATTTGGCGCAGTATAAGTTACCGTTAAACTACCAGAATTTGAAGTAACCGACCCACAAGGCGCAGAGCCACTTACTACACAACGGTATACATAACCATTCATTGTTATTGTTGCAGCAGTAATATTTAAAGTTGCAGTTGTTACATTAGAATAAGGCGCACCGTTGACTAAATCTACAAATCCACCACCAGTATCAACTTGCCATTGATATGTTGGAGTAGTTCCAGTTGCAGTTACTGTAAAAGTAGTATTGTTTCCGTCAGTGATAACTCTATTTGGTGGTTGAGCCGTAATATTTACTGGTGCTACAACCGTAAAAGTTACAGAAGTTGCTGGAGACCAACACGTTCCACTTAATTCTCTTACATAAATAGTATAAGAACCTGCAGTTGCTGACGAAGTATAACTTGAAGTTGTTGGATTTGTTGTTAATGTTCCTGTAGCAGTCGTTTGCCAATAAATATTGGCATTTGGTGCTGAATAAGTTAAAGTTGCTGCTCCACAAGATGGATTAGCAGAAACGTTTATAGTTCCAGATGGTGCACTTGGAATTGCGGTCACATTCACTGCTCCAGACACATTACTTGTAATTGGTGCTCCACAAGCTGCAGTAACCACACAATAATAATATAAAGTTCCAGCTGTTGTAGTAACAGGAGTATAAGAAGCACTACTTGTTCCTACTGGAGTTCCACCAGAATTAGTAGCTGTTGTATTACTATACCATTGATAGGTTAAAGTTGTACCTGTTGCAGCAACAGATAAAGCCGTAGCCGCTGCACTTTGACAAAGATTTTGTACAGTTGTTGATGGCTGAGCAGTAATAGCTGCTGAAGAACAAGAAGCACTTGCATTAATTGTTACATCATCAATCGCCATAAAATGATCATTGCCCGAATCATTTAAATCTTCCCAACGTAACATAATTTCTTCACCAGCTGGGATATTTACAGTAATAACTACTGAAATATTAGCCGTTCTATTAGCTGGAGTATTACCATCTAAAACTAATGCTGTAGTTGACAATTGTGGTGATGTAAATGTTGAAGGAGCTGCAGTCCATGTACCACCAGTTAAACTAGTTACAGTAGCAGCGTTTTGATAAAACAAACTCAATATCTGAGCAGTTGCATTATCTCTTCTCCATTGTTCACCTGACCAAGTTACGGTAATAGATGTTATTGCTGCACCTGTGGTGTTTTTTAATCTCCAACCAACATATCCTTTTCCTGTTCCTGAAGCCCCTGTATATGCATTTGTAGGAGCATATCCCAAACCTCTGTCTGTTAAAGCATTTGTTCCAGCCACACCAAAAGCATAAAGCCCTGCGGTAAGAGTTGAACCTGTATTTGCTGCGTAAGAGGCTATAGAGGCTGTTGCGTCCGTTCTAGCATACCATCCAGTTAAAGTTGTATTATCTGTCCAAGTACCAGATGTCAAAGTATTAAAATCCTGAGTATAGTTTGTAGAAACCGATGCAATATTAAATTGCCCCCAACTTAAAACGGAGCAAAAAAACATAAAAACCAGTAACCTAACTTTCGTAACGTAATTATTTTTCATTATTTTGGGGGGTTTAATATTTTACCTGTATTAAGATTTAAATAAAACCATT
>JACCEA010830687.1_pt1 | contig 23579 bp, 21 predicted proteins | sample 7449851 | NCBI WGS metagenome assembly JACCEA01 (sample SAMN15323453, study PRJNA562643) | freshwater metagenome | isolation source: river surface water | place: USA:Blue River Watershed | collected 2017-08-18 | reverse complement strand
GGGTGCCATCACGGGATCCAAAAAAGTTTCCTATCTGCCCTACCTGCAAAGAGATTCATGCCGGTTTGCGCAAAGGCCCAGATGACAATGGTGGCAGTGACAACACTCCTTCATGATTCATTACAAGTGTGAGGTCAGTTAAAAATGGCACTTGGCACAATTACTGAGTCTGAAACCGAGTTAAATCTGAGGGCGGATCGACCCTGGGTCTGTGTCGTTTGGGATGATCCAGTAAATCTAATGACCTACGTAACCCATGTTTTCATGGTTTTGTTTGGCTATTCCAAAGAACGGGCAACTGAGTTGATGTTGAAGGTGCACAACGAAGGGAAAGCTGTAGTGACCTCTGGAACTCGAGAAGAGATGGAACGTGATGTCCAACGACTTCATGAGTATGGCTTGTGGGCTACAGTTCAAAGAGACAATGAGTTGTAGGGTTTAATCAAATGTCATCATTCCACCCTCTCGATAATGGGGATTTAGATATCACCTTTACCTCACAAGAGGCCCATGTCTTAATTAATTTAACTGAGCAACTTCTAGAGTTGTTGGCAGATGGCGATGGCCAATCTCATTCAGTAGATCCACTTTTGCATCTCGTCGGAATCTCTAACTCGGAAAGCCCGCCAGAGGATCCAGTTCTAAGAAGGTTGCTTCCTAACGCCTATGAGGATGAACAGGCTGCGGGGGAGTTTCGCCGCTACACAGAGCATGGCCTGAGAGAGAAGAAAAAAGCCCACGCGCAACTTATCTATGAAGCTCTTTTGCCACAGGATGAGGATTGGAATGGTGATATCCCGCTGGATAAAGGTTCAATTCAGGTCACTGTTGCAATGGCTGATTCACTTGCTTGGCTAGGTGGGTTAAATGATTTGCGGCTCGCGTTGGCGGTACGCCTTGGTTTCGGCTCAGAAAAGGGCCAACATCCGGCAGACCAAGCTGCGGGTGGAGATACACCAAACGCCGATGTCCACAAGAAATATGAATTGATGCTGGAGAGCGATCCCATGAAGGCGGTTTACGCTGTTTACTCCTGGATTGGATGGCTACAGCAATCATTGTTGGAGGCGCTGGAAGTTAAGTAATACCGACAATCTCACACAGATAAACCGACACAGATAAACCGTCACAAATAAAAACAGGGCCCGGTTTCCCGAGCCCTGCCTTACTACTACTTACTGATTCTTGCGTATTGCTTCTTAGTGATCGTCCTTCATGCCTTCTGCAATGGACTTCATGCGAGCGATCTTTAGAATTGTTAGACCCCATACGCACTTCGCAACAACGTCTGCGATGGTGTAACCAACTTGACGTCCAACGAATGCACCTGAGCTTGCTGCTCCATCTGCATCGATGATTGGAAGTAGGTACGCGATTGGGTATACGCCCCATGATGCGATAAGTAGAAGACGTAGGCGACCGATGGTTGCTGCAACACCTTCTGGCTGACGATCAAGTGACTTGCCTAGCTCTACGAATAGTACGTAGAGGATGTATAGGAATGGAATTGTGGAGAGAACGCCCCACATAATCTTCTCACCCTGATCTGAAGAGGTTTCTCCAGGATAGCCAAGTGCGATCATTGCTGCTGATGCAGGAACAAGACGCATGATTAATGACTTGGAAGCTTCCTTAGCAAGTGCAAGAACTGCAATTACCTCAACAAGAAGCAATGGAACTGTAAGAATCCAGTCAACGTAACGGTATCCCTCATTGAAAGCTAGTGAGCTAGCGTTGATATCGGTTGCAACATTGAAGGTACCTTCCGCAGTTGCATCTTTGAATGAATCAAAGATACGTAGGTAGTGGTAACCGGCAATGAATGTAACCATTGAAGAAAGCACAAGCGCGTTGCGGTACTTAGGAAGAACGCGGTGCTGTGAAACAAGGGTGTAAACAGTTGTAGCGAGCATTGATACAAGTCCGAAAGAAAGGATGTTGTATACAACGCTCCACTCTGTTGCTGATAACTGAAGCAAAATGGCCTCCGTGGGCTATTAGGTTCGCTCGGGTTTAATCGAGCCTGGTCTGCTCGGCCCATTTAGGGCTAAGCGATCACCTCTTCCGTAGGCCCATATGAAGCCTCGGTCAAAGCAATTAGGAAAAGGGTGCTCCTTACTCATGAGTTGTTCAAGCGGAAATCACGGCATTTCTTAAGAAATCTTTATTTTTTCTATGACTTTTCGGGGCAAATCGGACATAGAAACCTTAGATAATAATGAGCCAGGCCACAGTTTTGCGGGGCTTTACACTTCAACCCGTGTCCTCGAGCGCAGTAAACCCATCAAATCAAGCCAATCAACCGATAGGCATATTTGATTCTGGGCTAGGCGGTTTGACCGTTGCCAGAGCCATTATTGATCAGCTACCCAATGAATCCACTATCTATTTTGGCGACACCGCCCGTGGACCATATGGCCCGCGTCCCTTGGCAGAGGTGCGCTCCTTTGCGCTAGAGATTATGGACTCACTTGTCAGCGCTGGGGTCAAGGCGATTGTTATCGCATGCAATACCGCTAGCGCTGCGATGCTTCGTGATGCCCGCGAGAGGTACTCGATTCCGGTAATTGAGGTTATCCAGCCGGCTGTGCGCCGCGCAGTTTCAGCCACCAAGAGCGGAAAGATCGGCGTCATTGGTACTCAAACCACAATTGATTCTCAGGCCTATAACGACGCCTTCGCCGCAGCCCCGCATTTGAATTTAACTACAGTGGCCTGTCCTGATTTTGTTAATTTTGTAGAACGGGGAGAGACATCTGGAGCTGCGGTTACCGCTGCAGCAGAAGGTTATTTTCAACCTCTCAAGAAGGCTGAAATTGATACCTTGGTTTTGGGCTGTACACATTACCCCTTACTAACCGGTGTCATCTCTTATGTCATGGGTAACGATGTAACGCTAGTTTCCAGTGCTGAGGAGACAGCAAAAGATCTTTACCGTGTCTTGGTGCAAAACAATTTGTTGCGCTCTGAATCCACTCCAGCCACACATCAATTTATCTCGAGTGGCGATCCAGAAAACTTTGCCAATTTGGCAAGAAGGTTCCTCGGCCCTGAGGTCAACTTTGTTAAAGGTAAACTTTGAGAATCAACTTTGTAATTCTCAATTCTCCAATGAAAGAGAGCGCCAGTGTCAGCAAGCGATAACTCAACATCTCATAACTTGTCTGGCCGTATTGATGGCAGGAGCGCAAACCAGTTAAGAGAGATTAAATTTGAAAGAGGCTGGTTAAATCAGGCAGAGGGCTCGGTGCTAGTTTCCTTTGGAAACACACGGGTTTTGTGTGTTGCCTCCTTTACTCCAGGGGTTCCCCGATGGTTGGTGGGTTCAGGAAAGGGTTGGGTGACATCGGAGTACTCCATGTTGCCGCGCGCAACCCATACCCGCTCTGATCGCGAGAGCGTGAAGGGAAAGCTAGGTGGGCGTACTCAGGAAATCTCCCGCTTAATCGGACGCTCGCTACGCTCCATCGTTGATATGAAGGCATTAGGCGAGAACACCATTGTTTTAGATTGCGATGTTTTGCAGGCTGATGGTGGAACCCGCACCGCAGCAATTACTGGAGCATATGTTGCATTAAGTGATGCAATTACTTGGGCCACAAAGCAGGGGCATATAGCTGGAAAATCACCGCTTTCAGACTCAGTTGCTGCAGTTAGCGTTGGAATTATTAACGGAACTCCAATGCTTGATCTTTGCTATGAAGAGGATGTTTCAGCCGAAACCGATATGAATATCGTTTGCACCGGCGGAGGCGAGTTTGTTGAGGTTCAAGGAACCGCAGAAGGAAAACCTTTTGACCGAGAGCTTTTGAATCAGCTCCTAGATTTGGGATCCAAAGGCTGTCTACAACTCGCTGAGCTACAAAGAGCAGCGTTAGCCCGTTAAATCCTTTTTGAAATCCTTTCTATGAATGAACTTGTAGTTGCCACCCGTAATCAGGGAAAGATTGCAGAGCTAAAAAGATTATTGGTTGAACATGCCCCGAATCTGCAACTTCGTTCTGTAGCTGAATTTGATTTAGCTGATGTTGAGGAAACTGGTGTGACCTTTGAGGAGAATGCTCTGCTGAAGGCGACAACTATCGCCACCCTAACTGGATTGCCGGCATTGGCAGATGACAGTGGGATTGCTATCGATGCCTTAAATGGCGCACCAGGGGTTTTTTCTGCGCGCTGGGCTGGAAAACATGGTGATGATGCCGCCAACATAGAGAAGGTCCTATTTGAATTGCAGGATGTTCCAGTAGAAGGACGCGGAGCACAGTTTGTCTGCGTTATCGCACTAGCTTTGCCGGATCACAGAAGCCTGACCGTTAGGGGAGAGCTGCAGGGCGTTGTTCGATTTAAGCCTGAAGGTGAGTTCGGCTTTGGGTATGACCCGATATTCCAACCAGATGGATTTTCCATAACAACTGCGCAGATGACGCCGGAACAGAAGGATGAGATCAGCCATCGCGGCAAGGCGTTGCGTGAAATCGCCCCGAAAATTCAACCCTTTATCGGCCTTTAAAGGCATCTACTTCTAAATTGCGCAGGTAGGCTTATGCCATTGAATCTGCCTTGCAAAATTAGGCAAAGCAGCGAAATCACGTCGAAGGAGTAGTTGTGGCAGCAAAGAAGAAAGCTTCTGCAAAGCGCCCGGTTAAGAAGGCGGCTGCAAAGCGCCCAGCAAAGAAAGCGGCCAGCAAGTCGGGCAAGAAAGCGGTAAAGAAAACCGCCAAGAAAGCTGTTAAGAAAACCGCAAAGCGTCCGATCAAAAAAGCTGCAGCAAAAAAGCCAGCAGCGAAAAAAGTTGCGGCCAAAAAGAGTGCGAGCGCAAAGGTTGATGCTGCAAAAATTGTTATTCCACCAGTTCCTTCTCGTAGTACCGCAGCTGTAACTAGTACACCAGCACCAGCGAAGAGCTCTACACCTGCAGCTCCAGCAAAAAAGAGCTCCAGCAATGTTTTGTTCTTGGTTATCGCTGGCGTAGTTCTGCTAGCTATTTTCGCTTTAACAAACTCTTCAGATGATGAGGGCGCAACCCCTACTCCAACCGCATCAGAATCAGTCTCTGAAGAACCAACTGCAGAACCATCTGAAAGTGCAAGCGAAGAGCCAGCGCTCTCTGCATATGAAGCTCCACAAAGCTTTGTTGCTATCGCAAATGGCAGCGAAGGTGTAACTCTGCGCTGGAAGGCTCCATCTGCTACAGAGGGGCTAACCGGTTATCTAATCTCAGTTTCTTACAACGCGGTTGATTTCACCGAAGTCACCACAGTTGCAGCAGATCAGCTTTCATATGAGATCGCCAAGGTAGGCGATGAGGGCGGAACTCAGTTCCTATTGCAATCGGTTTACTCCGATGGCACAAAGGTTGATGCAAAGAAGTTCTCTCTGAAGGGTAAGTTTCAATAACCTTTAATTAAAACCTTTAATTTGATTAGATTAAATGAACCGCCTCGAATTCCGGGGCGGTTTTTTTATTGATTCAATACCTCGCGAATAGCCGCCACATAGGCATTTACTCCAGGCGGATTTAGGTGAACACCATCGGTGGCAAAGTACTCGGGATGATTCGCAGAGATGCGATCCCAATCCACCAAGATGGTGTTTGGGTACCGCGCAACAACAGAGCTAATTATTTGATTGTTCTCATCCTTCCAACCGCGTGGCACAGCTGTATTAACCACAATGATTTTTGGCTGATTTCGCACAATCTCCATCAGTGCAATTACATCTGATTCGACTAGCCGGTTGTTGTTGCCTAGGTTTAAAACAACAGGAGAGTTAGCAACAAACTGTTGATCGGTCTGAGTTACCTCAATCAGCTCATTAATTTGACGCCCCACCCGGGCGTTAATCAACTCAATCCGCTCGTACTTAGCCAGGACATTACGGATTCCTAGAATTACTGAGTCACCTGTTACCCATAATCCAGGGGTATCGGCATCGGTGATTACTTGATCAACCCCATCTTCAGCCACAACCGCAGCTTGTTCTGCTGCAACAATCTCATCAGCCTTCTTCATCGCGTTGATAGAGACGATTGAGGTAGCAAAGAGTGTTATGACCACAGCTGCAGATGCAAAGAGCTTTTGCCGCAGCCGGACTGTTTTGGTTCGATACTTCATGCCGCGGAACCAGAGTTCAAAGTAACCGCGACGAACTGGAATTTCGATGTAGCGAAGAGAGATATCCGCTAGGGCGAATACGATCAAAACCCGAAGTGCGTACAAGGCCCAATCATCGCCAACTAAATCTATTGAGGGTCTAGTGAGTTGGAAAACAATCCAATGCCACAGATAGATGCCATAGGAGCGCTCTCCAATCCAGATCAATACTCTGGTGCTAAGCAAGGGCGCAAAACGTGAAGCGGGATGAACTACTGAAATCAAGGTAAAGCAACCAAATATCGCAGCCAGCGGAAAAGCGATTCGATAAAGCGTTGGATCACTTTCATTAATAAACAGGAAAGTGGCGAGCAACCCCAGAAAACCAAAGACTCCAATCAGATCAACAAAATCCTGCGCCCGTTTTGAGATTTCCTTGGTCAGATTCTGCGGTTTCCAACTAACCGCTAAAGCAGAACCTAAGAACAATCCAATCGAGTGGGTATCAGTTCCAAAGTAAACATGGCTAATTGCTGATTCCTGAGTATCGATTCGGATTGAATATGCAAACAAGGCAACGCCCGAAGCCAGTGCAATAGCCAGAGCTGCGAAGGAGATATTTTTTTTGCCAAAATAACGCAGAACAAAGAGCAAGACCAATGGCCAAATAAAATAAAACTGCGCCTCAACCGCCAGTGACCAGGTGTGTTGCAATAGTGGTGGCCTACCAATACTTTCAAAGTAATCCTGCTCCCGAGCCACAAGCGCCCAGTTCATGGTTCCACTCAAAACATATGGAATATCCGAGATGAAACGTCTGACAGTTTCTGGCGCGTACACGCCGATGTAAAGTGTTGTAAAAACCAGCATCGCAATTAGTGCTGGCAGCAACCGGCGAACTCGACTGAGATAAAAGGCTCTTAGATCCAAAGTTCCAGAGCGGGCGATTGATTCCAGAATTAATCCGGTGATTACATATCCAGAGATTACAAAAAATAAATCAACGCCGAGAAATCCGCCTGGAATCCAATCTATTCCCAGGTGATAAAGCAGAACGGCAATGACCGCAACCGCTCGTAATCCATCTACTGAATGTATGTAGCGGTTTGTGGAGCTAGACATCACCGAGATTTCGCAGTTGTTTTCTTGGCTTTACTTTTAGCTTTTTTCGGTGTGTTTTTCATGCTCTTCTTAACAGAACCTTTTGAAGTGGAGGGTTTTGCACCAGAGCTCTTGTTTTGGATTTCTTCGGTTACGTCTTGTTGTGCCTGCGCAACTCGGGCCGCTAGCTTGGCATCACCAGTAGGAGTTCCATCTGCAGCGATAGCGCTAACAACCTGCTTTTGCAGCTCTGCCAATCTATTGAAAGCTGTTTCCAGGCGAGCTCGAGATTGAGAGATGGCGTTTTCAGCAGCATCCAAGGATTGGGTTTGAATTCGATAGAGCCGCTCCGCCTCTGAGATCACGCCGGCTAGCCAGGTGCGATACTCCGATACCTCGGTGGTAGCAGAGACAACTAGGCGTTCAGCTTCTCGCTTTGCATTTGAGGTGATCTGTGAACCCTCGCGTTTTTTGGAGTTGATTAAATCCTCTGCCTCAGATTCCGCTTTTGAGAGAATATCTGACGCATCATTTTCTGCAGCCTCCAAATATTTGCGGCCCCGTGATTCAGCCTGCGCCAAAGTGGATTTAGCTTTTGCCTCAGCAATTTCAATTGCACTGGTTGCCTGCTTTTTGCTCTCAGATAAAAGCCTTTCAGCGCTTGCGTTGGCTTTTGCCTCACGTTGTTGTGCGGTACGAATAATCGACATGGCGGTTTCAGTTGCCAGGATTTCAAACTCTTCTTTAGATAGAGAGGTGATGTCACGACGAGAGCGCAGATCATTTAACTGTGACTCGAGTTCGCGAATTCGCTCGAGCGCTGCAGAGCCGGCAGCAAGATTTGGTTTCTCGGCCTCTTCTTCGCCTTTAAAACCAACCCAGGATAAAAACTTCTTATCGGCCACTTTCTAGCTCCTAATCATCAATAACTTTTATTTGGCAGGCTTTAACTGCGCAACCCAACCGCACCATTGAATAGCACCAGAAGGGGCGGGAATCTTCCCATGATTAAGCGGGAGTTGAAAATGGGGTGATGGCCCTAAGCCAGGCAGCGCCTCGAGCTTAAGGTGGCTAGATCATGGATAGAGACCACGTAGCCGGTGGGCCTGTGCCACCCTGCTAACCCCGATCATGTTGGCAGATTCTCGCCAGTTGACCTGATGTGCAGCCGAGTGCTCTGCGACCTCAGTTATCGAGCGCATCAAAATAGAGTTCAAATTCTCTTTAACCTCGTCAGCGCTCCAAAAATAATTTTGTTTGTCTTGCACCCATTCAAAGTAGGAGACGATTACACCGCCTGAGTTTGCCAAGATATCGGGCACAACCAAAACCCCTTTGTCATTCAAGATTGCATCTCCACCAGGTGTAGTTGGAGCATTTGCGCCTTCTACAACGATTTTCGCCCTGATTCCAACTGCAGAGGATTCTGTTATTGCATCAGCGAGAGCGGCGGGCACCAGTACATCAACCGGAAGATGAAGTAGCTCAGTATTTGTTATTGATTCAGTTCCGGGAGCTCCAATTAATGTTCCATTTTCTTGTGCGTATCGATGTAAATCAGAGATCTTGTTGAAACCGGTAACGCCACCTTTAACATCACTAACCGCAACGACTTTAAGTCCCATGTTCTCTAGTGCCACCGCTGCCCAATATCCAACTTTTCCAAAACCCTGGATCGCAACTGTTGCACCTTCTGGATTAATTCCTTTTATCTTTAGCGCTTCACGAACCGCGATTGCGACACCATCACCTGTCGCGGAGGTTCTTCCTAAAGATCCGCCCAAAACGATTGGCTTGCCGGTAACAACACCTGGAACCGAATACCCCGCATTTACAGAGTAGGTATCCATCATCCATGCCATGTTGCGTTCATCAGTTCCAACATCAGGTGCCGGAATATCTCGCTCTGGTCCGATAAGCGGCAAAATTTCAGAGGTATATCGACGGGTTAATCGTTCATTCTCTGTTATTGAAAGGGTGTGAGGATTTACTGCAACGCCACCTTTTGCGCCACCATATGGAAGATTTGTTAAGGCGCATTTCCAGGTCATCAACATCGCCAAGGCAACGGTTTCATCTAGATCTATATCTTGATGAAATCTGACTCCACCCTTTGCCGGGCCTCGCGTGGTTGAGTATTGGACTCGATAGCCCTTATACATCTCAACTCGGCCATCATCGCGACGTAATGGAACAGCAACCTCCAAAACCCGACGGGGAGTTGAGAGGGTATTCCAATCATTTTCAGAGAGATTTAACTGATCAATCGCTCTCCTTAATTGCGAGAGCGCAGTTGCAAGTGGAGATTCCAAATTAGGCACAGCAGTACTAGATGACCTCGTTGTCATGCGATAAATCTATGCTTCAGTAAATCAAATATCTATGAACAAACCGTGAGATTTCAGTTATAAATTAACAAAGATGAAAAGCTGGTGCGGGAGGTGGGACTTGAACCCACACGCCGAAGCACAGGTTCCTAAGACCTGCGTGTCTGCCATTTCACCACTCCCGCAAGAGTTGGATGGGAAGGATACCCGCAAAAGGCTGAGAGAAAAAATTAGCCAACTCCCTTAAGTGCGACATGAAGCCTGGCTGGGTCGGTAACCTTGCCTAGGTGTCAGCAAATCAAACTCCAGCTCAATCAGAGGGCCAATCACAGGTGAGCGGATCATCTGAGCCCTATGGTGATTTAAGCCGGGCAATTTCTGAACTGGTATCGGAGCTTGTTACAAAGGGCGAGTTGCCAGCAGAGGTTCTGGAGTTAAACGCTGTTAAAGAGATTGTCTTAGAACGTCCAAAAAATCGCGATCACGGGGATTACGCATCCTCGATTGCTTTAGCGCTGGCTAAACCAGCTGGAAAACCACCGCGGGAAATTGCAGATTTAATTGCCAAGGGCCTGACCTCCAACTCCATGATTGAAAAAATCGATATTGCTGGCCCTGGGTTTATTAATTTAACTTTGGCGAAAAGTAGTCAAGGCGCGGTTGTCACAGCAATTTTTAATGAAAAAGAAAGCTTCGGTCGGGTAAAAGTATTAGCTGGAAAGAAAATCAACCTCGAGTTCATTAGCGCAAATCCAACCGGCCCTCTGCACCTTGGCCATACTCGATGGGCTGCTGTAGGCGATGCGCTCGGCAGTGTTTTGTCCGCCGGTGGAGCCGAGGTAATTCGAGAGTTTTACATTAATGATCGCGGCACCCAAATGGATTTGTTTGGCGCATCATTGCGAGCTGCTGCCCGTGGCGAAGCTCGACCAGAAGATGGCTATCAAGGTGAGTACATAAATGATTTAGCTAAATTGATTGTTGCTCAACATCCCGAGTATGTAAATCTAGAAGAGTCAGAGGGTATTGCGGCATTCCGCGAAGCCGGTTACGCCCTTCAGCTGCAACAACAAAAGGATGTTCTCGATAATTTTGGAACTCATTTTGATGTTTGGTTCTCTGAGCGTTCACTGCACTCTGGCAAAGCATTAGACAAGGCGTTGGAAACCCTCAAAACTCAGGGTCATGTATTTGAATCTGAAGGAGCGACCTGGTTACGCACCACTGATTTCGGCGATGATAAGGATCGGGTTTTAATTAAATCTGGTGGCGAACTTACCTACTTTGCCTCGGATACCGCCTATTACATCGATAAACGAAACCGCGGTTTTGATATCTGCATTTATATGTTGGGCGCTGATCATCATGGTTATGTAGGGCGACTAAAAGCAACCGCAGCATGTGCTGGCGATGATCCAGAGTTCAATATTCATGTATTGATTGGCCAACTTGTAAAGATTATGGAGGGCGGCCAAGAGCTAAAACTTTCCAAGCGGGCCGGAACCATAATCACACTTGAGGAGTTAGTGGAAAAGGTTGGTGTTGATGCGGCTCGATACACCTTGATTCGTTATCCAGTGGACACCCCGATGGTGCTGGATGTTGATTTATTGAAGAAGCGCACCAATGACAATCCGGTTTATTACGTGCAGTACGCACATGCTCGCATCAGTGCGGTTCTGCGCAACGCAGAGGATTTAGGTTTGAAGTTAGACCTCGCAGATTTCAAGGCTGAGCTCTTGGTGCATGAACGCGAGCGGGAGTTACTTGGTGGTCTTGCCGAGTATCCCCGAGTTGTAGCTAGCGCTGCAGAACTGCGCCAACCGCATCGCATCGCGCGTTACATTGAAGAGCTGGCAACTCTTTACCATGGTTTTTACAACGATTGCCGCGTACTTCCTATGGGTGAAGAGCCAATCTCAGATATCCATCGCACCAGAGTTGTCCTTTGCGAGGCAACCAGACAGGTCATCAAAAATGGTTTATCAATGCTGGGTGTTAGCGCACCGGAGCGGATGTAGAGATGACAACCAATTTCAATCCAAAGATCTGGCCCTCAACTACAACAGAAAACTCGGGCGTCATCTCAGTAGGTGGTTGCTCATTAACCTCCATAGCGCGTGAATTCGGAACACCGGCATTTGTACTGGATGAAGCGGACTTCAAACTCCGGGCCCAGCAATGGAAGAGCGCACTAGACAAGAACTTTGGAGCTAATGCAGGAACCGCTTACTACGCAGCAAAAGCCTTTATTTCCAAGGAGATTACCCATTGGGTTGAGCAGAGTGGATTGGGATTAGATGTTTGTACTGGGGGAGAGTTAGCGGTTGCCAAAGCGGCAAAGTTTCCAGCCGATCGCATAGAACTACATGGCAACAACAAATCAGAAATCGAGATTGCTGATGCCATAGATTATCGAGTCGGAACCATTGTTATTGACTCACTGCAGGAGATTGAACGGGTCGCAAAGATTGCCCACAGTAAAGGTGTTGTACAAAAGGTTTTGCTGCGCTTGACCCCCGGGGTTGATGCCCATACTCACGAGGCAATCTCCACAGCACATGAAGATGTGAAATTCGGTTTTTCAATTGCATCAGGGGCTGCCTGGGATGCGGTGCTTTCAACATCAAAACATGAATCTTTAAGTTTGCAGGGCTTCCATGCCCACATCGGCTCACAAATTTTTGTGGCGAATGCATTTGAAACCTCTGCCGGCAGATTAATTGAAATGCTCGCCAAATACAAAACGCAATTTGGCAGTGAGCTACCAGAGTTAGATTTGGGTGGCGGATACGGCATCGCATATGTCGACACTGATAATCCCAATGATGCCAATTCAATTCTTGAGAATTTATCTGCAACAGTTACTGCTGAGTGTCACAAACACAATTTGGCGGTGCCAAAAATATCTATTGAGCCCGGCAGAGCGATTGTTGGTCCAGCGATGATCACGCTCTATGAAGTTGGCACTACAAAAGAGGTTGTTTTAGAGGATGGATCAAAGCGTTGGTATGTATCAGTCGATGGTGGTATGAGTGACAATCTTCGTACCGCTTTGTATGACGCGGAGTACTCAATTAATTTGGTAAATCGCACCAGCTCAGCGCAATTGATTAGGGCACGTGTAGTTGGAAAGCATTGCGAGACCGGAGACATCGTGATCCATGATGTGCAACTGCCATCAGATATTGTGCCGGGCGACCTGCTGGCAACCCCGGCTACCGGTGCTTATGGCCGCAGCATGGCTAACAATTACAACCATATGGTTAGGCCACCTGTGATTTCAGTATTCAATCAAACGGCACGCACCATCATTAGAAGGGAAAGCTACGCTGACCTTCTAGCCTTAGAGGTGGATGAGCCGCCCCGAAAAATCTCGGAGTAAAGCAGCCTTGAGAATGCTGAATAACAGGAAAAGGAGTTGATGATGAACGCAGCGATTACCACTTTAAATGTGGGCATGTTGGGTTGCGGCGTTGTCGGCTCAAATGTCGCGCGGTTGCTGCAGGAAGATTCTGGGGATTTTGCCGCTCGCTCCGGTGCTACCTTAAAACTTAGCAAGGTAGCGGTTAAGAATTTAAATGCCAAGAGAGATTATGTGCCAAGTGAGATCTTGACCGCTGATGCAAACTCTGTTGTGACCGATCCGAATATTCAAATTGTTATTGAGGTAATGGGTGGAATCGAACCAGCACGCGAACTAATTTTGACCGCTATCAAAAATGGCAAATCAATTATTACCGCCAACAAAGCGCTACTTGCCATGCATGGTGCCGAGCTATTTGATGCGGCGGACAAAAATGGCGTTGATCTTTATTACGAAGCTGCAGTTGGTGGTGCGATTCCAATTTTGCGCCCGATGCGTGAATCAATCGTCGGTGACCATGTTCATCGCGTTATGGGAATTGTTAATGGAACTACCAATTACATTCTTACCAAGATGGATGAAGAGGGTTCAGCCTTTGCCGATGTCTTGAAGGAAGCGCAGGCGCTCGGCTTTGCCGAAGCAGATCCCACTGCTGATATCGAGGGTCATGATGCCGCTGCCAAAGCCGCAATTTTGGCGGGACTGGCCTTTCACACCAGAGTGTCATCTTCAGATGTTTACTGCGAAGGAATTTCAAAGTTAACTGCTCGTGATGTTGCGGTGGCGCGCGATATGAATCATGTAATCAAGTTGTTAGCGATTGCAGAGTTGACGGCGGACAATCGAGTTTCAGTTCGGGTTCATCCGACATTGGTTTCCCGTCAACATCCTCTCGCCTCAGTGCGCAACGCCTTTAACGCGGTGTTTGTCGAGGCGGAATCAGCAGGAGAGTTGATGTTTTACGGCCGGGGAGCAGGCGGCGCTCCAACCGCCAGCGCAGTTCTCGGAGATTTGATTGCCGTAGCACGCAATAAAGCTCGAGGTGTCGAGGGTCATGGCGAGACTGATTACGCAGATTTAGCGATAGCGCCGATAGATGATGTCAACTCCCGTTATTTGATTAGAGTTGAAGTTGCGGATAAACCTGGAGTTCTAGCTACGGTCGCGCAGTTATTTGCCTCTAGCAATGTTTCCATCGAAACAGTTCGTCAGACTGGACGTGGAGATAGCGCAGAGTTAATCGTGGCAACCCACTCCGCTCCAGAAAAGGCTTTGAAGCAAACCGTTGCTGCGCTGACCAAAAGTGATGTAGTTAAAAATGTTGAAAGTGTTTTGCGAATCGAAGGAAGTGGCAAGTGAGCCTATTTAAGAAAAAAGGTGCCCATCAGTGGCGCGGCGTAATTGAGGAGTACCGCCACAGACTTCCAGTAAGTAAGAAAACCCCAGTTGTTTCATTATGCGAAGGTGGAACTCCACTTATTTATGCGTGTGTAATTTCAGAGATGTTGGATAACGAGGTCTGGCTAAAGTTTGAAGGCGCTAATCCAACTGGATCCTTCAAGGATCGCGGCATGACAATGGCGATTTCAAAAGCTGCTGAAGATGGCGCCAAAGCGGTTATCTGTGCTTCAACTGGCAATACCTCCGCCAGCGCTGCTGCTTATGCAACTAAAGCCGGTATGACACCAGTAGTTTTAGTTCCACAAGGAAAAATCGCAATGGGCAAGCTGGCGCAAGCAATCGCACATGGCTCGAAGCTGTTGCAGGTAGATGGAAACTTTGATGATTGTTTGGATCTAGCTCGAGAGCTTTCTGAAAAGTACCCAGTCTCATTAGTTAACTCAGTTAATCCATATCGTATTGAAGGTCAAAAGACCGCATCCTTTGAGGTTGTTGATGCACTTGGCTTTGCTCCTGATATTCATGCACTCCCAGTAGGAAATGCTGGAAATATCACCGCGTACTGGAAAGGTTATAAAGAGTACAAAGCTGATGGAATTTCTAAGAGCCTGCCACAGATGTGGGGCTTCCAGGCAGAAGGTGCAGCACCAATTGTGCGTGGTGAGGTTGTAAAAAATCCTGAAACCATCGCAACCGCGATTCGTATTGGCAACCCAGCGTCATGGGAGTTTGCAGTCGCTGCCCGTGATGAATCAAAAGGTGTTATAGATATGGTCTCTGATGAAGAGATTTTGAGCGCATATCGCTTGGTAGCTGCCAAAGAAGGTGTATTTGTTGAACCTTCTAGCGCAGCCGGCATCGCTGGATTAATTAAATACAAAGCGCAAGGTAAATTGCCAAAGAATAAAAAGATTGTCATAACTGTGACCGGAAATGGATTGAAAGATGTGCAGTGGGTACTTGATGGAGCTGCTAGCCCAACTGTAATTCCAGTTGATGTGCGCAAAGCCGCTGAAGTCATTGGATTGGCTTAAAGATGGCACGTGGCTTTAAAGATCGCTTAACTTACAAAGCAACTCCAATGCAGGTAAGCGTCCCGGCAAGTTCGGCAAATCTAGGGCCAGGTTTTGATGCTTTGGGATTAGCTCTTGAGCTGCGAGACATTTATGTCGCGCAAATTTTGGATGATGAAATCTTTGATGTTGATGTAACTGGTGAGGGTTCTGAGGAAGTAAAGAAAGATGCCAAACACCTTGTAATTAAAGCGATGATGGCTGGTTTTGAGTTTATGGGTGGCAAGCCACGCGGGATTGCACTGCGTGCACTAAATTCAATTCCACATGGTCGGGGATTAGGTTCATCAGCTGCAGCAATTGTCGGTGGATTGTCATTGGCTCGCGGACTTGTTCTCTCTGGAAATACTTTGATGAATGATGAAGATTTGATTGCTTTGGCAACCGACCTAGAGGGACATCCTGACAATGTTTCTGCTGCAGCATTAGGTGGAGCGACTATTTCTTGGATGGAGAGTCGCGCTGGTGTTGCAACCGGTTGTGCCACAAGATTTTCAGTTGATCCAAGTATTCGTGCTTTAGTTTTAATGCCTAACACCCAGCTATCAACTGGCAAAGCCCGCAAGATGTTGCCGGAGACAGTGCCACACAGAGATGCAACCATCAATGCCGGTCGTAGCGCGCTATTAGTTCATGCGCTTTCAGTCAGGCCAGAGCTTCTTTTTGCAGCAACTGAGGATCACCTGCACCAGCAGTATCGACGTGAGGGAATGCCACGCTCCGTTGATCTAGTAAATAAATTGAGGGGCGCAGGAGTGGCAGCGATGATTTCAGGTGCCGGACCTTCGGTTTTGGTCCTACACACAGGTACCAGCGCCGAACATGATGACATCGTGCGCAGCGCAGGCGAGCATTTCAGGCCGCTGGATATTGAGGTAGCCACCAGTGGCGCCTCACTTTCTAACGTGTAAACCCCGTTCCAAAACAACCCTCAACCGCCATTGCCCGCAGCGTTTTTTGCGATTTTGGGGTAAGCCTGCCCTGCTGGTAGATTTCAGGCTCGTCGGGCGGCAACTGAGCCCACAATCTTTAAAAAATAATCAAAGTAAAAATCTTTACCCAAAACCTCATTAAGACTTTTTATAAGTCTGGAAAAGAAATTAAATGGCAGATACAAAAAATGCTCGGCGAGATTCTGGTGACCTTTCTGCGTTACTTCTCCCAGAGCTACGTAAGATCGCGACAAATCTTGGAATTGAAAATGCGGCGGATTTAAAGAAGCCTGACCTAGTAAAGGCAATTACCGATCTGCAAGCCGCAAACCGTGAAGCAGCAAAGGCAGAGCGCGAGGCGCGCCGTGCTGAGAGAAATCAACGTCGCAATCGCAACAAACAAGGTAATGACAACAACGAATCTTCCGAAGATTCTGATGAGGGAGATGACGAGGAGGATTCAAACTCCAGCTCCTCTGACTCTGAAAATTCAAATAGCCGCGACAATGACCGAAGTGATCGCGGAGATCGCAATGACCGTGGCGATCGCAATGATCGCGGTAATGATCGCGGTAATGATCGCGAGTGGCGTAGAGATCGCCATCGCGACCGAGGTGGCCGTGACCGAAACAGAGATCGTGACCGTGGCGGACGGGACCGTGAAATCGTTTTGTCCGAAGATGATGTGCTGCTTCCAGTCGGTGGTCTGCTAGACATTCTTGATAACTATGCATTTTTGCGCACCGGCGGCTATCTGCCCGGTCCAAATGATGTTTATGTTTCCTTGCAGCAGGTCCGTCGCTATGGATTGCGCAAAGGTGATGTCATCACCGGTCAGGTGCGTCAACCACGCGAGGGAGAGCGCCGCGAGAAGTTCAATGCATTGGTTCGTCTCGACACTGTAAATGGCATGGAACCGGATAGCGCTCGTGATCGCGTGGAGTTTTCTAAGTTAGTTCCGCTTTACCCGCAAGAGAGATTGCGTCTAGAAACTCAACCCAACATTTTGACCACCCGCGTAATTGATTTGATTGCGCCGATTGGTAAAGGTCAGCGTGGACTTATTGTTTCGCCACCTAAAGCTGGTAAGACCATGGTTTTGCAATCAATTGCTAATGCAATCACTACCAATAATCCAGAGTGTCATCTAATGGTGGTTTTGGTTGATGAGCGTCCAGAAGAAGTTACCGATATGCAACGCTCTGTTAAGGGCGAGGTCATTGCCTCCACCTTCGATCGTCCAGCCGATGATCACACCACTGTTGCAGAGTTAGCAATTGAGCGCGCAAAACGTCTTGTTGAATTAGGCCATGATGTAGTTGTTCTGCTTGATTCGATTACCCGTTTGGGACGTGCTTACAACATCGCGGCACCAGCATCGGGTCGAATTCTTTCAGGTGGTGTTGATTCAGCGGCTTTGTATCCACCTAAGAAGTTCTTTGGTGCAGCTCGTAACATCGAAGATGGCGGCTCACTAACAATTCTTGCCACCGCGCTTGTTGAAACCGGTTCAAAGATGGATGAAGTTATCTTTGAAGAGTTCAAAGGCACCGGAAATATGGAGTTGAAGCTAGATCGTAAATTTGCTGACAAGCGCATCTTCCCAGCGGTAGATGTTGATGCATCAGGTACCCGTAAAGAAGAGATCTTGATGGGCCCTGAAGAGCTAAACATTGTTTGGAAGTTACGTCGCGTGCTTCATGCTTTGGATTCACAGCAGGCGTTGGAGTTGTTGCTTGAGAAGATGAAGGGCACCAAGTCCAATGTTGAGTTCTTGATGCAGGTCCAGAAGACCACGGTCGGACCCGATCAATCCCCTAAAGGCGAGTAAATCCAGCGCGGATTGGCTTGAACGGGGGTGGCTTGGGTAGCCTTCCTCTTCGTTAACGAGCTGGTTCACCGAAGGTTTCGGACCCAGCCCAACATAAGGAGTAACAATGAAGAAAGATATTCATCCTGAATACAAGGAGACCACAGTTACCTGTGGTTGCGGTGAAACCTTTAAAACCCGCTCAACCATTTCATCTGGTTCACTCTTCGTTGAAGTGTGCTCCGTATGTCACCCGTTCTATACCGGCAAGCAGCGCATCCTTGATACTGGTGGACGCGTAGCTAAGTTCGAAGAGCGTTTCAAGAAGCAACAAAACAAGAAGTAGCTTTCCTAACAAAGACCGTTGCTCTCGCATTTGGCGAGGGTGCGGTCTTTTGTTATTTATCGCAATTGTAGAGCAAGCAGAATTGGCATGCAGATTTGAAAGGAGTAGATGAGATGGCAGATAAAAAAGCCGATCGCTTTGCGACGATGCCAGAAATTCTTAAAGAGTATGAAACTCTAGAAGCTGCGATGGCCGATCCATCTATTCACGCTGATCAAGGTAAAGCTCGCCAATTAGGAAAGCGTTATGCCCAACTTGGTCCAGTAATTGCAGGCTACCGTGCTTACAAAAAGGCGGAGGATGATCTAGCTGCTGCAAAAGAGTTGGCCGAGGTTGATGAGGGTTTTGCCGCCGAACTTCCCGCTTTAGAAGAAGCTCTGCAAGATACAGCGGAAAAATTGGAGGAGCTGCTTTTGCCACGTGATCCAAATGATGATCGCGATGTGATTTTGGAGATCAAAGCTGGAGCCGGTGGTGATGAATCAGCGCTATTTGCTGGTGATTTGCTGCGCATGTATCTGCGCTTTGCAGAAAAGCAAGGTTGGAAAACAGAGATTATTGATGCCACTGAAAGTGATCTAGGTGGATATAAAGATATTTCAGTCGCAGTTAAAGCCCGTGGCGGTACCGAGCCCGGAAAAGCACCCTTTGCCAAATTGAAATTTGAAGGTGGCGTACATCGAGTGCAGCGGGTTCCAGAAACAGAATCACAGGGTCGAATTCATACCTCTGCTGCTGGTGTTTTGGTGCTTCCTGAGGCTGAAGAAATTGATGTACAGATAAATATGAATGAATTACGTATCGATGTATATCGCTCATCTGGTCCCGGCGGACAGAGCGTTAACACAACTGACTCTGCGGTTCGTATTACCCACATACCTACGGGGATTGTGGTCTCCTGCCAGAATGAAAAAAGCCAGCTGCAAAACAAAGAGTCAGCGTTGCGTATTTTGCGCGCCCGGCTTTTGGCTGCAGCGCAAGAAGCCGCTGATGCTGAGGCCGCTGCGACACGTAAGAGTCAGGTGCGCACCGTTGATCGCTCAGAACGCATCCGTACCTATAACTTTCCAGAAAACCGTTTGAGTGATCACCGCGTTAATTTCAAAGCCAACAACCTTGATGCCGTACTTAACGGTGAGTTGGATGATGTAATCAACGCGCTTCTTGAGGCGGATAAAGCAGAGAAACTCGCAGCAGCAGAAGCCTAAATCTCATGAGCATTAAAGAGATTCTAAAAACAGCAAAGCAAGAGCTAGCTGAATTGGAAATCCCTGCGGTTGATGCAGAGTTGATGTTGGCCCATGTACTTGGCGCTAATCGAATGGATTTACATGCCAGAGAGTTCATTTTGAATCCGGAACAACAGGAGTTGTTTCACGAGATGGTGCAGGCCAGAAAGTCAGGAACTCCTACTCAGTACCTAACAGGGGAGGCGCCATTTCGTTATTTAACTTTCTCTGTTGGTCCCGGGGTTTTGATTCCGCGGCCAGAGACAGAGTTATTGGTTGATGCCGCTTTAGTAGAGATTGAACGGATTCAATCAGCGCCTAATCTATCTTCGGTGCCTGATGTGAGCATCGTCGATTTGGGTGCTGGCAGCGGAGCAATTGCGATTTCAATCGCTCATGAAGCTACACAACGCAAGATGCCGGTTCATATTGTTGCGGTGGAGAAATCCACATCAGCGGTGGATTGGCTCAAGAGGAACATATCCCGCCACGAGGTTGATGTGCGGGTAATTCATGATGATGTATCAAATGCACTGCAAGGCGTTAAGTGCGACATTGTTGTAGCCAATCCTCCCTATATTCCAAATGAGACCGCTCTGCCGGATCTAGTCAAGCAAAATGAACCTCATGAGGCTTTATTTGGCGGCTCGGTGAATGGCATGCAAGCTCCACTTCAGTTTATTGCTGCCGCTACTCGATTGTTAAAGGGTGGGGGTTTGCTAATCATGGAACATTTCGAGAATCAGAGTTCGGCACTTGAGGAAGAACTTAGCCAGGATTATTCTGAGATTTCTCACTACACTGATTTAAATCAGAGACCACGTTGGATTACAGCACGCAGAAGGGAGCGGTGATGGCTGAGAGATATTCACTGCTCGATGGCGAAATTGATTTTCAGGAGTTGATTGAAAGAGCTGTTGCGGCGTTGCGAGATGGAAGGTTGATTATCGCGCCATTAGAACATGCTTATGTTTTTGTCGCTGATGCCTTCAATCATGCGGCGGTAAAAAAACTGCATTTGTTGCGCCAAGATGCCCGTGGCGTTGCGGCCCAAGTAATTGTGGGTGATATCAAGACGGTAAAGGGAATCACTAGAGAGTTTGGCCAAACAGTTAATGCGGTGTGTGAAAAGTTTTGGCCCGGACTCTTAACTGTGAATCTTTCACCTGCGCAAGGTTTGGTTTGGGATTTAGGAGATGAAAGAACTCTGGATGAGATTTCAATAAGAGTTCCAGCGGCGGATTTTGTACGTGAAGTTGCGTTAGCTTCGGGACCGCTAGCAATTGGTGCTGCAGCGCTATCGGGACGTCCCGCACCGAGAAAATCCACTTTCTTTCCCGCGTTAGATGGAGATTACGCCGCAGTATTTGATGCTGGGGAACTTCCAGAAGGGGCAACCTCAACAGTGCTTTCCGCAAAGGATGATGGATTGATTTTGCGCCGCGCTGGAGCAATCTCACTCGCCGATTTGAGAGCCATAACCCCAAACATCGCGGTTCCCGCCTAGGATTTCAGCCATGTCTGAGAGCTTCTTTGGTCCTGATTTCACCCAGCTACAAAAACAAGATCCAGAGATAGCTGCCGTTGTTTTATCTGAGCTAGATAGACAGCGCAAAAGCCTTCAGCTGATCGCCAGCGAAAACTTCACATCACCGGCGGTTCTAGCAACACTTGGTTCAACGCTTTCCAATAAGTATGCAGAGGGTTATCCCGGCCGTCGCTATTACGGTGGCTGTGAAGAGGTAGACAAGGTTGAGGTAATTGGAATCGCTCGCGCCAAAGAGTTATTCGGTGCCGAACACGCAAATCTCCAACCACACTCTGGTGCTAGTGCCAACATCGCGGTTTATCAAGCATTCACAAAACCCGGTGACACTGTTTTGGCGATGTCGCTTCCGCATGGCGGCCACTTGACCCATGGTTCCAAAGTTAACTTTTCTGGCAAGTGGTTCAACGTAGAGTCATACGGAGTTCGTAAAGATAATGAACTAATTGATTACGATGAGCTGCGAGATACTGCCTTGCGGGTAAAGCCAAAGATGATTTGTTCTGGCGCTACCGCTTATCCAAGTTTGATTGACTTTAAGAGAATTCGCGAAATCTGCGATGAGGTTGGCGCAATTATGTGGGTTGATGCTGCGCACTTCATCGGTTTGGTTGCAGGAAAGGCGATTCCATCACCTGTTCCTTATGCCGATGTTGTTTCATTTACTACCCATAAGGTTTTGCGTGGCCCACGAGGCGGAATGATTCTCTCCAAAGCAGAGCATGCGGCAGCGGTTGATAAAGCTGTTTTCCCAGGTATGCAGGGCGGCCCAATCATGAGCGCTGTAGCAGGAAAAGCGGTTGCTCTCAAAGAATGCGCGACAGCTGAGTATCAAAGTTATGCCAAGAAGGTTATTGAAAATGCCAAAGCTCTCGCTGCAGCCTTGGAAAATGAGGGTATGCGCGCAGTTTCTGGCGGCACTGAAACTCATCTTGCCTTGATTGATATCCGCTCCACTGGAGTAAATGGCAAGGTCGCCGATGAAAGATGTGGCAAAGCTGGAATCTCACTGAATAAAAACGCGATTCCATATGACCCAGAAACCCCTGCGGTTACCAGTGGCATTCGAGTTGGAACACCTGCCACCACTACTCAAGGAATGGGTTTGCCGGAGATGTCACAGATTGCAAATCTGATCGCCCGAGCGATTAAAGAGGGCGATGATGAATCCAAGGCAAATTCAATTCGTCAAGAGGTTTACCAGCTAACTGCGAAGTTCCCGGTTTATCCAAGGTAATGCGCGAGTATTTACTAACTCTTTTAATTGCAGCTGTTTTAACTTACATGTTAACTCCGCTGGTTCGTGCCTTTGCGTTGCGTCAAAATGCGGTAGCAAAAGTGCGCGAACGAGATGTTCACACCGAAACTACGGCCCGTTGGGGCGGGGTGGCGATGTGGTTAGCGATGGGCTTAACCCTTTTAATTGTAGAAAATCTAGAGTTGGTTGGTAAGGCCTATAGCCGAGAACTTCTTGGGATTTTCCTAGCGGCTAGCTTTGTACTTCTCATAGGCATGCTTGATGATCGTTTTGAACTTGATGCGGTAACTAAGTTAGCTGGTCAAGGTTTGGCGGCAGCAATCCTGTTGTACTTCGGAATTCAAATTCTTTGGCTACCAATTGATGGAATTATTGTTCTGCCCACCAACATCGGACAATTGCTGACAGTTTTGGTGGTAATAGTCATCATCAATGCGGTCAACTTTGTTGATGGATTAGATGGCCTAGCAACAGGAATCGTTGCAATTTCCGCAGCTGCTTTCTTTGGCTTTTCATATTTGCTTGCGGTGGAAAATGGTTTCAGTCGAGCAGGCGCACCTTCATTGGTAACCGCGATCGTTATCGGAACCTGTATTGGCTTTTTGCCACACAACCTGCATCCAGCCCGGATATTTATGGGGGATTCCGGCTCAATGTTTTTAGGATTGGTGCTGGCTGCAGCGGCCATCACTTTGATGGGGCAAATCGATGCCAACGCGGTTTTCTCCGAGAATATTGGCCCGGCAGCGCTACCTCTCTTGTTGCCTTTCGCAGTTTTGGCTGTGCCATTGCTGGATTTGGGATTGGCTGTATTGCGCCGCGTATTGCGTGGCAAATCACCCTTTGCGCCAGATAAAGAGCATCTGCATCACAAGTTGATGTCATGGGGAAATTCCCAACAACGTACTAACACCATCTTGTATTTAGCGACAGCGATGCTCGCGCTGCCGGCGATGCTCTCAGCCTTTATTCCACTTTGGGGTGCGCTATTGGTCGGGGTTGCACTTTTGCTTATTGCAATTTCGGTGACGAAGAGAAATGTTAAGAAATCCAAGAATAAAAATAGATCCTCCGATGCTGAGTTAGAGAGAAATAAG
>JACCEA010673386.1_pt1 | contig 23604 bp, 7 predicted proteins | sample 7449851 | NCBI WGS metagenome assembly JACCEA01 (sample SAMN15323453, study PRJNA562643) | freshwater metagenome | isolation source: river surface water | place: USA:Blue River Watershed | collected 2017-08-18 | reverse complement strand
GGTTTCCTGCTAGCTGCATAGTCGGCACTGTGGTATTTGATCCACCATATGTCCCGGCTGCGTGACTTGGGCCAGCACCCATAACAAATTTATCAGTTAAATCAGGAGTAGGATATCCGTTTACTGTGCTACCATCGCACAGTGCCCACCCAGACGGAACCGTCAAGGAAGAACCAAACCAAAGTATAATTGACCCAACTGGCAATACGTTATGCACAAATTCTGTAGTTGCTAGTCTAGTATTAACCGATTCGGTACTAGGAGTTGGTGCAGTCGGAGTGTCAATAAATGCAGGACTGACAATAGGTGCCAGGGTATTTTGCATTTCGTCAATAATTGCGTTTGTGCCCGATAGTTCTGCATTAATAAGATCAATTTCACTGTTAATTGCATTAACATTTGACGATATGTTTGCATCAAATCTAGCTACTAGATCGTCAACGATGCTTGTGATTTGTGTGCTATCTGAATAGTAACCCAATTCGTTTCTAACGAATTCAGTTGTTGCAATTTGTGTAGTAGATGTTAAATGACTAGCAGTCGGAGCACTTGGTGTCCCAGTCAATACCGGGTTTAACAAAGGCGCCTTAGTAAGTTGCAAACTGGAAATTGCTGCGTTAGCTGCAATAACGTTAGCAGACGTTGCAGAAGTTACTGCACCAATTGCAATCACTGCTGCCGATAGATTACCGTTTAGCTGAGTTGTTACTGTTTGTATATTTGCTGTTAACTGCGCGATATTTGCTACAGTGTGCCAGCTTGCACCATTGTAATATTCAATGCTGTTATCGCCGCTATTATACCAGATTTGGCCGGGAATAGAGTTAACTGGTGCTGTTGTCTCAGCAAAGTTTTCCATTAATTTAACTAAGTTTTCTTGCAGGATTTCGCCATAGCCCGAATACTTACGTCCAACTAATGTTAACGAAGTAGAGTTGTCCACGGTACCATCAACGATTGTTGCAACAAGGTTCCCGGCTGTGTTATTAATTTGGTATGTCATGTTTATTCCAGTATCTAGTATTTACCCAAAATTGTCAGTAAATTAGCTACCCCATCCAGTGGAGTCGTTGCTGAAGCTAATCGCTGGGTCTGCTAGCACAGAACGCCATACTCCGCCGACCTTAACCCACGCTTTTGCGTTATTGGTGTATGTTCCTGCAATTTTAATTTTTGGAACTACTCTACGGTAAACACCTTGGTCGTTAACGTGAAATCCTGCTGCTTTGTAGAAGGTTAGTATTGCATACCCATTCCCACCAGCGCCACTATTTGCAATTCCGCCATACCCCACGTTGCTACCGGGATAATTCGGATCCGTTACTCCGCCGGGTGTGCGGGCGTTTGCGTATTGCCCGGTGCTCATTGGATTTACGTTACCAAAATAATTTGCCCCGTTGGCCCCAGCATATCCGCCGTTGTCATAATACGGATTTTGGGTTCCACCTGCTCCGCCGTAGAATCCGCCGCCACCTGCTCCGCCACCACCACCGTCACTGCCGCAATTGCCGCCGTTAAATCCGTGGGTCGCTGCACCAATTTCTGACCTGGTAGTCCAGATTGCGCTGCCGTTTTGTAAAATCCTTGCACCAATTGCACCAGGTCCGCCTGTGTTAATACCGTAAACTCTAACGGTGTGCCATCCTGCAGAAATTGTTTGCGTTGCCGACCATACACTATTGTAGCTAGGAGCATGCACTATCTCCACATCGTCTACATACAACCATCCATAGTTATCAACTGCTAAATCAAATTGATAGTTTTGTGTAGCTGGAAAGTACACTGACCATGTATAGTTGCCATTTCCTTGCCACACGCTATAAGTGTTCAATAGCCAACTCCATGCGCCGTTTGTCCCACCATTTGGGTATACCTGTGTACTTTGTGAGCCTGATGGCAAGCCAGTTGCACTATATCCGTACGGGTACGGGCCACGGTTGCCCCCGCCACCACCTGCTCCGCCGCCACCTGCTACAGCAACGACAGAATTGTTTATGCGAATCACAGAGGCTCCACCACCCCCGCCACCGCCTCCCGACGAGCCTGCTGGTCCTGCTGCGCCACCAATGCCACCGGCATACGATGCTAAACTCTTACCAGATGGCCCTTGGCCGCCGCCCGAGCTATTGCCACCGCCTGCGCCGCCCTGTCCTACAAATACTTCGAGTGTTGCACCTTTAGTGATCTGCGTAGTTCCTTGCACAAATCCACCGCCTGCGCCATTACCGCCACTGTGGGAATCGGTTCCACCTGCTCCGCCGCCTGCACCCCAAAGTTTAAAATCAACCTTGTCTAGTAGACCACTAGTAGGCACTTGTAAGTAGTACCTACTACCTGAATACGGGAGAACAACTGTAATAGTATCTGCCATAGGTTCCCTTTATACGTACTGGAACCAAAGGTCGCCGTCTACGCCAATAGAATTGTTCGGAACTTGGTCAGACACATAACATGTTGGCTGATAGCGTACAGAATTTCTCACATAGTTTTTGTCAGCACGGTCAGCATACGCGGTAGTTGCCAATTGAGTACTGTTGTTATTTTGTGCAGGTGTTGCGGGCAAAGCAACACCACTGGATGTCGCAGTCAATACCGCAGATCCGTTCACAATAAGTTGCACGTTGGTTGACCCAACAACTACTTGAGAATTCTGATTGTAAATGCGAGTAGTGTCAAACGAACTAATAGCATTGGCAATAAATGCAGTGGTTGCTAATTTAGTAGAATTATCCCCGGGTGCAGGAGTTGGCGCTGTTGGTGTGCCAGTAAATGCAGGGCTTGCTATATTGGCCTTTATTGCTGACAAGTTGCTAATTTGTGAATTGATAGCAACAATATTAGCATTAATTAAATTGTCAGCATTGGTTAGCAGAGCAACATTAGACTGAATAAATTCTACAGTAGAATCTCCAACTGTCGCTAATTCAGATTCCAAATAACCTTTGCTAACAATACCGTTAGTAGCAACTGGTGCGCCGTAGACCGTGACAAGTCCACTAGTGCCATCTACTGTTAGTGCCGGAACCGATAGTCCCCCTACGTTAGCCCTGATATACAATGACTGATTAACTGCGTCATTCTTAATTGTTGCTTGTCCCACACCGTTAACTGAAAAGTTAAGTTCATTGTTTTGACCAACCTTTAGCTGTCCACCAACAGAAAGTGTGCTAGTGGTAGAAGAGTCAATATCACTGCGTAGGAATTGAGAAGCGGCAATGTTTCCAACTGTGTCTGAATTGGTTGCTGTGCCGTATAACTTAATTGCATCAACTGCCGATGTGAACGACAAGCCAGGGCGAATCGAACTAAATCCTGCCAATGCAACATTGGGTGTAAATACCGGATCACGACTAAAGACCGCAGTCACATTTCCGTTATGGTAAATTTTCAGAACTGTATGGGAGACGTTTAGCGTATCAACGATATTTTCAACTAGTGCCCCAGACTTACTATCTAGTTTACTGTATGCAGGGCCAACAAGTACCCACTCTGTTCCGTTGTAGACCTTAAACTGATCGTTAACTGTGTCCCACCATTGGTCGCCTATATACGCACCAACCGGAGAACTAGCTGCACTAGTAAATCCCGACACCGGGCGCCATGCTGCCCCGTCAAATGCCTTCATGACTTTATTGGCAGTGTCCCACCACAATTGACCAGCAAGGGGATTAAATGGATCGATGCTGTTTGCAAAGTTCTCTAAGATGTGCAGAAAGTTTTCGTTTTGGGTTTCGCCATATCCAGTAACTTGCTTACCGATAAGAACGATACTACTGCTAGTGGTGTTAGTTTGACCATCTAAAATGGTCGCTAGCAATTCCCCGTTTGTTTTATTAACTAGATATGACATGTTTTATTATCCGATCGCACTTAGGTTAGTTAAGGCTTGAATACGCACAGTGTAATCGATTTGAATTTTGCGGTTTAGTGCTTTCTGCACTGGGTGAAAAACAACATGAGTTAGCATTTTACCCGAAACGCTAAACAGTCCCAATTCATCAAATACATAGCTCTCTGACAAGTTTTGGCTATTGTCAAACGCTGCCTGACCGCTTGGCTCGCCGTAATCTAGCAAGCATGTAACTAAAATGTCCGTAAATACTTGTCCAGGAATATGACGGATTTCAATTTTGTTATTAGTAGGATCTAAGTTTTCAACGCTTTCATTGTCAACTACCTTACTGAAGGTTTGGTTATACAATGTAGAATTTTGACTGTTGGTATTTGTAGGCAGATAGTTAATAACCCCAGTTGGGTCAACACTGGTTCCACCGTTACCAAATCGCATATCCTTAATAAAGTTGCCCGATTTGTCTGCTAGACTATAAGCCAACGCCTCACTGATATTTTCATAGTGAATTGCGTTTGGCTTATCAATTAGTACTTCGCCTGTTTCTGGATCGTGGATCTTAATGTGTCCACGAATTGCTACGCCGCCCTTTTCATCGGGCTGCTTAACCGCTAGGGTTTCTAGCGTATTTGTCGGTTGTGCATCTGTCATAATTTTATCCATATCTGTATTTATTGCATTAGTTATCATGGTGTATAACTAGGGCTTGCTCTTAGGAATGTAACTTCTGTTGATGTAGATCCGTTAAATCCTGTTCCATCTGCTACGTTCCCTGTCATGTTTAGCCAGGTTTCAGTGTGAACATTTCCAACAAGTTTTTGCTGAATACTGCTATCCACTACCTTACTTCCGGCTGCATGCACATTAGCTGCCCCTGTTCCGTCTACTGCACGTCGGATTTGGCCAATGGTGTTAGTGCCAGTATCTCTAGTGTAGTACGTGATCTTTTCACCGTTAATAAACACCACACCAGGCATACCAATTTCTGGGTTAGGCTGTGGCAACGGAGTAACGTCCACTAAGTGAATCACGCTGTCCGACATTGTTAATGTGTTTGCCAATACTGCGGTGTTAGCAGACGCAATACGAGTATACTCAATTTCGCCGCGCATATTGTGGAATACGCGGTGTCCTAGAATTGTTACGTTGCCGTCAACTTTTGTGAACACTTTCATGTCCAAGGTATCGTATACACGCCCCGGAATCAATTCCTGAGGAGCATGGCTGCTGAAAATATCAACATACGCACCACCATCTACATTAATGTCCTCCGGACGAGTGCCTAACGCGGTGTCTAGGTACGAGCTTTGGATCATACTGTCAACTTGGTTAGCATTAGTATAGTCCAAATATCTTAGTGTAACGTTTGCACCAGCTGACTCGTTTGTAACAGAGCCAGTATCCACGATCATGGTATTGCCAGTTACACTAACAATTCCAAATATTTCATCGTTTGATGTGGATCCGATTACTGTAACTTGCTGATTAATCTTGTATCCTAGCTCAACAAAATCAACATTAGTGTTAGTGCTTACAATACTTGAGTTAGCACTAAAGAACGCAATGTTTGCCCCGACGTTAACATTACTTGTAAAGTCGTCAAACTTGATACCAGTAACTTGCACACCAGGGTACTCAATTCCGTCAATTAGCATTGCCAAGTTACGAGCAGGCATGCCCACCGTAGGCTGATAGTATCCCATGATACGTTCAGTTGCACGAATCAATACGTTAGCTGGATTTACTAGAGTATACAGATCTGCATCAAATGTTGCCTCGGTTGTGACGTTAGCAGCAAATGGTTTGTAGATGCTGTTGTTATAAGCAACCAAATTACCACTAGACAACCAAATGTTGCCTTCGCCTGTGCCCGCAGTAATAGTGGCGGTGTATGCTGTGTTTGGCGCCCAGTCAACTACAGTGCTGTAGAAATTAGTACGGTCAAACTTTAATGTTGTGTCAAAGGTACGAACTGTGTTATAACTCTTAGTTGGGTCCGGCTTAAAGAATATGTTCTTTAAACGAGGTACTAAGATAGCACCGGTTCCATTGCCGTTAACAGTAACAGTTGGAGGTGTTGTAAACCCTGCGCCAGGGTTTACGATAGTGACACTAGAAATGCTACCAGTATTACTGTTGATTGTTGCATGAGCAACAACACCCGATCCTGTGCCACCTGTAACTGTGATGTTTGGAGTTAGTGTAAACCCGGTGCCACCGTCAGCAATATCAATTTCAACTACGCTGTAGGTGTGATTGTTGTTCCAGTCAATGTACTTGTCTGTTGCCAACAAAGCAGCATCAGTGCTGTATGTGCCATCCGGGCTACGGAATGTGCTCGAGACTGAATCGTAGTAAGGAGGCAAGTCAAAGTCGCTTGTGCCAGTATGCAAGTAATCGTTGCCATCATATAGAGGAATGTATTCACGAATTTGAGTTCTGTATGGCTTAACTTCGTTAATATAATCCTCGTAGAAGGTTTGGTTATCCTTAACATAACTTGGATATTGCTGTAGATCACGGATCTTGTGCAATACACTGATAAAGCTGGTCTTAAAGATCCAATCAGTTGTTGGCTGCTCGCTAAAGATGTAATTCACTAGACTGAAGATCAAGTTGTTAAACTCAATACTGATGTCCTTAATGAAAATGTCATTGTAGATTGCGCCAAAAATATGACGGATTTCTTCACTTGGGTTTTGATCGAAACGAACAGTATCAAAGTTGTCGTTATCGAATGCCATGTTGCCGGCAGCTAAGTTATAGATGCTGTCACTTAACTGTAACGTACCAGACTGGCTACCAACTTGCTCAAGAGTCAAATCATCTAGTACTCGGAAGTATGCAAAACGTCCATCGCCGTTGTCGTTCAAACGAATCACATCGCCAGCAGCAAGATCAAGAGTACTTAACTGGAAATGCTGATCAATAGTGTATGTTGGCTTCACAGTATAATCAAAGTCACTTGCATACCAATCAACTAGGTTCCAATAGATACTTGTGGTGTAGCTTTGGATCTTAGTTAATTCCCAAGCCTGCGATGCTGCATTCCACTTGTAAATTACCCACAAACCATCGTTGTTTGTGTCATTTTCAATTAGAACTTTCTGTCCGTCCACTAGGGTGTTAGTTGCAACATAGTCTAGCTCACTGGTTGTGGTTAACTTAAAGTCCCACTCGCCAAGTCCAGCCAATGGCTGTGGATCGCCGGATCGTAGTCCAGTTAGATCACGACTGTTAGCAATCGGGTACTTGATCAAAACACCGTTTACAAACTTAACAAAGTTTTCTAGTGCAGTTAATCTATCCACAAACATTGCCTGACGTGGGCGGATGTCAATACCGATTTGAGTTGATGCTGATAGTTTAGGATCGGGCACAACCAAGCCTGCTAAGTCAACACCGGCTAAACTGTCTTGCATCTTCTTGATGATTCGATCAGGAATAGGAATTGTGTCGGATCCTTCGCGAACCAATTGATATTCGCTGTGGATAATGTTTGTGCTAGTTGCAGGGCTGTACTCGATGTGCAATACTTCGTTAGTGCCGCTTAGGTATCGGTTAATGTTGAACAAGCTAACTGCATTAGGTGCAATCGCAGCAAGATACGAGATTCCTTGATTCTTAGGAGACTCGATCATTTGCTGTAATGCAGATACACTGTTTGTTCGCTTAGTCAAGTTCACATCAACTGTGGTCTTGTCACCAACCCAATAGTAATAAAGAGTCCTGAACATCCCAGTGGTTTGGTCAACGATAGTATAGCTAACAAAGCTGCTGTTATCCTCATACTTAGGAATGCCATTGCCCCCGTTAGCAACATAGTCGCTAGGTAAGTAATTGCTTTCTACCCATTCGTAAACTTTAACAACACTGTCCGGGAATAATTCGCCCCAATGCTTACTACGATAGACTAGGTCGCCTTGCTCGTAGTCAACGAAACGCATCTGGCTAGTGTCCCACCATGTTTTGCCCAACTGCATGTTAGACCAGTGGAAGCTGATATCGAATTTACCAATTGGTCCAGACTCATTACTGGAATCATTGTAGATTGCAGGATCGTCGTCACTGATAAAGTCCAAGTCTTGCTGGGCTGCACCTAACACCTTCCCTTTAACTGGGTCAATGTAGTCTAGGCGAGTATCAATACTCTTGGTAGTATTGTTGTAGATGTATGCCTTATCAATGCTGTTAAGCTCAACGCGGGGCTCTTTAAATCTAATTAGATCCCATCCCTGTGTTCCTGCAGAATTTTCAAATGTGCAAATACTACCGCCAGCTGTTGTGATGCTGTAATCGTTTGTTGCACCAACTGCAATGAAGTTACCAACAATATCAATTGCTGCACCAAAGTTAAAGTTGTCAGCTAAGTCAGGTGCTTGCAATTGTTGCACGTACCCAAACAATGCTGGGTTGTCAACTGTTTCAAACGGATTGTCCAACAAGTCAAACATGTAGACTGCGCCACTGTTAGCAATCGGATCTTTAAAGTTAATGCTGCCAACGTCAAACGTTGTGTCTGTTAAGTCAAATGTGGTCTGACTAATAGTCTTTGCACCGATACTACCAATTGCTAATGAGTTGGCGTCATCGCTGATTGCCAATGCAGATCCAAAGAACTCATTCTCGTTGCTAGATGGGTGAATAATAATCTGACTTTGAACAAACACTAGCAACCCAAGGTCAGCTAGTGCAGTACCAGCACCAGGAGCAAGCATAGCGCCACCAGGTAACAAGTCTAAACGATTTTCATTAGTGATAACGCCAATGTCGTTGAACGCTGTAACTCTGTCAGATACAATCTTTAAGTACCCGTTGGCTACCGATGCAGTAATGCCAGGAATTCCCGTTCCATTAATCTTTGTAACCACGTGAGCCAATGTGCTGTCCGTGAACATGATTTCGACAGTGTTAATACGAATACTATCGCCCGGGGTCACCACTGGGTTAAGTGCTGTTCCAATAATGGAACCGTACAAACGTCCTTGGTTTACAAAACTATATACTGCTCCGCTGCGGTAGTATGGCAGGTTGTAGCTAGGAGCACCAAAGTACACTTTAGTGGTGTTTCTTGCAATAGCTGCTGTTGTACCAAACTTCTGTCCAGGTGTTGCAGTTTTGCTAGATACAACCTGAATCAAATTAAACACATCAGTTTCAATTCCGATTTGTGTTCCTGCCAATGGGATCTTAATAAACTGTACGTTGTTACCGACAATGTTAAAGTCGATGCCTTCTGTCAACGGTACGTTGTTTGCAGTAACTCTACGAGTCGAACTGATTGTACGTAACGGAATAAACGTGTTATTAACACCATTGGCAATGAAGCCTTCAACCATTCGATCATATACATATCCCTGCCCAGCATCTGCGACGCCGTTAACTGTTGCAGTATTTGCACCAACTGCAATCTGGTCACCAGCACGGTTACAAGACACGCTAACGCCAAAGTTGTTACCATGCGACCATGTATCAATGAGTTTAAATCGGCTACGAACGTTAATAAGAATGTTACCAGCCGCAGGAGGGGTTGCAACGCCATTTACCAGGAATCGCAATTTATAGGTTCCACTAACATTAACAATAGTGTAGTCAATATTAGGAATAAACGGAACACTACCGCTAACTAAGATTTCAATCGGGTCGGATACTGTTTGATCTGTTAAGACAAAATCATTGTTACTGCCAGTAGCCAATATTGTTTGACTAGTGACCGGAGCCGAGTACCAGCCGTATGCAAATACCTTTCCTGCACCCGGCGAACCAACATATAACCAGTTACCGTCTTCACTCATGCTTAGACTTGCACCAAATTGGTCAGTTACTAGGCCGCCCGATACGGTAATTACCTGGTTAAGACTAATGCCTTCTGCTACATCTGTGCTATACACAAAGACGTATCCTTTGCCGCCTGCACTTGCAGGGGCTGCAACAACAAATGATTGCTCGCTTACGTCAATTACTTGACCAAACTTCGACACACCGGTACTACCAACAACAAAGTTGCTGTTTTCAATCCATGTGTTGTCATTTGTTTTCAAGAAAATAGCTGCACGACCTGAGCCACTGTTAGGAGCACCTGCGTACATAATCTTACCGTTACTTGATATCTTCAACGATTGGCCAAAGTTATCACTTCCGTAGTATTCACTACTATTCAAGAAAATCTTAGAAGTTGCATCCCATGGGCTAGTCTTGTTGTATACTCCCCAGTTACCTTCGGTGTCAAGAGTATCAACCCAAACCTTGTCGTTGTTAACCCATCCAAATTTTGGAGTAATAGATTCAATATCATTTGCAGTATCAACCCGTGTGCTGGTTAATTTAAATAGGATACCGCTGCCTGACACAGTTTGCAATTGGCTAAGCAACTTATAGTTTGTGCGCAAGCCAATAGTTACACGGTTAATACCAGATACATCGTATACTTGATAGAACCCGTCATATCTGTCGTCAAATCGACGAATTGCAATAATATCACCAACTGACAAATTATGAGCATTGTTAGTTGTAACTGTTGCAAGGTTATCAATGTTGTATGTTAACGATGTTACCAAACACTCAGTTTCACTTACACGATATACGTCCCAGTTTCCATCAAAGCCTTTTGCTGCCCAGATAGTGAAGCCGTTACCAATTTGGTCAAGTACTGTTCCTAGCTTGTTATAATCTGCAATATCAAAAATAGTTGCATCAACATCGTCAATGTTTACATAACCAGCCACTGGGAACCCAATTGTGTCCGCAGTATCTTCACGGATACCAAACATATCCGGTACATGGTTCAACGAACTATTGTATAGATCCATTGGGTAGTACGAAGCAACTCCTGCGGTTTTGCTCTCACCGGCTGCTAGCAGCTCAATGGTTGCAGGGTTATCGGTGATAATTGCTTCGTCTAATTCAACTTCAACAAACTTATCGCTGTCGGTTGCACCGTACTCACCGACTCGCATTGCCCATTCTTCGCTAACAGTAATCTCGTTACTGATGTTAGCCAATTGGGCTTGAGCCAACGCCATAATAGCGTTCTTCGTACCTTTTTGTTTAATGTAACCTTGGTAGAACTTGGTTTGTGTTTCAATGTCGAGTGCCAAGTCAGTTAAGTACTTGCGCTCTCTGAAGCCAATCAGTCCGTTGCTGTAAAAGTTTAGGGTTTCGTCAACTGGTTGGTTGTTGATATCATAGATGTGCTCAAACTTCTCTGCATTAGTTGCAAAGTTAGGTAACAAGCCAGTCTTGATGCTTGCATGAGCAATTTGTTTCCAGTTCTTAATATCGAACAGATCGCTAGCAATGACTTTGCTTAATGCAACGTAATAGTTAGTCTTGTACGATACTAAATCACCCTTCTTGTAGTCTTTGCCCGGAATCCATTCGTCTACGGAATCGTTGTTGTAAATAAATCCAGCTGGGTTCAATGCACCAGTCCAGTTAGCGGTTTTACTTCCAACAAACTTTAATCGGTACTGTCTATTGCCGGTGTCTGGGCTATAGATAATATCGTTGAACGAAGTTTTGTTACTAATGATAATAACGTGTTCGTATTGCACCAAATGCAATTCTGCAAACGCAATAGTTTCGCCTTTGATAGTTGAAATTTTAAATGCATTATCTTCGCGGACAACACTAAAATTGCTAGGCTTAATTACGCTAAAGTTTGGATCTAATATCTTAGAGCCGTTTGGTAAGTTTGTAATTTCATCAATTACACTGTTTGTTAATGTTGCACTTAGCGATGTGTTAACCGGACTAAGAATAATAACGTTACCAGCATTCCATCCTTGCTGTGCCCAAGTCAAAAACTCTTTTGCACTTAAAATCCAGTCCTGCTTTGCACCAAGGTCTGTGTCGTAATCAGTAAAGATAAATCCTTGGCTTTGCAATTGTCGTTGGTATCCAACTAAGAAGTCAACAACTTCTTGAGTTGTGCGGAACTCGAACCCATACGGAATACGGACTCGAATTTTCTGGTAGTCCTTGTAAATTACTGACTTGGCGCTACCCGCTGCAATTGAGTAAGAATTGTTATTTGCAAGACTCGGAACAATTGTAAAGTACGGATTGCTCAAGTTGTATCCGCTAACAGTGTATCCGTTTTGACTACGCTCGACAATAACTGCACTGTATGCAATTTTGTTAATAGGCACGCTCTTGGCTAACTGCACTCGGTAGTTATCGTCAGGAATAATAATACTGTCGCTAGTCGAGTTTGGGCTACCTTGCTCGGCTAATAAAGTAATGTAACGCTTATCTGTGAAGCCAGCGGCCTTGTAACTTAACTGTACTGTTAGGTTTCGCAGGTATGTCTTGATCTTAGTCTGAGGATCACCGATTCCTAAGTTCTTTAAGTAATCGCAGATCCAGTTAATATAACCAGCGGTTCGCTGAATAGTTCCGCTATTATCTACTGCTCCGTTAACTTCAATTGCCGTTGGAGTAATATGCTGCTTGGTTGCGCCAACAATATACTGCCCCAAAACTGGATCTAGGTTGAAACGATCAACGTTTACCATAGAACCAAAGTAGTGAGCAGGCTTAGTTAGGGCAATTGCAATTTGTAATGCAAATGCATAATCGCTGCTACGGCGCCATGCAGTTTCAACTGGGCCGTGGTCGCCAATTGCATAACTAGTATTTGCCTTGTTGCTGTCAAAATCCAACACTGCAAATTGCTCAGGACTGCGCAAAGCACCTGTATCGTCAACTGGAATAACGTTTAATAATCCCGGACGAGCATAGTCGGCGTTGATGCCGGCACGTGGGCCTGCATGAATGTAGCCCAAGCTCAAATCAGTCCACAGAACCATGTTACCGCCTGTGTACGGTGCTGGGCCATATCTATCAACCCACCAACTTGGCATGTCTGCGAATCCAAGCATTTCCCATGGATGTGTATGAGGACGATCAGTGTCATAGAACCACTTAAACACTGCACGCCATGTACCTGGCAAATAATCACCAGTTAGGCTATCACGGAATCCTTTGTAATTCCATGTCCATGGATTGTTTCCCTGGAAGAATGTGTTCGTGGTATAATCTAGTCTGTTGTTGCCAACCCAAGTTAAGAAACTTGTGCTTAAAACCTGATTAAACTCAGTTAAGCTGTAGTCAGTAACACGGAAGCGACCAGGTAAATGTCCAATAACATCAGTATGAGTAAACTCCTGTTTGATGTTGTTAAAGATTCTACGTTCAAACTCAAGTAAAATGTCATCACGGAAATCGCCAAACGCAGGAGTAATACTACCGTCGTGGCCCTGGATAACATTTATTGGGTTAGTGTAAGTATCATCAAGATAGATCACCGGCTCAAACTTTGGATACAGTCCTAACTTAGTCGGAGTCTCTGGAACGTAGTTACCGTCGGTATCAGAGTATTCTACGATAGTGAGAACATCATCGTAGTTTAAGTTGAACGTGTCAGTTATAGTAATAGCAGGGCTGCTATCGCTAAATGTATAATCACGATCTTTGATTAATAATGTTTTTGTCTTAACGTTATTAGTAACACGGGTCAAGTACACCAATACTGCCTGGTTACTTAACGTTTTGTCGTTGAAGATTTTTGTTAATTCGTAATTGCGGATACGAGGATCCAAAATTGTGTACAATGGCAACACAGTTTTGTTAGATCCCCAAGGCACCATATCACTACTGTACCAGGCAAAGTTCTTATTCTTTACACCGTTAATAATAGTGATAATTTTGTCAAGGCTTCCAGCAATGTCGTCAATGTCAATTTCAATTTGAGTCGCCAATTCAAGAATCTTGTTCTTGAATTTAGAGTATTCCTTTTGTGCATACTTTGTACTCTCAACAAAGTTCATTGAAGAGTCAACAAGGAATAAGCTGCTGTATACGCCGGGCGCTGCATGCTTTAAAATATTACCGCACTGCGACTTAATATTCAAGTCTCTAAGATTACTATTTCCGGGAATAACACCCTCAACGATTTGACTATTTTGCCCCAATGTAATCAAGTGATTACGTAATTGCCCTAATGTTAGGGTAGTAAAGGTTTGGTTCAACGAATTGTTATCAACGTTAGACGGAACTTGATAATATCCCATCTTACTAACGCTGTCGCTGTAAATTAATATGTCAACAGAGTCACCCTTAGCTAACATTGTTGGGTTAATCAAAACTGCATATCGAGCTTCAACTTGAGTTAATCCAAAGTTATTAATGTCAATAAATTTGCTGTTAACCAATACTTTTACGTTTGGTGTCGAGACGCTTGGGTTAGGTAGAATATCGATTTCAAATAAGTTATTAACCCCGTCGGCAGTGTGGTTGATAATCTGATATTGCTTGCTGTCCTCTACTGTACGGACCCAGATGTTTCCTCTAGTGTATTCGCCTAATCCTGTTGTAATGTGCAAATACCCAGTATTGATTGCCATCGAGTGAGTAGTTGGACTAACCAGATACTGGAAGGTATCTGCGTCGAAGTTGTTCTCAAACTGGATGTCGCCAACGTTGTTAAATGTTCTGTAGCTTAATGGAAAGCCAAGGACCGCATCGTTTGCACCGGCACCAATTTTATAGGAGAATAGCTTTGTTCCGCCGAACGAGCTGTTAACATAACTGCTAGTGTCCCCGAAGCTAATCCCCGAGTTATCAAATGCATCAAACAATGGAGCTTGATTAACTGTTAATTTTTGCTGTGCGCTTATCCAGTTAGTACCATCGTACCAAAACACTTTGCCTGCGTTTGTTCCGCTTTTAACTAATAGCGAATGGCCTGCAAGAATCTCGGTTTCGTCTGCTTCAACGATTGTACAGATGTATTGGTTAGTGTTGACGTTTTCGCTAACGTCAACAATATCAATTTGATAAACCTTGCTTCGCACCAGCGGGCTGTTATCGTTAGAGAAGATAACACGATCACCGTGGGTTAACGTTAATTGAGATGCACCCACATTAAGCGTAATAGTATCAGCATTGTCAGTTGACTTATTCTCAACTTGAGTATATGCGCTGGTAATCAATGAATCCAATATATCAATTGGGTTTTTGGCAATTTGTCCGTAGTTAAACAGCTTAATATCCGGAGAGAATTCAATAATTGGACGACTTGCACGGCGAGTTTGATCCAATGCCAACTCTGTGTCATTGTACCCTGCTGTTGCTGTTAGTACATCAATGTGGAACCAACGGTTGCTTCGACTCCAGGCGTTTGCATCTTGGCTACTGCGAGAAATTGTCAAGTAATCCTGCAAAGCTAGGCTATCTAACTCCGGGGCAACTAATGTTGCAACTGGAATCAATGCGATGCTGCTACCGACCCCTTCAACGTAATATTCTTTATTATCAAATCCGCCAACGGCAGTGGAATCAAAAAATACTTTTAATCCGCTTGTTAGTGCAATACCGTTAGGACTAACATACGAAGCACGGCCTAAAATTTCTGTTGCTGGATCAATACTTGCAGCGGCAGGATCCACTAAACTAATAATGCCGCCTGCTAAACCGCTAAGTTCATTTTGATAGTATAGTGTTGTTAACGGAGCTGTGATTAACGGAACTTCTTTGTAGAATCCAGTATAATCAATGTAAAAATTCTTGCTGGCGTTTGTTGTACCAGACTTGATGTACACCTTTTCATTTTGTCCCACTGTGTCAGCTGGGTACAATGTGATAATATCTGTTTGCTGGTCAACCTGCACTAACCACACTCTAGTGCGGTCAGCCAATGGCACAACGGCATTGTTGGTCAATGCTGCGGTCCAGTAGTATTCGTCTGTGCCGCCAACAAATACAATAGTTTTGCCATCAATGCTTGCTGCGGATCCGTCAAACCCATTGTAAGTAGAGATAAAACTTGCCGCAGTGCGACCTTCAATGTCTCTATAGTTTAAAGTAGTTGCATAGTCAACACTTTGTACAAGAGCCATGTCAGTATAACGAGACTGGCTGGTTGGTAACGGAACTGTAAACTCAACTGTACCCGACGTTGCACCGTTATTCAACACACCCAATACTGTTCGAGAATTGATGTTAGGGTGATTTTTATCAAACCCAGTAACACCCGGTGCGGCTTGGACCCAGAACTTTCCAGACTGAATGTTAAACTTATATTTGCCGCCGTAGGCTAGTGTAATGTTAGGATTTGTCTCTGCGCCAGCAGCACTGCTAAATGTGTATGCCCCAGTAGTGGGATCGATGTTAACATCCCATGTGTATTCAAGCGGGACACTAGAAGCACTGATAGTAACCGCATCGGGACCGTCTGGGATCCAGTAATACTGACTAAAGTTTACAAACTTATCAAAGTCAAATTTGCCATCGTAACTGTATACTTCGTTAGAAAATAAACGGCTGTGATTTTCAACATTACCGCCATAAAACTTAATTTTGTTAATTAAGTCAATGTAACTACTGTAGAACTCAACTTTGTCGGATTCTGGATTAATGACAACAGTACTAGGCTCAAGCTGATAGTTTTGTCGCGAGCTGTCAATCTCAGTTACGTAACTATCAGTGGTCTTAAATGTAGGAGCAAATTTTCTACCAATATATCCGTTAATCTTTTTAAAATTAGGTTCGCTGACTAATTGGTCAAGCGTGGCGTTGAGAAATTTCTTGTTTGTGTCAGTTTGAAAAATCTCTGGTAAAAATTTAATTGTCTTAATTGCTGCCATTATAATCTCGTTGTGATAGGTTATACAATATTTAACCCTGCTGCGGTCTGGTTCAATTGTGCTGCGGTAATTGCGTTGATAATCTCAATGTTATCAACTGTTGCGGCGCTAACAATAATTTCGTTAGGTTCTGCATTGATTTGGTACAAGCTACCAAACTTTGCCAGGCCCGAACTAGGAACAATAATAATACTGCTAACGTTAGGAGTCAGCTTATTGTGTAGGTATGCACTCAACTCACTGAAGTAGAATGTTTCACCAAACTCCCAGTTTGTGATGTCAAAGTAACTGTTAATCGCAGAGATAACTTGCGCCTTAATATCGTTATCGCTAACTGTGATGTTAGGGTTTTTAACAATCTTAAAAGTTGCACGTAGCTCTGGCACAGCCTTTGTACCAAAGATAGGCTTGAACTTTGCAGGATTGTAGATAATCGTATCGCTAAGTGCCTTTAGGTTCTCCAAGCTACCAAAGTCAATTCGCAGTTCTTCAGTTGTAGGAGCAACTGGTTGAGTAACCTTGTTACTAGTATCACGAATCCATGCTGTGTATTGAGTGTTATACTCTTTGGTAAGAATATACAAGTCCATAATGTTGTTCGGACTTGGATCAATGCGACGATTGTTAGGACTATTGTGACGATATTGGAAATGCAAGTCCTGGCGACCGATTCTAGCGATATAATCACTAGTTTCGTAGATTAGGCCTGACGATACCACATAGAAGGCATCCTCGGCGTATGCATAAAATACTTGCCCTTCAGAGTATAAACTTGCGTTTAACGAAATATCATTCTTTCCAGGATAAGTAGAAACGATTGTACCAGCATCCACTACTTGGTAGTTAATGAAACTACTGTAATCTACCACTTGTTTGAAGTAAACAAATTTATTGTTTGCATTAACCGACGGTGCAATTAATGTATCAAATAGAGTTGGGTCATCTGGGATTCCATCATTATTTGAATCAGGGAAAGTAACCAAGATTTTCTGTGTGTCCTGATATCCATCTGGTTGAACAATAGCATTGTAAACATACCAAGTGATATCCGTGCCAAGTGGGGCTGCACTGTCAGGCTGGCTGTTAACTTTCAACACCTTTATTTGATCTTTTAAGATCAGTCCTGTGTTACTATCATATGTTTTGACTTTAGGATCAAAGTAAAAACGTGTAGCTAGCACACTTTGCACATAGTAATATAGATTTCGCTGACTAATAGTGTACTGACCGTTATTGTACGTAAATGCCAACATCCAGCTAGTATCGTTGTCAGAGTTTGCAGTACTTAAATCAAACGAGCCCATATCCAATTTTGTATTAGGAATCAACGTCCATGTTGTAGATGGAATATCGTAACGGACTCCAAAATTCTTATTTGCCAAGATTTGATTAGCAATGCTTGAAATCAATGAAGACGGCCAATCGTTCTTAAACACCGGAACCACATGCTCTACCACTGACCCTGTTGGGACGTCTTGGCTAACTGCCATAGTTGGAGAACTAGTAGAATTTACCGCAGCAAAAATATACATCTTATCAGTTAGTGCCGTTGGTGTTCCTGCGATTAACTGATTATTTTTGTTAAAGTAGTATCCAGTAGGAGGCACAAATTTAACTAATGCGCCGGTTGTAAAATACTGATAGTTACCAGTTGCACCAGTGCCAATGTTAGTCCCAGCGTTAAAGTAGCCGGTACTAATACCAGACGACGAATTAACTTTGTTCCATATTGCTGTAATAGACGGCACAAACTTAGTGGCAGTCTCATAATACAAATGAGACACTTCCTTGGAAGCTATCATTGGCTTGGCAATATTGTATATAACTTTGTTAACTTCGCTCACTGTGTTATATGTGAACGAAGTTGTTGTATTTGTTTTATGCTTATACACCAAACCATCATCAGCAAAGATGTTAGTACTAGAATACTTTCCTGATCCGTCAATCACGTCAAGGAATCGGCTAATGCCCGAACTGGCACGGTTCACTGTTTTAACTTTTAAAACGTTGTTGAAACTAGTGAATGGCAAGGTGTTATAATCCTCGCCAGTAATCATACGGTTTTGTGTATAGTACTGCTGAGGAGCTTTGCTACGAATATCGTTAATAGATTCCTTGGCACTGCTGTTAGCAACAGTGTAATTCAAGCTAGCACTAATGGTTAATGTCTCAATGCGGTTAGTACGACTTACGTAGCTAATGGATAGCGACACCGATTGCATTTCGTCTGGAGTGATCTTGTAATTAAGACCATTGCTTTGACGATAGTACAATCGGAAATTGCCCTGCGGAATGTTAGCAAATGCACCGTCTCCGAATACCAAGTCAATTTGGTCATTTGCACGAGTATTAACTTGATACAAATTACGGTCAGACTCTTGATTGAACACCACATTTAAGCCGCCAATGGCTGGCACTTGTTTCCATTTAGTTCCAGGGATATTTTGACTAGTTAACGGATACAACCAAACGTCAGTATTGTTAATATCATCAAAGTTGATGTTAGCTACACGGTTGGGCAAACTGTCGTTGAGTGTAAAGTCAAGCGACTTTAATTCACCTTGCTTAAAGTAAACAAACATACCAGTGTTTGCTGATCCGTTGCCTTGGTTATCATTCTTGAACAATAGATTAAACGTGCTACTAGGCTTAGGATCACGCTCGTACACAAAATTCTCATTGTAGCTAGTTGCACTAACTGCCTCAAACGGCATATTAATGCCCTCGACACTAGCGTTGAATCGATAAACTGGCAATACGCCGGGCACAATGCTAATACTGTACTCGTCGTTTGTGATGCCGTTAATAACCTGGCTAGCACCGGGCTTTCCAACTACTTGGCTGCTAACTAACGATGCGTTAACAATGCTTGTAAACTGCTCAAGCCAGTTTTCGTTGGCAGCATCGTTCCATGTAATTAGCAGGTTAGATAAGTTCAGCCCATTACTGTCAGTGATACTTTCAGTTGTGCTAACACTGTTGATTTTTAGGAATCCGCTAGCAGGAATGTTACGCTTAGGATTGTAGCTAATCAGCTTGGCTAACTTTAAAATGCTATCTCGACGCTCGGCAGTATCAATGAAGTTTTCACGAGCATTTAAGTCAGATCTAAATGCCAAACTTTGTCCAAGGAATGCAATTAAGTCAATTAATGCAATGTATTCGCTAGACTCGGTGAAGTCGTTAAAGTCTTCGGGGTAGTAAGTACGCAGATAGTCAATCATTGACTTGCGTAGAGTTTCGTAATCGTAGCTTTGGAAGTCTGCGTTACGGAATGTCTGATACAATTTAGTCCAATCTTGTTGGACTAGTAAGCTGGTTTGACGAGTTGTGATAGCCATATCTATACCTATATCTAGTATTTATGGCAGATAAAAACGGCTATTATTAAGACATAGTTAACGTCTCGGAGTTTTTATCAAACATCAGAGACATTCTAGTAGATAGATTAGTGGGCTTATATGTCAGGGCAATTTGCAGTTGTAACCCGTCGCCTAGCTGCTGAATAATTACTTCATCAACAGACAAACGAGGGTCATAGCTAACTACAGCGGTCACGTCTTTGAGAATGATCTGCTTGGTTTCTTCTGTCAATGGTTCAAACAGAGTATTCCAAATAATACTGCCAAAATTTGGCTGCATTAGCTTCTCACCTTTACGAATTTGAAAATGATTTAACAAGTTTCGCTTGACCAAGTCAAGGTCCGTTAAACGAAACTTCTTAACTTGGTCAATGGTGTTAAATCCGCGATATGTAGTCATAGTAATATTTATGCTGGGAATGGCCCACCTGGGTTGTAGCTAGCTAACTGAATATGCACTGGATCTGGGGTGCTAAACGTGCCACCCCAACGCAGACCGAAGCTGGCCAAGTCAATTTGCGCTGCAACTTCAGCGGCCTGTTGTCCAAAGTCAACTGCGGCGCCAGCACCATGTGCATTAACTTTTCCGCCACGACTTGCAGGCAATGCAGGAGTTGTAATTCCGCCAGCTGTTGGTTTGCCCGGACCGCCGCCTGCGGCAAGCCATGCATCGTAAATTCGCTCTTGGTCTTCTGGGCCACGATAAGCACTAAAGATTGTCAACTTCTTGCCAGTCTTGTCCTTGTACGCTTGCGCCGCAGAAAGTATCGCGTCCTTAAAGGTACCGGCCAATTGATCAAATGCGTCACGCGATCCGGTGCCTCCAGTAAAGTTAAACACTGAATCTGGATCAATGTTAACTGTAGCAGGACGGACGCCAGTTCTAGTAGCAGATGTCGCAGTCGAAGCAATACTCAATACATCAATCGCATATCGCCCTTGATTGTAGGCTGTGTCTGGGGTTTGATCTTGTTTATTCTTGATATTATTTCCCTGCTCTCTCCAGAACTTGGCCTGATCGGCTGGGTTACCCGAGAAGAATCCTCTTTCGCTGTCTCGCATAAAGTACGCGACACTTAACATACCAGCAACAGTACAAACATCATCCTGTAATTGGATGCCGCGGGTCTTAACCAAGTATTTGTAATGGTCTGTTAGGATCGTTTCCATTAAGTTATCTTGCACGCCTTTTGCGGCCATAAACGATGCAGTATCGGTTATACCGTCTTTTCCAGTATAGGCAGAATCAGTGAAGACTGCACCCGTGCCGTACTTGCTAACGTAATCCTTCTTGATATATCCATAATCTCTAAGTATAAATCCATTGAACTTGTATCGCCCAATTCGCCCAAGTGACGCATCTTGTGCAGCATAATCAAGTTTGCTTTCTGCATACCCAATCTGTAACATAAGTGCCTTGAGCTGTGTTGGGATCAAGCCAGGAATCTTAGGTTCATCGGACACAATTCCTGCAGGATTAGGTGCATCTTGCTGTTTCATTGTTTCAGCAGGAGCTGGGTTTACTACAGGTTTTCCTTTTGCTACTTCCGGTCCAGGATCTAACTGACCAGATCCAAATGTCACTGGTGCACCGGATCCAGATGTTACTACTTGACCGGATCCGCTAATGACAATTCCCGCCGAGTACTTTTGTTTAAATGATTCAAACTTAGCCTTGCGGTCAGTTAATCCGTTAGTTCCACCGTTTACAATTCGTGTAACTGTTGTCACATCAGCCCAGTCGACAGATGCTGTTCTGCTCTTCTTATACTCAAAGAAGAAGAACAATACCAACTTTGCTGCGGTTACTGGGTCTTCTGCTAATTGTGGCTGATTAATTAGATCTAGCCCCAGGTACGACCCTGCTCTAGCATAAATGTCTCGTCCTGTGATCTGAATAAAGCCACGACCTTTATATTTTAATCCGTCGCCCGGCTGAGTATTGCCCAAGTCTGCACGCCCTTCGTACTTTTGGAAGTAGCTGTCGTTGCCTAACTCACGTAGGTACTGGAAGTTACCTGACTCATGAGCACACTGGGCCATAATTTGCGCAAACTGAATTACATTATTGATACCATACCCCTGCAACGCCGATTCTAGTATTGCTTCGTTGCTTGCGCCTTGAGGAGAAATTCCCTGTATACTAGCACTTGGTGCAACACCCGGCGGAGCACAAACGCTGCTTTGTTTAGCAGGCTGCGGTGCTGCCGCAAACTGGCCAGCAATGACTGACTTTTTAGTTGATCCACTGATGCCCGGACCACGTGGCCACGGCTCGTGTGCCGGCGAAGTTGTTGCAATACTTTCGTATGCATCGGCTTGATTGACCCAAATTCCCTTTTCACTGTCCCAGCCAGTGTCTGTTTGCTTGTTTGTCTTGATATCTGCCACAGGCGGAACTGCACCCGGTGTCTCGGTGTTAAGCAGTATCTTGTCGCCTTTAAGAACCAGCTTACCGCTACTATTCCAATTGCCGCCACTAGACTGGAAACTTAGTGCGCCATCAACTAAGACCCCCATCTTGCCTGCTTGTATATTGTAGCTAGTACCAGACTTTACATAGTGGTCCTTGGTTTGCGTCACAATCGATGTTTCGGCTTTTAACTTAATAGACCCGCCACTGTGTATGTTAATATCCTTGTCGGCATGGAGATTAAACTCGCCGCCTGTTCGCATGTTAATACCTGACGCACTGAATACGTTTATGTGACCGCCGCCAGTAAATTCAAACCAAACGCTGCCATCGCTGTTAGCAATGTACATCACTCGTTCAGTATCATTCATTAGGATTTGATGGCCGCCAGCTGATCGCAATCTAAACAACTGGTTAGCCCCAGTTTGCTCCCCGTCATCCATAACAAGCTGATGCCCACCCTTGCGGGCTCTAATAGCGTAATCTTCTTCAGACAATGTCCCTGCTCTCAATTTCTCTGCATACTGAGGATTGTCAGCAGGATCGTTAACCGGACGACCCGGAGTACTAATACCAAAGACCATGCTCGGACTTTCTCGCTGGCTGCTTGATCCAATAGCGCCGCGGGTGCCATCTCTATCCAGGCCTTGCTGAATTAGCACGTTGGCCTGGAATTCATGAACTGGCTTAGGGTTGTTAGTCCAACCCGCTGATATATTTTCACTAACGTTCTCGTTGAACTCTGCAACCGGCCACTTACTCGTAGCAGGGTCGTATTTCTTTTTCAACCCGTCTTCAGTTAGCTCGTTGTCAACTGCATTTGCTGTTCCCAATGCAGGAACCATGTGGTGCCCTAAGTTAGGATTAATACATGCAAACCAAAATCCCCTATTAGCGTCACCAGCAATAAATGTACAAATAACTTGGTTTCCGATATCAGGAACCACTGCCCACATACCATAGCTATGTTGAACGTCAGTAAATTTGTTGTTCTTTGCTTTATTTGGTTGGTATGTAACACCGTAGAAAGGGCTAGCATAGCTTACAGTTCTCCAGCTCTTAGGATCATCTTCTTGTCCACCTAAGTCCGGTATCCATACCTGCAAACGACCTGCACGAGTTGGGTCGACGTTATTTTTAATAATGCCAATGAATGGCCCCGAATCGATACGTATACCCGGGGTATCTTCGCGGCGTACTCTTTCAGGGAGTTTTCTGTTTAATCGTTTATCTGACGACATGTATTATCCTATATTCTTTGAACATTTCAAGCAGGGTTTTGAGGTTCCGGGGACGAAAAGTCGCTGTTACTAAAACCGCTAACCTCAACTT
>JACCEA010795400.1_pt1 | contig 23608 bp, 7 predicted proteins | sample 7449851 | NCBI WGS metagenome assembly JACCEA01 (sample SAMN15323453, study PRJNA562643) | freshwater metagenome | isolation source: river surface water | place: USA:Blue River Watershed | collected 2017-08-18 | reverse complement strand
CAGTTTCATAAACATATGAGCCAATTTGTTAGTCATTGTTCCGTGTTCTTTGCAAAATTCGCCAGTATCAACAGCACCCTTCCAGTGACTTTTGCCTACGCAATACGGATTACCGTCTTCGTCAATTTTGTAATGCTGAAACGGGGGAAAATTTACTTTGGTATATTTGGTTGCAACTGTGGGTTCGATGCCATCATCATATTCAGTAGTAGTGTCAACTTCGTCGTCTACTGCCTGCAACTTGCTTTTTTTAGATTTGGATGTATCGACAGGAATATGATCCCATGTCATTACTCGAAAAACAATGTCAGTGGTATCAATTTTACTAGGCTTGACTGCGAAATCGTCTAATTTTAGTTTGGTTGCACTAGTTGCCTGTGCTTCGTCGTAGGCCGCTCTTGTTAGACGTTCTGCCCGTAGTTTTCGACCTTCGGCAATATTTTTTTTGTTAATTTTGTCGACGCTGGGCAAAATTATATCATAATGTGCGTCGCTAGGAGTCAAAAACGAGCAATATGTGGTTTTGCTCTTATGGATTTCTTTAAGAATATCCCGGTTGTTTAGGTAGTTGTGTTTCATTCTAGTCCTTAAAATACACACTTAATTTAACAAATAAATAATAAAAAAGCAAGAGGAATCTTTATGGCAGTAGTACAGCAAGTAGCTTATACCAACAATATAGCATATAACCAAGGCGCACTAGAGCGCAATGATCCAGAAGCACGAAAGTTCGCCAACGGAGGAATTTTTAACCCCAATAATGGTAACCAAACCACTACTGCCGGAAGCATTGACCCCAAAGACAAACGATTAGAAACCGCACGATTACAAACCGGCGGCACAAATATTCCGTTATCAAGTACAACCAGTCCAAGCACACAGTTTGGAACATCTGATGATTCTGGTAACGATTGGCGAGTAAAAGTAAGCATCAATCCGAACAGCAAGATATTGTACTGGGACCCAGTTGCCGCAGCTGGTACTCCTAGTTTGCTATCACCGCTAAAACACACTAACGGGTTTATTTTTCCCTACGTACCGCAGGTGTCAGTGACTCATAGTGCATCTTATTCAACTGTGCCCTTAACACATTCAAATTACGCCCAATATTTTTACGAATCTAGTTCAGTGGCGGCTATCAACGTAAGCGGGGATTTTACTGTACAAAACGTAGACGAAGCAAAATATTTCTTAGCTGGCATTTATTTTTTTAGAGCTTGTACAAAAATGTTTTATGGTCTTAGCGGAGATTATCAAGGAAGTCCGCCACCTATAGTTTATCTTGATGGGTACGGGCAACATTATTTACCGCATATACCTTGCGTAATTACGAACTTTAGTCATACCATGCCAAACGACGTGGATTATTTAGAAGTAAATACTCCACAATCAATTACCACAAACAAAACAAGCAGAACTGTGTCTGGATCAATGGGCTCAATTACATTACCGTCAGTTGCAGGTACTAACGCAGGCAGTGAAATAATTACTCAGACAATTAACACTGCTTTTAATCGTGTACCGACTGTTAGTACTTTTAGTTTGACTTTGCAGCCGGTTATCAGCAGAACACAGGCAATGAACTTTGATTATCAAGAATTCGCTCGCGGCGGTTTAATAGTCGGCAAAGGCAGTGCATTTAGCGGAGGGTTCCTATAATGGCACAAGTTAATTATTCGTCGTCTAGTCCATATTTCAAGACCGGCACATTTGGTATTTTTTTAGATGTTATGACAAATAGGCCAATATCAAAACTACCTGATGATGTGTTGTACGAAATTGATAGTGTGTATGAATACAGACCGGATCTGTTGGCGTCCGATTTGTATGGAACCAGTGCGTTATGGTGGGTTTTTGCACAAAGAAATCCTAATGTATTAATTGATCCCTTGCTTGACTTTGTGTCTGGAGCAAGAATTTACATACCAAAATTAAGTACTCTAAAACAAGATTTGGGGGTGTAATTGGTGACCAAATCCGAATCGTTTTATACAGAATCATCTGCCGCTAATCAAGCCGAATCGGTTGTTGGTAAAGATGTGTCAGGGAAAAAATCTGATTACCAAATTCCTAGGTATTCAGGATCAGGTGTTGCAATCAAAAACAAGTTGCATGATTATACCAATTACACATATAGAATAACACTGTTTTTTCTTACCAAAGAAGATTACAACAACTTGGCAGCTAGCCCTAGCACATTTGAGCCGTCGTATTCTCTCATAAGTAGCTCCGGCGGTTATGCAGCGACACAAGGGCAAACAATAAAGGTAAAAGTAGGAGAACAGTCCGCAGTATTAGTTGACACCGTTAGACATCCGGACTTCAGAACTGACTTTTTTATTGACAATTTGCAATTAACTACAGTGGTTGGTTTAAATGCCAAAACTAAAGCATCAAACGCCATTGATATCTCTTTTAACATTGTTGAGCCTTATGGACTTAGTCTATTAGACCGTTTGCTTAGTGCATGCGAAACATCTGATGACAAACACCCCAACTACATGTCTCAACCGTACCTGTTACAGGTTGATTTGTTGGCAAATCCAACCGACGAACAGCTAACAAGAAACAATCAAACAAACAATTTAATTGATAGAAAACGAATTGCAATTAAAATACAGGAAATGAAAATAAAGCCGACTGGTAGTGGAACAACGTATGCGATTAGGGCCATACCGTACAATCACACTGCTTTCAATATGACAGTTGCGGCTGTTCCTGTTCCGTTTAATATAGAGGCTGGTACCGTGGGAGAATTCTTTGGCGGTGCCGAAGACATTGCCAAACTGTTTGATGAGGTAAAAGTAAACGAAGAACGAGTAGAAAGTGAGTTAAAAAAATACATAGACGAAGTATGGAGCACCGGCGGTATTCCACCTACAGCCACAGAAGTAGAAAACAGACGCCGGGCATTGCGAAGTGCGATAGAGTTTAAATCTAAAAGTTTTACTGCTGCATATAATGTTTACATGGAAAGTATTTCAAAAGATTTACAATTGACCACATTACCGCCAACAAAAATTGCTTTTAACGTAGCCAAAGACATCGTTGATTCTCCCATAGTTGACGAGTTAGCGCAAAATTCAGATTCACGACTGTTTGATCCTGCAGCAGGTGTCGGCCAACAAGATTCACAATTAAGAACCACCCAATCGTTTAGTATCAATAGAGGTACCAGTATCATTGATGTAATTGACCAGGTTATGGGAAAAAGCGACTACATCAAAAATCAATTGACTACACAAGGCAAACTAAACGATGTAGATCAATCCAAAGCAGAGTATGCCAATGGCAATGAAAGAGTAAACGATAGTCAAAAACCAAAAGATCTCAAATGGTATAAAATCGTTCCTACAGTGGCTCTCAATGATTTTGATTTTACTAGAAACAACTATAGCAAAACTATTCTATATAATATTTTGCCTTACACAGCAACAAATGCTTACCACCCAAACTTTCCCAAAGGAACAGCACAAAGCGTAGCTGACTCGGTTGTGCGTACCTATGACTATCTTTATACTGGAAAAAATCAAGACATTATTAAACTAGATATTGATTTTGATAACACATATTACACACAAATTTCAACTTATAGAAATCAAGTGGCTAGGTCGGGACAAAACTCATCAAACGACCAAAACGATATTCCACTAACAGAGCAAGCTACCAGTGGCAATGTACAGATACAAAATCCTCCAGTTAGTGTCGAATATGTGGGATCTCTTGCGGACAGCAACGGCATGAATACTGCCACAAATCCAAAAGAAAAAATAATTGCAGATTTAAAAAAGAGCATATACACCACACAGCGTGGTGACGCATTGAATATCAAATTGCAAATTATAGGCGATCCTGGTTTTATCAAACAGGACGATGTGTATTACAATCCTGGAAGTGTTAAAGAATACAGCGAATTTACCAAATTGGTTGGATCTCGTGGATCGCAAACAGTTCCACTTAATCCCACTACCGGTCAAGTATATTTTGATATGCAACAGATTTTTGTGCGATTGAATTTCAAAAACGCAGTTGATATAAACGACTCGGTGGGTATTGTAAACAAGCAGGACTTGTTATCAAACGGGCGTAGTACTGATGGTACTTTCTCGGGCATTTACAAAGTGATGACAGTTCACAGCGAATTTATTAGAGGACAGTTTACACAAACACTGGATCTAGTAAGAATGCCGGATGCATTGGCCAAGCCAATGATCTCAGCTTCTAACAAAGCATCTGCAGCACAAAGCGCAAGCGGCACTGATGCATCAGAATTTTTAGGGTCCGGAAAGCCCAGATTGGCCAATGGTGTAAGTCAAGCACAATCGGCAAGTAATACAAATATTGATGGAGTTATACCAACACCAAGCAGAGCATTGATTACCGCATCCGAGCAGCCTGCACAAAATCAGGGCGGGGAACCGTCCAACGCCAACAACGAGCAAAATATTTCACCACAGAATACAGCCGGCTGGACATTTCAGGACGCATTTAGACAAGCAAGAAAAGATTTTGGAAACAAGCCCGGCGGCGTATTTGAATACCGTGGTACCCTATATCAAACAAATTATCAAAATGAACCGTATGTTGCAAATCCAACTCCAGTATACCCCGGGGCTAATCAATAATGGCTACAAATAAACAAAGTGCAAACAAACTTCCAGACTGGGCCGGTAATTATAAACCTACTGGAGTTAAACTAGAGTCTGGGCCTTTTATAGGTGTTATTAAAAACAATGCAGATCCGGCTAGACAAGGTCGATTGGCTGTATGGGTGCCTGACATTGGCGGAGACGAAAACGATTCAACCAAATGGTTTGTTGTAAGATACGCTAGCCCTTTTTTTGGAAGTACATTGGGGTTACCAGGATCAACAGATACTAAGAATTTTTCATACTCCCAACAAACATATGGATTCTGGGCAGTTCCCCCGGATATAGGAAATTTAGTTTTAATTACGTTTGTTATGGGAGACCCCACTAGAGGGTATTGGTTCGCCTGTGTTCCAAATTTACAAACCATGCACATGGTTCCTGGATTGGCTAGACCAAACGGAAACGTATTTGTAGGCAATTCAAAAATCAATCCAGATCCAAATTTTGGTCCAGGCCGAATTACCAGTGACAGTTACTTGCCCACATCGGAGTTGGTGTACGAAAATAAAACCTCAGAGAACAATCCTAAATTTTATGATTTGCCTTCAGTAGTACACACATGGCAAGCCAACATTGTTATCGAGCAAGGACTAGACAAAGATCCTGTTAGGGGAACAATTACCAGTAGCAGTCAAAGAGAAACTCCTAGCTATGTTGTTGGACTGAGCAGCCCCGGTCGGACGTCGCCAGACACAGCCGAATTCCCCAATCTTGAAGACCTCCTAAAGAATCAAAGTCTCAAGATAGCAGCAGTACAAACTTTCCCCAACAGAAAAGGCGGACATTCGTTGGTAATGGACGATGGGGATATTTACGGTCAAAGCAGATTGATGCGTTTAAGAAGCAGTGCTGGACATCAAATACTGATGCACGACACTGAAGATTTAATGTACATCAGTAACAGTCGAGGAACCACATGGATTGAACTAACTCCTGACGGCAGTGTTAATATTTTTAGTGGCAGCAATGTGAGTATTCGGGCACAGCAAGATATCAATTTTCATGCCGACAAGAATATTAATTTTCATAGTGGTAACACTATTCGCATGTTTGCCGAAAAATATTTTTTAAATCAGACTGAAAGTTATCAGTTAACAGCAACAAAGAATGCTTCATTGAATGCCGGTAATGTTGGAATAAAAAGCGGCACCAGCTTGTTAATGCAGTCAGTGACTGGTGGCTGGAATACATCAGCCGATTTGGTACTAAAAGGAAGAAAAATATTTTTAAACACTTCTACGCCAGCGGCTCCGCTTACAAACGCACCGCTGGAGTTTTATCAGCAAGCCAATGTGTCGTACGACAAAAATAGCAAACTTTGGAAAGTGTCATCAACACCGTTTGAAAGTCTAGCGCCGTTTGCACCCACACACGAACCTTGGGCTAGACAAACTGGAAAGCTAAAAAAGAATAACGGTAAAGTTATACCCCCAATGCCACAAACCCCAGGGAAGAAATAATGTCAAATCAAGGAATCACTAACGCGGCAAACAACATGGTAATTAACCCGGCCAGTAGACAGACACTGGAGAGCTCGGTATTACCTCGCGGATTTGCATTAGACAAAATTAAAAACAATATAGAAACACTGACAAAGTTTGAAACTAGATGTTTGCTAATTCAACTTAGCAATTTAGAAAGCAATATGACCGCCAACACTGTCAGTATTGGTGTTCCAAAAGTGGGCACTTTCAAAGCCAATATCAATGCAAACACTGTGGTATCCCATGCAAATACATATTTTGCTAACGTGGCCACTGTCACAATAACCAATTCTGACCACAGTGATATACAGTTGGGCATGGTGGCCAATATACAGCTACCCAGCACTGGCTCATTTGGTAGTAACACCATGGTTATAAAAAAATCTGTGGGCGGAAACATTGTTGCAGGAAACTTTGTTCCTGGATTTACTTACACTATAACCAGTTTAGGCACTACGGATTTTACATTGTGCGGGCTAGAAGGTAATGTAGCCAATGTGACCGTTGGTAACGTTTTTGTAGCTAATTCCGTAGGTACAGGCACAGGCACAGCATTTTTGACTAATAATCAAATAATGTTAGGAAGCGATCACGCAGCCAGCGGTGATATTTTGTTTAATGTATCTCCGTTATCGCTGGGCAAGTATCAAGCCTCGGATTACTTGTTAACTAAGTCCGGGTACAAGAACAGCGATGGTTCTTGGGCAGTCAAAGACGGAGTCGATTCAAATGACATATTTTTGGCAGCAACAGAAGTGCAAGACAACGTTATAGGCACTTTTTTGCAAGCTCAATACGGAGAATTAATCAAGCAAGGCGCACTAAGAGACGGAGACAACAAGGAAACCGTGGCTGGAATGCTAGCACTAGCATATCAATATCAGGATTTAGGTAACCCTGCACTAAAGCAAAACATCTATAACAGCGACGGTACATTAAACCTAGAAAACTATTCAATTGCTAGTCGTGCTAATGTCTGGAGAGAAACCGGACAAACAGTTGACAGTCAAGGTAGACCGGGTCATATCTATTTTAATGCAGGAAAATACGCAATACGTAATCTAGGGGCCGATGTGCCTGAATAAATACAGTTATGGCCATAGTAAGATATAAAGGTTTCAGTACCATTGATCAAAATAAGAAATTTCGTTTAACAGATTCAGAACTGATTAAACGAGATTTGCTAAATCATTTCGCTATTAGAAAAGGCGAAAAATTAATGAATCCCGAATTTGGTAGTATTATCTGGAATATCATGTTTGAGCCGTTAACTGCTGACGTAAAAGCTCTTGTGGTAGATGATATTCAACGAATCGTTGGGTATGACCCAAGGATAAGAGTAGATAATGTACTGGTTGATCAACTTGATCTAGGGCTACAAGTGCAAATTGAAATGACAATTTTGCCAGACAACTACAGCAACGTTATAAGTCTACAATTCAACAGAGAACTTAACACAGTAGTAGCAGCATAAAAGTACCAGATTATAACTGCAATAAATACTAGAACACAGGTATTGATATGGCTATTACTACAAGACAAACTAGTTTATTGGTTCAACAGGATTGGACCAAGATTTACCAAACATTCAGAGAAGCTGATTTTCAAAGTTTTGATTACGAAACTTTACGAAAATCAATGATTGAATATTTGCGTACTTACTACCCAGAAGATTTCAACGATTACACTGACAGTTCTGAATATATTGCATTAATTGACCTCATTGCATTTTTAGGACAAAGTCTGGCGTTCAGAGCAGATTTAAATGCTCGCGAAAATTTCATTGATACAGCTGAGCGAAGAGATAGCATCTTAAAGCTAGCAAGATTAGTTAGTTATAACCCAAAACGTAGCATACCTGCAACGGGATTTTTAAAATTTGACAGTGTGAGTACCACCGAAACGGTATTCGACAGCACAGGTACAAATCTAAGTAACATTGTAATTGGGTGGAACGACAACACTAACGAAAACTGGTTAGAACAATTTACAACGATTTTAAATGCTTCGTTAGTGGCCACCCAAGCAGTTGGAAAACCTGGTGCAACAAAAAATTTAAGCGGAGTCAAAACAGACGAATACACCGTGGATACCATCAAAGGTATTACTCCTACGTATCCGTTTAGTTCTTCTATAGCTGGCGTAACTTATCCGTTTGAAATAGTAAGTGCAACCAGTAACAATCAAAATTACATATACGAATCTATACCAAGCCCAATTGGTGCTTTTAATTTTGTATACAGAAACGACAACCAAGGCAATGCAAGTAATAATACTGGATATTTTTTCTACTTCAAACAAGGTGAACTAAGAAGCTTAGATTTCACAATTACAGAGAGTCTACCTAACCGTGTAGTTAATATTAATTTTGATAACATCAACAACTCAGATGTCTGGTTATATTCGTTGACCCCGTCGGGAAATTTAAGCGAATTGTGGACTCAGGTGCCTGCAGTAAACGGCATCAACGTGATTTATAACAATACGGCTGAGCGGAACTTGTACAGTGTAGCAACACGAGCCAACGATCAAATTGACTTAGTTTTTGGCGACGGATCCTTTACTAACATTCCGGTAGGAAATTATAGAATCTATTATAGAGTAAGTAATAACCTAACTTACAAGATCACTCCTGACGAAATGTCTGGGATTACAATCAATGTTCCTTACATCGGAAGAACTGGCCGAGCAGAAACATTAACAGTACGAGCAAGTCTACAATACACAGTAACAAACGCAATATCAAGAGAAAGTCTTGACGATATTCGAACCAAGGCACCTCAACAGTATTATACACAGAATCGCATGGTAACCGGCGAGGACTACAATGTTCTTCCGTACACTTCCTTTAACAATATTTTAAAGCTCAAGGCAGTTAATCGAACCAGTTCGGGAATCAGCAGATATCTAGATGTTATTGATGCTACTGGCAAGTATTCGAGCACTAATATTTTTGCACAAGACGGAATAATTTACAAAGAAGATTATCAGGAAACTGAAAACTTTCAGTTTACGAGCAGTGTCGAGGTCAATGCAATTGTTAGAGACACAATAAAACCATTGATTTCTGGTATCACTACTCGTCATTTATATTATGAAACTGCCACTAGAAACAGTCCAGCCGGTCCAACTATCAATGCTACTAGTATGGTAGTAGGAACTGTTTACAAGATCGTATCTGTGGGATCCACCACCTTTACAAATTTTGGTGCAGCTTCAAACACAGTGGGTACTATTTTTACTGCAACTGCTGCGGGTACCGGAAGCGGTACAGTTGCTACTGTAGCAACATGGACTAAACTGTCTAGCAGCAGTGGCCGTAGTACTGGTACATTTAATAGTCCAAGTTATACATTCCTTGTACAAGGAAGTTTGGTTAAATTTATTGCACCCGAAGGGCAGTATTTTGATGCGCAGAATCAGTTGCAGTCTGGAATTCCATCCACGGAATTCCAAAGAACAGTACTTTGGGCCAGTATAATTAACTACGACTCGCCGGGCTTAACGTCAGAAGCAACATTAAGCATTGTGGTACCCACCGGCGCTATTGTGAGCGAAATTATTCCAGTGTTTGCAAATGACTGGTCTGAAACATTAATTAACAATATTATTTTACAAATTTTAAGTTATAAAACCTTTGGCCTTAGATACGATATTCCGTCAATGAGTTGGCAAATAGTTGAAAGCCAAAACTTAGGCTCAGGTGATTTCAGTTTAACTAATGCGGGAAGTACAGCAGGAACCGGGCTAGACAATAGTTGGTTTATTAGTCTTAGTTTTGCTAATAGCGAATATGTTGTAGTAAGTCGCGGACTGAACTATTTCTTCCAAAGCGAAAGAGAAACACGATTCTACTTTGATCCCGATGTTAGAGTTTATGACAGTAGAACAGCAACTACGCTGGTTGACAACATTCGAGTATTAAGAACCAACACAGAACCTGATTCAAGCAATGCATTGTTTTACAGCCAAGCATATCGTATTTGGCAGCGTGCAGTGGGACCCGATGGTATTGATGACAACAGAAAAATTAAAATCACTTTCCCCGACGAAAACCTTGATGAGGTTCCTGACAATCCTGATTTGTTTGTTGATTTGGTTGCACCTTCTGTTAACACAGAAAACAAATACGTTTATTTTATTGAATCAACCAACCAGTATAATTTTTTACAGTATGACCCAGTAGATCAAACGGAAATAGTCAGCGCATACGCAACAGAACAAGAAATTTTAACAAACATTTCTTTATATGCAACTGGTACTATTTTTTATGCAGTTGACGAAGATATTTTCTACCAATCAGAGGGAACAACTCTAACTACAGTAACAAATTATATCGCACGAGTTGGCAGACAGGATTTGCAGTTCCAGTACAAGCATAATGCCCCAAACAATAGAAGAATAGATCCAAGTCCAAACAACTTGATTGATTTTTATATTCTTACTAAAACTTATGCCAATGATTATTTTGCATATATCACTGACACCAGCGGTAAAATTTCTGAACCGGTGGCACCTACCATTGACAATCTTAAAACAGAGTTTGGGTCGATTGAAGCTTATAAAACCATCAGTGACAGTATAATTTACAACCCGGCTGTGTTCAAGCCGCTGTTTGGCAATAAAGCCGATGCAGCATTAAGGGCCACATTTAAAGTAATTAAAAACCCCAATGTCAATATCAGCGACAACGAAATCAAGAGCCAGGTTGTTGCCGCTATCAATAATTATTTTGACATCAATAATTGGGATTTTGGCGAAACATTTTATTTTAGTGAATTGAGTGCGTATTTGCATACAACATTAGTTCCTAACGTAAGTAGTATTGTTATTGTACCAGCCAATGCAGGTAGCCAATTTGGAACTCTTTATCAAATTGATGCAGACCCAGACGAAATTTTAATAAGCGCAGCTACAGTAGACAACGTACAAATTATTTCTGCTATTACAGCAGCACAATTGAATATAACAGGTTAATAGGATAAACAATGGCAGCTTTTAAGACACTTCAGTTTTTACCTGAAATTTTCAGAACAGACACCAATAGAAAATTTCTTAATGCCACAGTTGACCAATTGGTAAGCGAACCAAATCTTATCAAAGTCAATGGGTATATTGGTAGAAAATTGGCGCCGTCGTACAAAACATCGGACAGCTATATTACAGAGCCAACAAAAGATAGACAAGACTATCAATTGGAGCCCAGTATTATTATCAAAGATCCTACTACTGGCACGTTGACGTTTGCAACCACCTATACAGACATTGTAAATAAAATTAATTTTTATGGTGGATTCAGTAACAATCATAACAGGCTGTTTAATAACGAATACTATTCTTATGACCCGCAAATTGACTTAGACAAATTTGTTAATTTTGCACAATATTATTGGTTAGAAAACGGACCCGACGCAGTAACAATAAGTGCAAGTACCGTTCCGCTAGAGCAAACTTTTACAGTCAATTTTGATATTACTACACAAACCTATAGATTTAGTGGATTTGGAGATGCTCCGAACCCGATACTGACGCTAGCAAGAGGCGGCAAGTACACTTTTATCAACAATGAACCTGGAAACAAGTTTTACATTCAGACAGCGCCAAGCTCGCTAGGTGTTAATCCCGGAACGCCCAATTTGTCTACTAGATTAGTGCTGGGTGTATCGGGGAATGGACAAGATGTAGGGGAAACAGTATTCCAAGTACCGTTAAAATCCACCCAGGCACAATGGTCAAGCATGCCCGTGGTTGACAATGTAAACTATGCAACCAGTCTGAGCTATCAATCATTGCAAGGCTGTTTAGTTAGCGATCTTATTGATGTCTTGGGCGGACTAGATGGCCCAACATTAAATCTCAACGATTCTACTGTGGTGTTTGTTAACAATGAATTCATTGATGATTCGTACTGGTACAATACTGCCCGCGTAGAAAACAATGTAATTTATTTGGATCAAAACGTTTTAGTGCCTTTCACTGAACGAAACAATATCTACAGCATAACTGTATTTGACGACGAGGACGGAAATCAACGTGTATATCTTACCAGTAAGTTTAATGTAGAAAACGAACAGAAAGTGCGAATAGTTGCCGGCGCAGCAAATGCTGGCAAAGAATTTTATAGCAGATTAGATATTTACAACGAAGTTCCAGCAATTACAGCACCTCTTGATCTATTATATTACCAAAGCGACCAAACAGACAATGCTGTAGGTGGCATTCAATTGATTGATCCCGAAGCAGCTACCATTGATCCTGCAGTTGAAATCGTTGGACAAGCAAATTATATCAGCCCGGGCGGGGTAGCGTTTACCAACGGGTTAAAAGTAACATTTGATTCAACAGTGGCCGAACCGTATGCTAACAATACATATTATGTTGAAGGCGTTGGGACAGCAATAATCTTAGTACCAGTAAACGATCTTGTTTGCCCAGAATTAAACAACGATTTATCGGTGCCTGATTATCTAACAATTAACCGAGGAAGTGCCGATCTGAATGGTTGGTCACGAAGCAACAGATGGTTCCATGTAGCAGTAATCGAATCCACTGCGGAATATAATAACAACGATTTGGTACTAAATCAAAACAATCGTGCGCAGCGACCAATTATTGAATTTAAGCCAAATTTACAGTTATTTAATTTTGGTACAGAAGCTAAAAACCCTGTTGATGTCTTGGATGATGTGGTTACTGATGCGTATACTCAAGTACAGGGTGTTATTTGTCCTTATTTCCCGCCCGATGTACCAACTGAGCTAACTGTCACTGTTGGTGAAAAATCTGTAACTCTGGTTCACGGCGATAGAATTATTTTCAGTCAGGACGAAAATCTTGATGTTAGAAACAAGATATACAATTTCAGTATAGAGCTTACCACAGAAGCCCCGGATGCGTTGATCTATAGAGCTTACATCGAAGAAGCTACAGATGCAACAGTAGAAGAAGGGCAAACTATTATTGTAAAAACCGGCGATAACGGTCAGAAACAATGGTACTTTAACGGAACAATCTGGATTGAAGCTCAGCAGAAAACTACAGTAAATCAGGCTCCTCTATTTGATATTATCAATCAAGAAGGTATAAGTTTTGGAGACAATTTAGTTTATCCAGGAACCACGTTTGTCGGAAGTAAAATATTTTCATACAAATTAGGTACCGGCACAAATGATCCTGTACTAGGCTTTCCGTTGAGTTACAAAAACTTGGTAACCCAAGGTGATATACAGTTTGATAATAATTTTGACCTAGACACATTTGATTATATTTTAAGTGCAGGTATTACAAATACTATTTCTGTAAACACCGGATTGATTCAAAAAAACCTAAGCAGAACTACCAGTACTAGATTAAACACCTGGGTTATCAATTCAAATTTCAGCAAACAGTATCAAATTTTTAATTTTACCTACGACGGAATCACAAACTTATTCCCAGTGGATATTTTGCCGGACGTAAGTGTTGAGATCCCAAATATCAAAGTTGTTGTTAACAATACACCAGTTAGTAACGGTCAATTTGGTATTACCAAGGTAGTTGATAAATTGGCTGTGTTGGTTGATCCAAACTTATTAACCGAAGGCGATGTTGTTTTTGTTAGTATTTTTAATCAGGCAACTGCGTCGGTTCAAGGTTTCTACCAGGTTCCTCTTAACTTTGACGTTAACAGTCTGAACACCGACATTGAAACCCTGACACTTGGACAGATTCGCAACCACCTAATAGAATACAAGAATAACAGCCTTGACATCGTAGGAAACGTACCGGGCAACAGTAATATTAGAGATATTAGCTTCACTGCCCGCGGTGGAAGCATTTTACAGCATAGCGCACCTGTCATTTATGCTGGACTGTTTTTAAACCATCCCGAAATGAATTTTGTTGATTCATTGAGATTAGCAACTAGAGAATATTCACAGTTTAAAATTAAATTCTTGGAACTAGCGGCCAACTTGGAACTAGACAGAACTAATATTGCAGAATGTGTTGATACAATAATGTCTGTGCTAAACGGAGTTAAAACAGATTCGTTCCCTTGGCATTACAGCGACATGGTTCCCCATGGCGCCGACGATCGAGTAGCATTGCCTAGTTATACAGTGTTTGACACAGATATACGGTCATATGAGATAACATCAATATTTCAAGACACAGTTGTAAGCAACAAAGCAGTTTTAGTTTATTTGACTCGAACATTAAATGGTGTTACAACAACATCGTTGTTGGTAAAAGGCCAAGATTACTATTTTGATCAGACACGCCCTGCTGTAGTAATTCAGGACTCGTTTAACTTGTTATACAATGACGTTATCAGTATCATTGAGTATAACAATACTGATGGCAGCTACGTGCCCGAGACTCCAACCAAATTAGGATTGTATCCTAAATACATTCCAGAAATATTCACCGATAACACCTATCGTACACCTATACAGGTCATCCAGGGACACGACGGTAGTTTGACCCCAGCGTTTGGCGATTACAGAGACCAGGTATTATTAGAACTTGAAAGAAGAATTTACAACAATATAAAAGTAGAGTACGATCCTGTTAATTTTAATATCAACGATTACATTCCTGGCAAATGGAGAATCTTAGACTACTCAAGACAAGAATTTAATCAGTTACTGAGTCAGAGTTTTTTACGATGGGCAGGCACAAACAGAGTTGATTTCACTACAAACAGCACGTTCGAAGCATCGGACCCATTTACATGGAACTACAAAAAGTTTAGAGATGTCATTAACGGTGAATCTCTGCCCGGTACATGGCGTAGTGTCTTTAGGTATTTCTTTGATACAGATAGACCACACACACATCCTTGGGAAATGTTAGGATTTAGTGAAAAACCTGATTACTGGAACGACAGATACGGCCCTGCACCTTATACTGGTGGAAACTTGGTACTATGGAGTGATCTTGAGTCTGGATATATACACGCCGGTCCTCGCGCCGGTATTGATTTACGTTATAGCAGACCAGGTCTAACTTCAGTTGTACCAGTTGACGATAACGGCAATCTACGTAGTCCATCAGAATTTTTAGTAACTGATTTTGATAGTGCAAACGCCAACACAAGTTTTGCTGTTGGCGATATTGGACCAACTGAATTGGCCTGGAGACGAAGCAGCGACTATCCGTTTGCAGTACAGTTTGCATTAGCAGTTGGCAAGCCTGCTAGATATTTTGCTTTATTGGCAGACGTCCAAAGATATAATCGAAGTGCAACAACCGGACAATTTGTTGATGACCTCAATAATCTACATATACAACCAACCTCACTGCGAGTAAACGGGTATGTTCAAGCAGACGATACTGTAGAGCGCAGTGCTGGCTATTTAAATTGGATCAGAGACTACGTTAAAAATTTAGGTATAACAGATGCAGGTACAGTCCTCAAAGACAATCTGGACAGAATATCAGTTCAATTGTCTTATAAGATGGCAGGATACTCTGACAAAAGATTTTTAGAATTATTAGCTGAACAAGTTAGCCCTAGCAGTATCAATGACAGTGTTGTAATCCCAGAAGAAAATTACAGCATAGAACTTTACAAAGGAGCACCTTTAAGTAAAATAACATATTCGGCAGTCATTGTTGAAAAGAGTGCCAACGGTTATACTGTTAGCGGATATAATTCTACTAATCCTTATTTCTATATAATACCTAGCCTGCCAAATAATAATGCTTACACAATAGAGGCAAGTGGTCAACGAGGAACAATTTACAAAGATTTTAAAAATCAAAGAATTACTATACCGTACGGGTTTGAATTTAATACCAAACAGCAAGTGGTTGACTTCCTAGTAAGTTATCAGAGATATTTACTTGCACAAGGATTTATTTTTGAAGATAGGGAAAATTTACTCAATGAAAAGAAAGATTGGGTATTAAGCGCCAAAGAATTCTTACACTGGACAAGTCAAGGTTGGAGAACAGGAAACATTATTGTACTAAGTCCGGTCTCGACTGTGCTAAAAGTGTTTAATGAAACAGCAGTAGTTGACGAAATTACAAACACTTCTAATGGAAGCAAAATTCTTGATATAAACTATCAGCCTATTAGAAAAAATAATTTTACCATTATTAGAGATAATAATCTGTTTACATTTAAATCTTTAGCAGAGCAGACTGTTGGGCTGGCAGAATTCAGTTTAGTTCAGTACGAACATTTATTAATTCTTGACAACACCACTGTGTTTAAAGACATTATCTATGTTCCCGAGACAGGTAATCGACAGTACAGACTAAAGTTAGTGGGAGCCAAGACCAGTTACTGGAATGGTAGTTTAGAACTTCCTGGCTATATCTATAGCAGCGATCAAATTGACGAGTGGCGACCCGGGCAAGACTACTTAAAAGGATCTATTGTAAGTAGCAAATTAAGATTTTATACAGCTATAGAAAACATATCTGCATCGGATCAATTCCAAACAACCTTATGGAAACAAATTGGTCAAGATGAACTAAGATCAGGTATGATTAATAATTTTGCAACCAATGCTGGTCAGGCCTTGAAATATTATGATATCAATGATCAACCACTTGACGAAAAAATTCAATTATTCAGTAACGGCTTGATAGGATTTAGACCAAGACAGTACTTTACCAATTTGGGTATCGACGTTGTTACGCAAAGCAAATTTTACCAAGGTTTAATCAAGCAAGGTGGTACTGCGAATGCGATTAATGCACTAAAAGGTGCCCAGTTTAACAATCTTAACACAGAATTAAATTTCTTTGAAAATTGGGCAATCAGAGTTGGCGAATACGGATCATTGGATATTAATCAGTTCTACGAGTTTGTGCTGCCAGAATCTGAGTTTGACAATAATCCTGCAGTGTTCCAATTAACAGATGAATCAGTAACCGCGCAGACAGATATTAAAAATTTCAGTAGTGCAGATGTCTACAAAATTAGTGGTTCTTTTAATGCTAATTTTTTAAGAACTGAAACCATTGACCAACCAGCAGAGCTTAAAACTCTTCCGGTAGCTGGATTCGTTAATCTTGACGATGCTGACGCTACAATTTATGATATAACTGATTATACCAAGTATGCTGATATTGTCAAAAATATGGGCGTTGGTTATACAGTATGGACAGCTCGAGATTTTGACAAACAATGGAATATCTATCGGGCAACAAATGTCCCGGGGCTGGCATTTATATTAAGATTTAATATTGATTCTCAAGCAGAATTAGTCATGAGTGCCGAGCACGGTCTTGCCACTGGCGATTTGATTGCATTGAAAAACTTCGATGAAAGATTTAATGGAATATATCGTGTTGATTCAATCATTGATAGTACAAGATTTTTAATAACAATTTATAATAATCTTCAATCACTGATAAACGATGAAGCTGTATTAGGAAACGGCATAGTTTACAAACTGAAAAGCAGTAAATTGTCAACTCCCACATCAGTGATCGAAAATACACCCAATGACGGGTGGATATTTGGTGACAAAATTTGGGTCGAAAATCTAGACAACCAAGGAAATTGGGGAGTTTATACAAAAACAGAACCTTGGAACTATCAAGACAAAATCCAATTAGGAGAAAGTCAGTATGCTGGCAACGACCACTTTGGCCGAGCAATTGTATTGGATTCAGCAGCACTTTATTTGTATGCTGGCGCTCCTGATAGTTCTTCTGGTCGAGTCAGTGTTTATGCACGAAACAGTTCTAATGCATGGGACAGTTACGGATTCTTGTGGGGTAATAATGCGGCGTTGGACAGCTTCGGAAAAACCCTAGCAACTGCCACAACCGGCAGCTCTAGCTTTTTGGCAGTAGCAGCACCAGATTCTGGCAACGGGCAAGGTGTGGTATATCTATTTGAAAATCAAGTCTTGATTCAAATTCTAGCAGATAGCGCAGGAACGGCCGGGGACGAATTTGGAGCTTCGCTATACATGAGCGACGATGCAAAATATCTATATATTGGAGCTCCGGGTGCTAACAAAACATATTGTTATGCATTAAACTATCCAAGAGAACAAGCGACTCAAAATATTATAGGATCAACAGGTGTTGATACATTTAATCTGAGCTTCTCTGTCAGTGATGCCACAGACATAATTGTAACTGCACCACTAAGATCAGCTGAATATTTCCCGGGTATTGACTACACTGTTGCCACCGGTCCAGATCGAATTATATTCACTACTGCACCAACAACAGGCGAAAGAATTACAGTACAGAAAAGAACTTATTTTTATACACTGTTAGATACGTTGCCAGTGGCAGCTGAGTCAACAGCAGGAAGTAGATTTGGATCAGCTGTGGTGAGCAGTCAGGACGGATCAGTTATTGCAGTTGGTGCTAGTGCAACTACAGTGAACGGTTTAGAAAATGCCGGTGCAGTCTATGTTTATCATAGAACTGTGACAGAATTTATAACCAACGGTATTACAAACACATTTACATTGCCCGACAATTTAGGCAATGTATTTTATGTTTATTACAACGGAACATTGTTGATAAACGGATCCGACTATTATACCATTGGTACAAATATTATTCAGTTCGCTGGGTTCGACATTCCGCCAGCAGGAAATCAACTACGAGTTGAAAGTAATCAACTGATTTTAGATCAAATAATTTATCCAGAGACTATTGGTTTAACTGGCGGCTCGTTTGGTGCAAAGCTCACTATGTGTACCAGTGGATGCAATCTGTATGTGGCAAGCCCAGATTACAAAGAAGCAAATTACCGATTTGGAATAGTTACGCGATATATCAATGTGGGAAGAGTGTACGGTACCGTAACTGGCTCAGTACAAAATCCCACAGTAACAATAGGTGAGAGTATCGTAATCAATGACAGAGTAGTTACCTTTTCGGGAACTACATTATCTGCAGTGGTAGCAAATATCAACGGATCAAATATTCCAGGGGTCACTGCATTAAGTGTCGACGGGCGACTAAAAATCAATAGCGATGTGGTTGTTACTGCAAATAGATTAAACATTGTATCAGGCAATACCGGAACGCCGTTGCAAGATCTTGGAATCGACGATTACAAGTATGTGCAAATTATACAGCATCCTGATTCTTCGGGAGAAATTTTTGGTTCAACATTAAAAGTTGATCAAGTAAGCGGAACATTGGCTATTAGCAGTGACGGTGCTGATATTACTATTCCTATTAGTATTGATTCAACATTGTCTTTATCTACAACTTTTGATAGTAATGGTACCAAATTTGTTGATCTAATCAGAGACAGCGGCGCAGTGTATATCTACAATTTAATGAACAATCCGTACGAAAATGTAGATAATCCGTCCCTGTTTGCATTTACACAAAAATTAGTTGGACCTAACCTTGATACTGGATTTAATTTTGGTGCTGCAATTGATCTAAAATCAGATTATCTAATCGCTGGCGTATCAAATGATTACGATATTGTTACCGGTGGCGGCAGCTTATATTATTACTACAATCAAGATGCCAAATCTGGTTGGACATTGACACGCAACAAAGAACCTAGAGTAGATATTGGTGCAATAAACAGTGCTTTCCTTTACAACACTGTTTCCCAAAACATTCTAGATTTCTTTGATTATATTGACCCGGCCAAAGGAAAATTATTAGGCACAGTTGAGCAAGAGCTCGATTACAAAGAAGAATATGATCCAGCAAGCTACAACAACACCAGCCGAGCAGAATCAATAAGTAACACAGATTTTTATTGGGCCGACAGGCATGTTGGCAAGACTTGGTGGGACCTATCGTTGGTCAGCTTCATTGACTACGAGCAAGACATTCTACAGTATAGAGTAAAGAACTGGGGCAGCTTATTCCCCGGAAGTCAAGTTGTAATTTATGAATGGGTTGAGAGTGATTTCTTACCTAGTCAATATGTAGACGCTGTAGGTGACGGTGTACCAAAATATCCCGACAACACAGCATACAGCTCGGTCACTGTAGTAGATCCTGCAACTGGAATAATAAATCAAAAATATTATTACTGGGTATCTGGAAAAACCGGTGTTGATATAAATCAAGCTCGCAGAACTTTAAGTGTAAGATCCTTGGAATCGTATATTACTAATCCCAAGGATCAAGGGATTCCATATTTGGGACTCTTGGCACCAAACTCGGTTGCAGTATATAATGTTACCAACCAATTGGTTGGAGACAATGTAGCAATTCATATAGATGTCGCTGACGTTAGAAACAGCAATTTAGTACACAGCGAATGGCAGTTGGTGCAACAAAATGCTGGTGCAGAATCTATTCCTAATCGAGCAATTGACAAGTTAAAAGACAGTATCGTTGGATTTGATAACAATGGTCTTATAGTGCCAGACCCGGCATTAAAGGCTCAGGACAAACTGGGTATTCTTAATTTCCCTCGTCAAACAATGGTACTGAATAGACTAGATGCATTGCAAGAGTATGTTGAAACGCTGAATACAATTTTAGTAAATTACCCAATATTACTAATCACTACTCCGTCGTCGTTGCTATTAGAGGATCCATTGCCTGTAACAGGGTTTGATACTAGAACCGAAAGTGTAACAGATCTAAGCTATTTAGACACTGAAGCTTTCCCAGACGGATATCGTATTTTGATACCTAGTGATTCGACCTATCAAGGAAAATGGAGTATTTACAGCTTTAACTCTATAAACAACTCGTTTGAATTGTTTAAGTTACAAAGTTACAAAACTAATTTATTCTGGCAGCCCATTGTTTGGTATGATAGCACATATCAGAACGGAAAAGATATTAACTACATTGTCAATATCTTTAGCGATATACAGTCCTTGACTACAACAGTAGGCGACTACATCAAAGTACTCGACAACGGACAAGGAAAATGGATTCTGTATGAGGTGCAAGCAGATAACACACTCAACTTAATTGGTGCCGAAGATGGTACCTTTGAAGTTAGTACAGAAGTATACGATGTAACTGTTGGTGCTGGTTACGATAGTGCAGTTTACGACTCGGTAGGATACGACCCTCAAGCAGTGCAAGAATTAAAGAATATTTACGATAGTGTATATCGAGAAATTTTAATTGGAAATTTAAGCACTGAATTTAACAGATTGTTCTTGACACTTGTAAACTTTATCTTTGCTGAACAAAAAAATCCTGATTGGATTTTCAAGACCAGCTTTATTGATGTTTATCATAATTTAAGAACTCTTGAGCAGTTCCCGAACTATGTAAGGGATAATCAGAATTTCTACAATGATTATATTGAAGAAGTAAAACCTTACAGAACTCAAATTAGAGAATATGTCCCTAGTTATTACAGACAAGACCTAGCCGACGGCGATTGGACTGATTTTGATTTACCTAGCTCGTATGATGCAAGATACGGCACATTCAGAATTCCGGATATTTCAAATTCTGGAGACGCCGAGTTATTTCAAAATAAACCGTATTCAGACTGGGCCGATCATTACAAATTTAAAATCACTGATTATATCATTGGAAATGTTGGATTAAATTATACATTGCCTCCTAACGTGGAAATAACCGGTGGCGGCGGTTCTGGCGCATCGGCAATAACCACAATTGACGCCAATGGAAAAGTTTCTGGGATCACAGTAATAAATCCGGGGTTTGGCTATACCTCAACACCAAATGTTTTTATCAACGGCGACGGAGTTGGCGCAACAGCATATCCATTACTCAAAAATGAGTTTTATAATTCGCAGGCCAATCTAAGTTACAACTTGGTTAGAAGTGTAGATACCCTAATTAAATTTGATAGATTTGCTTATACTAGTAATCTAGTTGTGTGGCAACCCAATACTGCTTATGCCAACACAGTGATTGTTTCTGGGAATACGTTGGTTGATACCAGCAACATCTACATAAGCTCTGGCAATATTATTGTATACAATAATCAAGCCTATCTTGCTACAAATGCCAATGTCATAACTGAAGAAATATTTGACTTTACTCGCTTCTCTAGAATTGACAGTGGTAACGTGTTACTCAATGCAGCAGATAGAATTATTGCATACTACGAACCCGAAATAGGTATGCCAGGTAAATCATTGGACCAATTGATCAACGGATTAGAATATCCTGGGATCACAGTCGAGGGCCCAGAATTTAGAACAAATGCATTTGAAATCACAAGCAATGTTATTTCGTTTAATTATACCGGACTGACAATTGACAGCGGCAATGTCGAGTTAGTGAATTTCCAATCGTTGGGATTCGAAGTAGACCAAACTATTAGAATTGAAGCATTGGTGCCATTTGAATTCCAAAATAATGGATATTTTACAATCGTAAACGTTGATAGAGATTCGATGACATTGACTGGACAGCCGGTAGAAACAACATATAAACTTCTACTTGATAATCCAATAACTGCAAACTCTGGTGATTACATTACGCAGTCAAATACAATGGCCAATGCATATGTATTGCAATCGGTCTCTAATTCTACAACAGTAGACGTGGTGTACAATGTTCCAGAATTTACTGTATCGTCGGAAAATATCAGTATCAACGGCGTTGCTGCTGGATCTAATATTGCAGCAATCAATACAGGCGGCAATGTAAATGTAACTATCTCGTATCTAAACTTACAAACAGTTCTGGATTCAAACATCTATAGTACATATTTAGATACAGAATTAGGAACAAGACCGCAAGATATCAACGTGGTTGGCGGCGCCTATTTGGACACTTATGTAAGTCATGCACCCGAAGAGTTGATTCCTGGAAGACTGTACGACGCATTAGAGATGCGTGTGTTTACCAATACTGTGGGTAATACGGCTACATACGGATTCAGAGTTTTCCAACCAATGAGTTCAAATATTGGATACACTAGAATAAGTGCCAATGCTACCACTACATTGTCTGCTAACTTGAATTTAACTGATGACGAAATTTTAGTAACAGACGCCAGTATGCTACCTGAGCCGTCGCCGAGTCTTGGTAATCCTGGTATAGTGTTTATCAACGGTGAAAAAATACACTACTACCAAAGATACGACGCAGCAAAGTATGCTACAGCAACAACATGGCAAGCAAATACAGATGTTGCACTAGATACCTTGATATCGTTAAACAACAACGTTTATCTAACAACAGGAAATGTGTATGCTAACAGCAATGCGTATGTAAATTCAGCTAATATTCAGCTGGTGTCGCTGAACTCGCTACGTCAAATAAGACGCGGAGTAGATGGAACTGGAATAGCAAATGTGATCCTAGCCGGAAACATTGTGGCAGATAGTAGTCAAATTCAGACTATCACAGGGTCCGATGTCTATTTTAATAATATTAATCGTAGTCTAAGAACCGCCGATTATGTTACTTACAAACTGGAACTAACGGAAGCTATTACTGCAAATGCTGGTGATTACATTACTCAATTTAGCAATGCTAATGTCCGTGTGCTTGAGAGTGTTACTAACTCTAAAGTAGTTGCAGTTAATTTAGATAGCCAACCATGGCGTGCTAACTTAGTAACCGGAACAATTT
>JACCEA011184762.1_pt1 | contig 23624 bp, 24 predicted proteins | sample 7449851 | NCBI WGS metagenome assembly JACCEA01 (sample SAMN15323453, study PRJNA562643) | freshwater metagenome | isolation source: river surface water | place: USA:Blue River Watershed | collected 2017-08-18 | reverse complement strand
GGCTTTTCCACCTAGAAAAAAGGCCTTTGTAGTAACCTGAAAATCTTCTGGGAATTGTTGGTTTTTGTTGTCATCTGGAGAGGTAATCACAAGACCAGCATAAGGACGTATTCCGAACCATTTGGTTATATTGTGCACATACTCACCTTGAGCATAAAACCCAGAACCACTAACATCGATATCTGAATTTGGAAAGCTATACCCAATACCCACCGCAGCATTGAGATAGTTCCCAGGCTTTAATTGCGCTTGGGACGAAAAAGAAAAAAGAATAAAAAGGAATACAATACTAGAACGTAAGGAAAAAGACAAATACTTCATTTTGTGTTGAAATCTAAATTATTGGATTATTATAATTATGTAAACTTATTTTTGGATAAGACAGAAATATTTATGTTGTTTGAAACGACATACTTATGTTTTCAAAAATTTTTTGTTCTAAATCTTTTGTTTTTATTCCAAAATAGAACACACCACTTCCTCCAAATTCATCTAGATTAGTATTGGAATCCATACAATCTAATTGAAGTAAAGTAGTAAATGATTTTGAATTTTCAAGAATCTCATTCCACTTCTCCGTATATTCTTCATCATTACCAATTTTCAATTCGTTACTACTAAAATCATACACAACACTTGATTGAACTGATTTATCCTCACCTAAAATTTGATGCATATTATCTACGAAACCATTAAGTTCTTCAATATACTCTTCGGTATCTTGATAAAAATGGAAGTAAAAATGTTCGTATTTATCGTTGAAATAAAAAAGCTTATAGTTTTCATCATCTGGAATTGTTAAGCTTTCAAAATATTGAATTTCTGCTGGCTCAATTTTTTTGTTTTCCCCTAAAGAAACTGGAAATTCCTTTCGTTCTAAATTATCTATATTCTTTATAAAGAATATTTTTGAATCATTTTGATTCATCGAAAACTCATTCCATTCCTCATCAATTCCAATAAAAACATAAAACATACCTTTCTCTGGAAGTAAATTTTCAATATCATATTTTTTAAACTCCGAAACATTATATTGTGCACAAAAAACTAAATCAGAGTCATTCAATCTAGGCCATAAAATATCTTTTGGCATATCTGGCTTACCTCCAATTTTTGAACTTCCAATTTTCAATTCATCTGAGTTGAGTTTTTTTGTTTGTATCCCAATAGTAGGCTTAATTAATTTGATGATTTTTTCTTTATCATCTGCCGATAGCTTATTATCAGACTTCTTTATGAATTTAATAAGCTTTTCTAATTTACTTTTCTTAAATTTAAACATACTGTACTGTTTTTAAATTTTCAAATCTTTAAATTTTAAGTATTACTCACCAAACAAACATTTAGCTATCGTATTAATAAATACTAAATTACAGAGAATTTATTTCGTTTACTTTTTCCCAAACATATCCATTTTTCAGCAAAAAGTATAAAAATTTTATGAAATCTTCTTACAAAATTTGCCCATTGCTTACTGCTTTCTAAGCACTAATAATTGCCGACTTGCCCGCATGAGGGATGGGAGCGGCATCCTCTTGGGGCGGGGTTCGCCCCAAGAGATATAGCGTACAGCCCGGCCCCGAGGAGCAGGGATTTGTGGTTGTACAGGGTCGTTTGCCTCGGGGGCATGCCCAAAAAATTCAATTCAAAAGCATTGATGGTGGTGAACTTTAGGGATATACTGTTGTGAAAAAAAGAGGTAAAGCATGGAGAATACCTACAAGGTTTTGGAAACCTTGCAGGAATGACAGAAGAGGTTCTGATTGGATATACCTACAAGGTTTTGGAAACCTTGCAGGAATAAGAGAAGCTATTCTGATTGGATATACCTATAAGTTTTTGGAAACCTTGCTGGAGTACTTATGGAATTTATGGACGTATGTCTGTTGTAGACAATAGTGAGATTCCGTTTAAAGGGTATTCAATTGTTGTTTTAGCAGGGCGACTTCGGTGGGGTTGGGAAGTTCGCTGTGGTCGGTAATCGCGGCGGAGTGATAATACACGGCTCGGGTGGTTTGACTCAGCCAACGGGCATTGCTCGAGCGCAATCCGCCTCCAGGCATCACCGTAATGCGGTCACTAGCGTGTGCAACCAATTGTTGTAGGAGGTCAGCGCCTTCAGTCACATTGGTGCGCACTCCAGAGGTGAGGACGGTTTTGAAGCCACAAGCCACTAACGTTGCTAACCCTTGCAGCGGATTAACAATGCCATCGAAAGCGCGGTGAAAGGTGCAAGGCAACGGATGTGCCAAGTGTACCAAAGCCGCATTGGCCTCGGAATGAATGCTGCCGTCGGGATGGAGTATCCCAAACACAAAACCATCGACGCCAAGATTTTTGAAAGTGGTAATGCTGTTTTTCATCGCTTGGAACTCGGTTTCGGTGTAGACAAAATCGCCTTCGCGTGGGCGAATCATCACATGGAGCGCTACGGTGGTCAGGGCACGTGCGGCTTGGACCATTTCGGCGGGAGGTGTGATGCCACCAGCGGCTCGGTCGAGACACAATTCGATTCTGTCGGCGCCATTTTCTTGGGCGATGGCAATGGCGTCTAAGCTAAAACAAGCGATTTCTAATTGGTTCATTTTTATTGTATTGGATAGATTAAAATGAGTTTGAATATAAACTTGAAGGTATTAGTTGCATCATTTTTTTACCACACTTCGATACCTCAGTGCAGGCAAAAACATAGAAGTTTATAGTCTTTAAAGAAAAAGGAAGACGTTTTACTATTCACATAGCCATTCTATGTGGAAAATAGTGCTATTTCTTATTTGCTCTAACGCTTTACATTTAATCTATGTTTCTATGTGGTTATTTTTTAAGTTTAAATTCAAGCCTAAATTATTTTAAAAAGTAGTTCGCATCGATGAGTTGGTTGCCCGAAGCATCGTGCACCGCATAATTGAATCCACCTTGAATGCAATACGAGCCATACTCACCTTGCTTGTTCAACGCAATAAATCCAACTTGGATGTCTTTGAGGTTTTTGCCACGGTTTTGGGTGAGTTTTACAATGCGTGCCACGGCTTCTTCGCAGGCTTCTTGTGGAGATTTTCCTTGTCGCATCAACTCAACCACCAAATGACAACCCGAAATACGCACGACTTCTTCGCCGTGACCTGTGGCGGTGGCAGCGCCAATTTCGTTATCAACATACAAACCTGCTCCAATAATGGGCGAATCGCCCAAACGACCATGCATCTTAAACGCCATACCGCTAGTGGTACAAGCACCAGACAAATCGCCATGACTGTCTAAGGCAACCATTCCAATGGTATCGTGGTTTTCGATATTGGCAATGGGTTTGTACTCGCTGGTTTTAAGCCATTCTTTCCACTCTTTTTCGCTGGCTTCGACCAATAAATTTTCTTTGGTAAATCCTTGCGAAAGGGCAAACTGCAAAGCCCCATCGCCTACCAACATCACATGAGGCGTTTTTTCCATCACGGCACGCGCCACCGAAATAGGATGCTTGATGTGTTCCAAACAACCCACGGCACCAATATTGGCTTTTTCGTCCATAATGCAAGCGTCGAGCGTAACACGTCCGTCGCGATCTGGTCGGCCACCGTATCCTACGCTGCGTTCGTTGGGATCGCCTTCGGGAATTTTGACCCCTGCTTCTACTGCGTCTAAGGCTTTGCCATTATTTTTAAGGACTTCCCAAGCGGCATCATTGGCTTGAAGCCCAAAACGCCAAGTGGACAGTACTATAGGTTTTCGGATTTTGGAAGGAGTTGAAATAGGTGTTTCTTCTGAAGTAGCAGCAAACGAAGGTAAAACCACAGCAGCTGAGGCAATTGAGGCGGTTTTTAAAAATTGGCGACGGTTGGTCATGGTACTGTTTTTTTGGTTGTGACCAAATTAGGGAAATAAATGCAATCCCAAACATATAACAAAATACCAATAATCAAAAAATTTAAAAAAGGAAAAATCAAGTAACTTGCAAGAATAGTGCTTTAACTATCTTATAATTTTATCTTCACTATTTTATAACTATTCCCAACTAGTACTATTTTATAGAATAAATTTATTTTTACCTATTTTACTGATTCATACTTTTCTTTGCGGCTCTGCGTCTTTGCGAGTTCAATTTCACGCAAAGGCGCAGAGACGCAAAGTGAATTAAGCACTTTGACTATTTAATAATCTGTATAGTTTTTTAAGGACGAGACAATAGATTAACAAAAAAAGGTCCAGAACATTTGCTCTAGACCTTTTCGTATGGTTTGTATGCTATTTAATTTACCATTTAATAATCGCACTTGCCCAAGTAAAACCACTACCAAAAGCAGCTAAAACCACAGTGTCGCCCGACTTGATTTTTCCTTGTTCCCAAGCTTCGGTCAAAGCAATTGGAATAGAAGCTGCGGTTGTGTTTCCGTATTTCTGAATATTGTTGAATACTTGATCATCATTCAATTTGAATTTGTTCTGAATGAACTGTGAAATTCTCAAATTCGCTTGATGTGGAATCAACATGTCAATATCTGAAACTTCTAAATTATTCGCTTGTAAGCCTTCGTTGATTACCTCAGCAAAACGAACTACTGCATTTTTGAATACAAATTGCCCGTTCATATAAGGAAAATAACTTTCGTCATTCGGGTCATTATCGGCCAAAATATCATTTACCCAACGACCACCCATTCCCGGTGCGATAAGTGATAATTCCTCAGCATGTTGCCCTTCTGAATGCAAATGCGTAGACAAAATTCCCTTGGTCAAATCTTCTTCTCTTGACAAAACAGCTGCTCCTGCTCCATCACCAAAAATTACAGATACACCACGACCACGAGTTGTCATGTCCAATCCTGAAGAATGCACCTCAGATCCAATCACCAAAACGTTTTTGTACATTCCAGTTTTGATGTATTGATCAGCAACTGACAATCCGTACACAAAACCCGAACACTGATTTCTAATATCAATAGCGCCAACCGTTTTTAAACCTAAATCACGTTGCACCAAAACTCCTGGTCCTGGAAAATAATAATCGGGACTCAAAGTAGCAAAAACTACAAAGTCAATATCTTCTTTGGCAATACCGGCACGCTGAATAGCAATCTCGGCTGCTTTTACTCCCATTGTAGTGGTAGTATCTTCCCCTTTGATAATGTGGCGACGCTCTTTGATTCCGGTGCGCTCTTGAATCCATTCATCATTGGTTTCCATTATCTTTGATAAATCGTCATTTGTAACCACATTCGAAGGAACATAAAATCCTAACCCTGCTATTTTAGAGTGATACATAAGTACTTGTTTTTCATTAAAAATTGATTGGCAAAATTAAACATCTTTTAAAAAGACGCCATACAATTTAGTCTTTTTTTTTGATATAATCATTTTTAACCTAAAAAAATAAATCATTTATATTTAAGTCAAAACGCTCTTGTACTGAAAATAAGGCTAAAAATAATTCTAACTCTTCTATCTCTTCCAGAAAAATGCAATAGTCATCTCTCTTTTATTACAATCTATTTCTATGAATGACATCCTAGAAAACAACAGCTTTGAACACTCCATAGATTCATCAAACCATAAAAAATCATAGGTCAGAATAAAAATCAATTTAACACTTTCGAGCTGTAACATTTTTCGCATCCGTTGGACTAATTATACCATAACTAATTCATTCAACTAATTCACTACTTCATGAAGTTAAAACTCACACTCCTGTTTCTAGGTTTCGGTTTTTCTATGATGGCCCAAGAAAACCTGAGCTATCAAAAACCTTCTAAATCCATTTTAGACTTAGCCGATTACGAACGAGCTCCTTCGGTTTCGATGGATACCAAAAAAGAATACCTTTTACTTTCTTACCGAAACACCTACAAAACGCTTGACGACCTCAACCAAGAAGAATTGCGTTTGGGCGGATTGCGTATCAATCCTATTACCAACATTTCGAGTACGGTTACCTACATCAACAACTTAAAACTTCGAAAAATAAAAGACAAAAATGAAGTTCAAGTGGCGGGATTACCGGCTAATGCAAAAATCAGCAATCTATCTTGGTCACCGAACGACACTAAAATTTTGTTTACAAATACCGCTGCCAATGGTGTAGAACTTTGGGTAATTGACGTGGCTTCGGCTCAAGCCAAAAAATTAACCGAGGCGAACTTGAACGCCAACTTAGGCGCTCCGTTTAGCTGGTTTGGTGACAACGAAACAGTATTAGTAAAACTTTTGCCTAGCAACAGAAAACCTTTATTGGATGCCAAAAAAGATTTGCCAGCTGGACCAATTATCTCGAATGCTAGTGGTGCAAAATCCCAAAACAGAACCTATCCAGACATGTTGAAAAACAAAAATGACGAGATCAATTTTGAAAACATCATCACTTCTGAATTATACAAAATCACCTTAAGTGGTAACAAAACGCTATTCAAATCGGCAGATATGTTTGCAGGTCAAAGTTTATCTCCTGATGGAAATTATATTATGATTACTACGATTCAAAAACCGTTTTCTTATATCGTTCCTTTGAATCGTTTCCCAATGAAATCCGTAGTCTATGACAAAAGCGGAAGGGAAGTAAAAATTGTAAACGAAACTCCATTGACCGAAATTATACCAAAAGGATTTATGGCGGTTCAAAAAGGAAAAAGATCACTAATGTGGAGAAACGACAAACCAGCTACTTTGGCTTTTGTTCAAGCGCTAGACGAGGGAGATCCAGCAAATAAAGTTGCGTTTAGAGACGAAATGTTTTTATGGGAAGCTCCATTTACAGCCAATCCAACTTCGTTAGTAAAAACACCACAACGTTTTAGCGATATTACTTGGGGAAATGACAATGTTGCTATCGTTTCAGATGAATGGTATGACACTAGAAACACCAAAACATACTTGATCAATCCATCGAATCCATCACAACAACCAAAAGTGATTACCGACAGAAACTCACAAGACGTTTATGCTGACCCAGGTAATTTTGAAACTAGAAAAAACCAATACAACCGCTATGTTTTGGCTATCGAAAATGACAAAGCTTTCCGTATTGGAGATGGGTACACCAAAGAAGGACAATTTCCGTTCATTGACGAATTGAATTTAAAAACGTTACAAAGCAAACGTTTGTATACCTCAACTTACAAAGACAAAAAAGAAGATTTGATTGAAGTAGAAGATTTCAAAAAAGGAACGGTTTTGGTACAAATTCAGTCCAAAAACGATTACCCAAATTACTACTTCAGAAACATCAACCAAAAAGACAAACTTACTCCTATCACCGATTTCAAAAATCCATTTGAAAGCATTAAAAATGTGAGCAAAGAAGTAATCAAGTACAAACGTAAAGATGGTGTTGAATTATCTGGAACCTTGTACTTGCCTGTGGGCTATGATAAAGCGAAAAAAGAAAAATTGCCGTTACTAATTTGGGCCTACCCTGCCGAATACAAAGACAAAAACAGCGCAGGACAAAGTACTCAAAATCCTAACGAATTTACCTTTCCTAACTATGGTTCGTTTGTGTATTGGGTAACCAAAGGCTATGTAGTTTTAGACGATGCTTCGTTCCCAATTATTGGAGAAGGCAAAACCGAACCTAACGACAACTTTATTTCCCAACTAGTAGACAATGCTGAAGCTGCTATCAACGCAGTAGACGCTTTGGGTTATATCAACAGAAAAAAAGTCGCTGTGGGTGGTCACTCCTACGGTGCTTTCATGACGGCTAATTTATTGACACATTCCAATCTTTTTGCTTGTGGGATTGCTAGAAGTGGCGCCTACAACAGAACTTTAACTCCTTTTGGTTTCCAAAGTGAACAACGTAATTATTGGGAAACACCTGAGGTATACAATACTATGTCGCCTTTTATGCACGCAGACAAAATGAAAACTCCTTTGCTATTAGTTCACGGAGAAGCGGATAACAATCCAGGTACTTTCACTTTGCAAACAGAACGTTATTTCCAAGCTATAAAAGGATTGGGTGGCCCTGCACGTATGGTAATTTTACCTAAAGAAAGTCACGGTTACGCTGCCAAAGAAAATATCTTGCACTTACTATGGGAACAAGACCAATTCTTAGAAAAGCATTTAAAAAACTAAGGCAAAATAGTTCCAACAAAAAAGAGACAACCCGAAAAGTTGTCTCTTTTTTTATACTTTCAATTAGAAGTTACATAATCTTCAATAGTACCTCTTGGTTCACTTCTAATGCAGTTTCGTGTTCAAAAAAAATGGCCTTTCTATCAAAAGCGGCTTTAATTAAAAAACGGCTTCCTTTGAAATAGGATTGTTTGACCACCGCTTTCACCGTACCCACTGGAGAGACCTTTAATTGATGCGGATACAATAATACCATTTCATCTTCTCCTTCAATAGGCATTAATTGTGACATTCTCAATTCGTTGACTTCACCAAATAAAGAAGCTACATATTTGTTAATCGGAAATTGATAGACTTCTGCCGAAGGTGCTTTTTCAATTATTTTCCCTTGCTGTAAAACTATGGTTTCATCTGAAAAAGAGAGTGCATCGGTACTATCGTGCGTAGCAATAATACAAGTAATTTCTTTTTTCTTTAAATAAGCGAATAAATTACGACGTAAAGCGTTTTTTCTAAAATTATCAATGTGGCTAAACGGCTCATCTAACAACAAGACCTGAGGTTCTACAGCTAAAACCTTGGCTAAGGCAACGCGTTGTTGTTGTCCTCCACTCAAATCTTTGGCACGCACTTTGGCATACTCTGTCATTTCGACCATTTCAAGCAATTCTTGAATACGCAATTTTTTTAAAGGCAAAAATCCATTAGACAAAAACTTACCTACATTTTCGGCAACCGTTTCATAAGGCATCAAATCAAAATCTTGCGCCAGATATTTCATAAAGGGCATCCCTGGAATCAAGTTGTATTTGGGGCCTAGTACACGTGTCTTATTAAAGAAAATTTTCCCTTCATTTAAATCATAGATACCATAAATGAGTTTCAACAAAGTACTTTTGCCACAACCGCTCTCGCCAATTAGTGCAATATTTTGTCCTTTTTCTACGGTAAAATCAACATTCTGAATAATCGCTTTGTCTGTATAAGCGAAGGAAATATTTTGAACTTCAAGCATTATTTATTGTATCATTAATAAAAAACAAAGATAGTGGCTTTAAAAAAAATAAGCGGTTGAAAATTTCATTTTATATAAAAAAAAGCTGTCTCCAAAGAAACAGCTTTTTAGCTTTCTTTTCTATATCGAATTATTGACCATTTTTGGCGTCTTGAATCATTTTGGCATTGGCGGTAATCGCAAATTCAACTCTACGGTTTTTGGCCATTCCTTCTGGAGTATCATTTGGAGCAATTGGGTCTGCAATTCCAAAACCTGAGGTTTTAAATCGGCTGGCTGCTAATCCTTTTCCAATTAAATACATCTTAACAGATTCGGCTCTTTTTTCAGAAAGGGTCAAATTATATTCTGGTTTTCCAGAGCTATCGGTGTATCCAAAAATTTCGATATTGGTATCGCCGTATTCTTTAAAAACTGGAATCAATTTATCTAGATTGGCTTTTGCTTGAGGTGTCAAACTCGATTTGTTCAAATCAAAACGCACGGCATTTTCATTCAATGTCAAATGGATTCCTTCCCCAACGCGTTGTACATCTGCTCCTGGCAAAGCTTGACTGATTTCGCGAGCTTGCTTGTCCATTTTGTTTCCAATCAGGGCTCCTGCTCCTCCACCAATAGCTGCTCCAATAGCCGCTCCTAATGCTGCATTTCCTCCTTTACCTAAATTATTCCCAAGGATTCCGCCAATTAATGCACCAGCGGCTACACCAATTCCAGCTCCTTTTTGCGTGTTATTGGCATTTTTTACTGAGTTACAAGCTGTGAAAAAACTGCTAAATAGAAATAAAGCAGTTAGACTTAGTATGGTGATTTTTTTCATAAGTTATAAATTAATTAGTTTTTTTTAAAATGATACACAATATCTTTCTGTTGTCCCGCAACATCTATTTTATCGATTAATTCAAAGCTAGTCTCGGTTTGATTAGCAACTTTCAATAAAAATCCGGATTGTACAGTTTTGGATTTTACACCTGCTTCAACAATCTTAAGGACAAACATTCCATCTTTGTTGATACTCCAAACAATAGGCGAAGAAAACGAGGTACATCCAGCACCAGCCAATGCCATACTACCTTTATTGTTGTTGGAAATGAAATTCCAAGTACTACCAATAAAGCATTTAGAATCGGCAATGTTGAATGAATTTACTTTTAAAAACTCAGAACCTGGATACGTGACATCTGTAATTTGCCAATTTCCTTTAATGGCAACTTGCGATTTTTTATCCAATTTGGTTGCTGCAACGGGAGCGGTGGGGGCAACTGCTGGGGCACTTGATTTACATGCAAATAGCAAAAAAACAAAAGTACCCAATAGAATAAATTTCCTCATAACTATAACAAATTTGAAATTAATATTTTGACAAAGGTACAACTCAAAAAATAGCTTTAACACGAATATTTCTGTTTTTCACAAAAAAATAACAGTCGTGACATTTTGTCATTTTTATGACAAATGGTATCCTATTTGAAATAGAGTTAGCATAAAATTCAACTTAAAATACTATTATAATTATGACAACAGGTAAAATTAATGTTTCGGTAGAAAACATCTTTCCCCTAATCAAAAAGTTTTTATACAGTGATCACGAAATTTTCTTGCGTGAATTGATTTCAAATGGAACCGATGCTACTCTAAAATTAAAGCACCTAACCAGTATAGGAGAGGCTAAAGTAGAGTATGGCAATCCAATCATTGAAGTTAAAATTGACAAAGAGGGAAAAAAAATTCACATCATTGACCAAGGTCTAGGAATGACGGCTGATGAGGTGGAAAAATACATCAATCAAGTTGCTTTTTCTGGAGCAGAAGAGTTTTTGGATAAATACAAAGATTCTGCTAAAGACTCAGGTATCATTGGTCATTTTGGTTTAGGATTCTACTCTGCCTTTATGGTGGCTGAAAAAGTAGAAATCTTCACTAAATCGTACAAAGACGAACCAGCTGCTCACTGGACTTGTGACGGTAGCCCAGAATTTTCATTAGAACCTTGCGACAAAACCGACCGCGGTACTGAAATCGTGTTGCACGTTGCAGAAGATTCTTTAGAGTTTTTGGAAGAAAGCAAAATCAGAGAGTTGTTGAACAAATACAACAAGTTCATGCCTATTCCAATTAAATTTGGAACCAAAACTGAAACGCTTCCTAAGCCAGAAGATGCTCCAGAAGATTATACTGCAGAAACTATTGAAGTTGACAACATCATCAACAACCCAAATCCAGCTTGGACGAAACAACCTGTAGATTTAAAAGATGAAGATTACAAAAACTTCTATCGTGAATTGTATCCAATGCAGTTCGAAGAACCTTTGTTTCACATTCACTTAAATGTTGATTATCCTTTCAACTTAACTGGTATTTTGTATTTCCCAAAATTAGGAGCAGATTTACAAATCCAAAGAGATAAAATTCAATTGTTCCAAAACCAAGTTTACGTAACCGATAACGTAGAAGGTATTGTTCCAGAATTCTTAATGATGCTTCGCGGAGTAGTTGATTCTCCAGACATTCCGTTGAACGTTTCTCGTTCTGGATTGCAAGCTGATGGTGCTGTGAAGAAAATTTCAAACTACATCACTCGTAAAGTTGCGGATAAGTTGAAATCATTATTCAACGAAAACAGAGCTGATTTTGAAACCAAATGGAACGATATCAAAATTGTATTGGAGTACGGAATGCTTTCTGAAGACAAATTCTACGAAAAAGCAGGAGCCTTCGTATTGTATCCAACGGTAGATGATAAATATTTCACACTTGACGAATTGAAAGAAGCCATCAAAGAAAACCAAACAGATAAAGATGGTAAATTGGTGGTATTGTATGCTGGAAACAAAGAAGCACAACACTCTTATATCGAAATTGCTAAAGACAAAGGCTACCAAGTATTGTTGCTAGATTCTCCAATCATTCCTCACTTGATTCAAAAATTAGAATCAGACAATAGTGGATTAACTTTTGTTCGTGTTGACTCTGACCACATTGATAATTTAATCAAAAAAGAAGAAACTGCGATTTCTAAATTATCTACTGAAGAACAAGAAAGTTTGAAAACGGTAGTGGAAACTATTGTTCCTAAACAAACGTATACCGTTCAGTTAGAAGCATTAGATAGCAGTGCAGCACCATTCATCATCACACAACCAGAATTCATGCGTCGTATGAAAGAAATGAGTCAAACCGGTGGCGGTGGAATGTTCGGAATGGGTAATTTCCCAGAAATGTACAACTTAGTGGTAAACACCAATTCAGATTTGGCTACTAGTATCTTGAACAACGAAGACAAAACGGTTCAAGAAAACTTGGTAAAACAAGCCTTAGATTTGGCGAAACTATCTCAAAACTTATTAAAAGGAGAAGCTTTGACAGCTTTTGTGAAAAGAAGTTTTGAAATGATTAAATAAAATATTTTTTACCATAATCATCAACCTGCAAATCATAATTTGCAGGTTTTTTTATGCTTCCTACTGAGAAAAACAGAACTTTTACAACTGTTTAACCGAATCAAAAAATTATGTGTTTTTATTGAGAAATTCCAAAGGTATTCGATTATGTACAAACAAACAGTCAACGATTATTTCCTTCCCTCTTTTTTAAAATCAGCTCCCATAAAAATTGCATTAGTCGCTTTTATTTATAATGCCCTAGCCTTTATTAGCTATCAAATTACGGTTACTCCAGATAACATCGCTCCAATTTACACCGCAGCTGGATTTGCATTAGCCTCGGTTTTAATTATGGGTAGAAAAACGCTAATTGGGATTTGGATTGGGTCAGTCGTTGCCAATCTATTTTCTTTTTGGGACACTAGTCAAATGCTTGAACTACCTTTAATTTCAACCATTTTGTCGGCAGTTTTAGTGGCTTCTGGTGTTACGTTAGGTGCCGCTTTAGGAGCCTATTTTATTAATCTTCTAAACAAAGGGACTTATCCTTTAAAGACAGGATGGGGAGTTATTATATTTTTGGTAATTAGTGTGTTTTATTCCGCTATCTGTTCTTTACTTGGAGTAAGTGTCATATCCCTTTTTGGTCTAAGTGCTCCAAATCATTTTATCTTTAACTGGACGACTTGGTGGCAAGGAGACTTTATTGGAACGATAATCCTGACGCCATTTTTGACGTCTTGGCTATACCGTTATCATATCAAAATTATCGCTACTTCTTTATTAGAGGCTTTGGCTTTAGGATTACTTACTATTTTTATCTGTGTTTTGGTTGCCTTCGACCATGCAGACGACCAATACCTTTTAATCATCATTTTACTTTGGGCTACTTTCCGTTTCAGAATTCGAGGCGTTTCTATAATTGCGGCTTTGTTTGCACTATTGTCGACAATTTACGGAAGTTTGGGCTATGGTTCTTTTGCCATGACAACACCAGAAGCGTCATTGACGTATATTAATTCTTTTTTCGGGTTAAGTACTATGATTGCTTTGATAATGGCAGGCTTTTATTCTGACTATTTACATAAAAAGCTTGACAAAGTAAATGCATAGAAAACAAGAAAAAGAATAGTAAACAGCTGTTAATGATTTTTTATAGTTATTGTATGGCTATGTCATTCCTTTTACTATTTTTGAAGCACCCAAACCTTAAAAAACGATACTATGAAAAATGTAAAACAAGTACTGCTACTAATAATTGCAGCTGCTTTTTCTGTTACTTCTTGTACCAAAGATGAAATCGCAAACGCTACAGACACTAATACTGTAGTCGCTTCTGCAACGATTGATGCCATCAACGAACTGGATTTTAAAACCGGAACGCAAGTTACCTTCGAAAATTCTTTATCGAAATCAACCAATAAATTAACTGTCAACTCTTTAGTAGGAGCTTGTGCTACTATCACTGTAGACAACTTAACGCCTAATGTTTTTCCAAAAGTGATAACGATAGACTTTGGAACGGGTTGTACTACTAACAACATCACTCGAAAAGGAAAATTAAAAGTTACTTTATCTGGTTTAGTAAGCACTCCAAAAGCCACTATGAAAATAGAACGCGAAAACTATTATGTAAATGGATTAAAAGTAGAGGGAACAGTAGTATATGTTAATGAAACTGTAACTCCAAATATTCCACAATGGAGCAGAACCATTACCAATGGTAAACTTACGAACTTAGAAGGAATGGTCTTCTTTAATTCTGGGACACATACCATCAAACAAATGGAAGGAGTAGGTACTCCATTAGTACTTTCAGACAACACTTACGAAATGACGCAAGGAAATCATACTGTAAGCAAAGAAAACGGACCAAGTTTAACATTAACTGTAGCTGAATCTTTGATAAAAAAATACGATTGTAATTATGTTTCAAAAGGAAAACTAACCGTAAAAGGTAGTCTACTTAACGGTACAATTGATTACGGAAATGGAGATTGTGACAACAAATTCACTTATACCCATGAAAATGGTGTGGTTTTTAACTTAACTATGTAATTCAAAATCTTCATTAAAAAAAATCTTCGTTTCAGTAATTGAAACGAAGATTTTTTTTTGAATTCAAGTCAAAGTTATCCGACCTTTGTAAAAAAAAAAGATGACACTACAAATAGAAACTCCAGCACTACTATTCTCTGCAACTTCCTTGATTTTATTGGCCTACACCAATCGTTTTTTAACTTTAGCCACGATTATACGTGGGTTAAAAAAAGCCTACAAAGAGAAAGAGAACAACATGATTTTGTTAGAAATCAAAAATCTAAATTTGCGGTTAACACTAATTCGGTACATGCAAATGGCAGGCGTAATGAGTTTATTTCTATCTGTTTTCGCCATGTTATTGCTGTATCTTAACCAACAAATTGCTGGGATTTACTTATTTGGTTTTAGCTTATTGGCTTTATTGCTTTCCTTAGGATTATCGTTTTGGGAAATCAACATATCGGTCGGTGCTTTGCGATTGCATCTAAGTGATTTGACTCAAAAAGAAAAAACAAAAGACTATCCCGCTAATACAATCGACAAATAAATTGGCATTCCGAAAGTAATATTGAAAGGGAACGTAACTGCTAAAGCCATTGGCAGAAAAATCCCCGGATTTGCCTTAGGTACTGCAATTTTCATTGCTGCTGGAACTGCAATATAAGATGCACTAGAAGCTAGTACGGCAAATATGAAGCGATTCCCAATATCTGTTGTAACATATTGACTCAGGTAAGCAACAATACAACCATTGATCAAAGGAATAATGATGGCAAAGAAAAAGCTGAACCAACCACTTTTAAAGAAGTCACCTAGTTTTCTACCACTTACAATTCCCATATCCAAAAGGAAAATCGCTAAAAACCCTTTAAAAATATCTGTTGTAAAAGGCTTGATTCCTAAAGCTGCTTTATCACTAGCCAGCAAACCAATTATTAAACTACCTATAATTAACAATACGCTTCCATTCGTAAATGAATGTTTAATAACCTCAGATAATTTAGATGGCTGTTCAGTAGCGCTTTTTTTACTATACATTCTGATTAAGATTACACCCACAATAATTGCTGGAGCTTCCATAAGTGCCATAACCGCGACCATATGTCCACTAAAACTATGACCTTGCATCTCTAAAAAAGAAATCGCCGTCACAAAAGTAACCGCACTCACAGAGCCATAGGCCGCAGCAATAGCGCCTGAATTGTCTATGCTAAATTTTTTCTTTAAGATGAAAAAAGTGTATAAGGGTATCAAAACAGAAACTGCCATTCCAAATACAATGGACCAAAATATATCAATATTGATTTCGCTATGCGCCAACTCCTGCCCACCTTTAAACCCAATAGAAAACAAAAGGTAAAGAGAAATAAACTTGGAGGTATTGTTTGGAATTTCTAAATCACTTTTTAAGTATACGGCTATGATTCCGAGTAGAAAGAAAAGCAATGCAGGGTTAGTAACGTTTTCAATTAATAAGTCTAAATTCATAGATTTTGTTTTGTTTTAAAATTTATACTGCTGAGGCTCTTAACAACTTGTCGTTGATGGCTACCCCAATACCTTCGTTAGGAACTTTTTCGACTATAATAACATCAATAGGCTGAGCATCCATTTCATGAAGTGTTGCATACAATCGATTGGCAGCTTCTTCTAAACTACCATTGCTTGACAAAACTATTTGATAATGGATTGCAGGATGGCTATATTTCTTGCAGAAAGACACTACCCCTACCCTTTTTTCAGTGATTGTTGCAAGCGTTTTTTCAATATCTTCTGAGAAAATTGTACTAGTAGAAGGCGCATAATGCTTGGATAACATTCCTGGAGCTATAGGAGCTGCATCATCTTTTGTGAAAATTTTTAAAGGTCCAACTAATGCTTCAATATCCGCTATGGATGTAGCACCAGCTCGATACAAAACAGCTTGGTCTTCTTCAAATCCAACAATTGTAGACTCGATGCCTTGCGAACAAGCTCCCCATCTAAAACATGTACTAAATTAGAATCAAAATAATTGGCAACATGTGCTGCTGTGGTAGGGCTGATTGAGCCAAATGGATTCGCACTTGGAGCAGCTAAAGGAAAATCCAACTGATTCAAAAGTGCCAGCGCAACAGGATGATTGGGCACACGAACTGCAACTGTATCCTTACCAACAGTTATCAAGTCGGAAATATTATCTTGTTTTTTAAGAACCAATGTCAATGGTCCAGGCCAAAAAGTTTCAGCTAACAATCTCGCTTTATCTGGTATATTCGTAGCAACTTTTTCTAATTCGGTATACGATTTCAAATGAACAATCAAGGGATTGTACATCGGGCGATTCTTTAACTCAAAAATACTTCGGATGGCTTTTTCACTATATATGTTTCCAGCCAAACCGTAAACAGTCTCAGTAGGCATAGCAACTACTGATTCCTTTTGTAGCAATTGTATTGCTTTTATTAAATCTTTAGTATCACTCATTCTTTAAGGATTACAATAATTACAAAAACCAGGGTCTTCCGTTTTTTTATGATTAGGATACAGCTGCTCTTTGGTAAAGCCGCATTTTTTACAACTATAGATATGACTCAACACAGAGGAAGTAGCACTCCCACACCACGAACAAGGAAGACCTGTTTTGACATCTGTAATGATAAATCCAGGAGTTTGACATTCTGGACACAAGGACTGAACGTTTTGAACCAATTGCTTTGTAGCCATACTAATGATTTCCATTCGGGTAGGATTGTACAAAGCTCTCATATCGGTCTCTACGAATACAGTTGAGTACTTCGCTTTTAGGTAATGAAACTGTTCAAACAAAACGTCTGGAGAAACAATTCCTTTGACCATATCTTCGGTACTATACTGACTCGGTCTAAGAATAAGTCCGTGACTTGGAAATGTAGCCTGAGCAGCAAAATCCAAAAGTTCTTGCTCTGTGGTAATAGATGAACCTGAAAAATTGGTTTTAAAACTTACTGAACGACCGATAATCTCCAGTTGATTTTCTCGATCTAGAAGCACCACTAGCTCATCATCTGCTGTTGCAAAATAAGCGGAAGGATGCGGACCAAAAGAACCTTCAGAAGCTACCGCCAAATCACAATCTGTGGTTACAATTGCTGCTAAACATTTCTGAAGTGCCACAGTCAACGCATCCGAGGTTCTAGCGGTTTCACCCGAAAAAGTGCCAAAACTATCGGTATCTAAATCTTTTGGAGTAGTGCAAATAACACCTAAACCTTTTTCTAAAATAGGAGCCATCACTTGCTCTTTATGATGCATAGTGGCTATCACAAGCTGACGCCCTTTGAAACTATTTAGCGTTGTCCAACTCAATTTTAATTTGGCTAGTGATTTTTAACTTAAAACCGTTTTCTTCTGCATTCTCTAATAATTCTTGAATTTGCAACTGTACTTCTTGCAACTCTGAAATTCTCTTCTTAGAGTTGGTAGCATCTTTCTCAAACCGAATTTCATTACTAAAACTCTCCAAAGAATGATAATTAATCTTATTGTTAATCAAAGGGAATAGCACTTTGGCTGCTCCTGCTGGAGTAAATTCCCCATCGATTAATTGAAATTGGAAGTCATTTTCCATAAAAAAGTGGCTATCTAAATTAAAGTTTATATTTTTAAATCTTTCAAAATCTGAGTACCACAAAGAATTCCAATTACTAACAGTACACTAAAAAAGGAATTCTCAGGTTCTAAAAAAGCAAAAACAAGCAGAACAACTAATACAATAAGTACTGCCGTCAGTTTCACTTTTTGAAATAATGTCAATTCTTGATGGCTCATAATTTTATTTTATCTGTGGCAAAATTCAATAATTCAAGTCATTAATTTTTATTTATATTTGTAATAAACATCATTAAATATTTTTATGAATTATACACTCCATCAATTGCAAGTATTTCTAAAAGTAGCGCAATGCCAAAGCATTACAAAAGCAGCTGAAGAACTGCATTTGACACAACCCGCTGTTTCTATTCAACTCAAAAATTTCCAAGATCAATTTGAAATTCCGCTAACAGAAATTATTGGCAGAAAACTGTATGTAACTGATTTCGGGAAAGAAATTGTACTAGCCGCTGAAAAAATCATCAATGAAGTACACGCCATCAATTATAAAATGCAGGCCTATCAAGGAAAATTGAGTGGAAGGCTTAAGATTTCAATCGTCTCTACTGGAAAATACATTATGCCTTATTTTCTGGCCGACTTCTTAAAATTGCATCCCGATGTAGAATTAATTTTGGATGTAACCAATAAATCAAAAGTGATTAAAAGTTTAGAAAGAAATGAAGTCGATTTTTCTTTGGTTTCTATTTTACCCGAGACTTTAACCGTCAATCGAATAGAGCTAATGCCCAATCGCTTGTTTCTAGTTTCGAACTCAGCTACCGAGTTTCCAGAAAAAATATACGACAAAAACATTTTAGAAAACATTCCAATTATTTTGCGAGAAATGGGATCAGGAACCCGACAAAGTATGGAGCAATTTATGCTTTTGAACAATTTGAACGTCAAGAAAAAACTAGAGCTCACAAGTAATGAAGCCGTAAAACAAGCCGTCATTGCAGGATTAGGATGTTCGATTATGCCCATCATTGGAATAAAAAATGAAATCACTACTGGTAATCTTCAAATCATTCCTGTGCGTGGCTTACCGATTCAATCCACTTGGAATTTAATTTGGCACAAAAACAAAAATTTCTCTCCTATAGCCAAGGCCTATCTTGCATTTTTAGAGGAATACAAACAAGATATCATCAAAAGTAAATTTGATTGGACAAATTCAATTTAATGCTGAATTAAACTTTTATCAACCGCTTGAGTCTTAAGCTAAAATAGATTCGACTATGAAAAAAGAGTTTCTTTGGTCTCAACGACTAGGTTTTAGCAATCAACAAGCCTTTGCAATTCAAAAATTAGGAATGGAACGTTTTCTTCAACAATCGTTTCAAGCACCTTTCAATACCAGTATACCTGAGTTACTTTCTGACAGTCCAAAGTCATTAGAAGATCTCAAAAAAATCAGACAAACTAGAAAAGAAGATTCAGAAGCTGGTAAAGAATTGCTAAAAAAAGAAATCCAAACCTCGAATGAATTAAAAGCTTGGTGGATTGATGAAATGAAAACAACCGAGTTTCCGTTGAGAGAAAAGATGACACTTTTTTGGGAGAATCATTTTGTTACAGCTTATCAAAAAGTCAAAGTCAATTATTGGATTTTCCAAAAGAACCAACTCCTTAGAGAAAATGCTTTTGGCAATTTTAAAACATTGACCAAAAAAGCAATGCAAACTAATGCAATGGTGCGCTACCTCGATAATGTTGACAACAAAAAAGGGAAATTAAACGAAAACCTGAGCAGAGAACTTCTAGAACTTTTTACTCTCGGCATAGGGAATTACTCTGAGGCCGACATAAAAAATGGAGCCAAAGGATTGGCAGGATTAGGAATTGGAGAAACCACTGCGATGTATCGCCGATTTTTAGAAGACAATGACCCGATTGAATATCTCGGCAAAAAAGGCGTTTTAAAACTAGATGAAATGGTAGATGCCATTTTTGACCACCCAAAAATCCCCTATTTACTGACGCAAAAAATTTTACAATGGTTCCTTTATGACGAACCAAAAGAAAATTTAGTAAAGCATTATGGTGATTATTTTAGAAAAGTCAATTTTGAAATTAAGCCGTTATTAATCAAAATTTTTACCGAAGAATTTGCTAAAAATGATACAGCAGGCTCGAAAATTAAAAATCCATTAGAATACATTCTATTGCTTACTAGCGAATTAAAAACTCAAAGACCAGAATCTACCACTATTGCTTTTTTCTTAAAACAACAAGGAATGGATTTATTCAATCCTCCCAATGTAAAAGGATGGGATGGCGGAAAAAGTTGGCTTACTTCACAAATTTACTTACAGCGAAACAATGTTGCCGACTTGCTTAGCAGCGGAAAAAGCATTCCAAGATCTAAACTAGAGAGAGAAAACACTCTGAATAAAAAACAGGCATTTTCTATCAGTTTAGATTGGAATACCAAAGGAACAAACAAAGAAATCATAAAAGAACTAACGGACCGATTACTTTTTTCTACAGATACCTCTTTACAGCAAGACCTTGAAAAAATACTAAAGCACGATTTTGACCCCCAATCGCTTGGAGCCAATGATGCTGTTTTACGGCTTTTTAATGCTATCATAAAATCACCTGAATTTCAACTTATTTAAATCCAAGTTATGAACAGAAGAAATTTTTTAGCCCTAACAGGAACTTTTACAGGAGGAACATTGATCCTACCTCAGTTTCTACAAGCCTTTGGCGTACAACAACAACTTGTTACAGGAAATGAATGCGTGATTTTTATTCAGTTGAATGGAGGAAACGACGGACTCAATACTTACATTCCTTATCAAGACGAGTTGTACTACCATCATCGTCCATCAATTGGAATCGCGAAACATAATGTCATTGCTGGAAATAACGGAATGGGCTTTCATCCTGCGCTAAAGGATTTTGCTAGGATACAACAAAATGGTGATTTATCAATCATCCAAAATGTGGGATATGCGAATCCTGTCCGATCTCATTTTAGAAGCCAAGAAATTTGGCAAACTGCTCCTACTAATCAAGAATACCTCAGTCAAGGTTGGCTTGGACGCTACTTAGATTTACAATGCAATGACCACCAACCCACAGCAGGAATCAACATCGATACTATTGATACATTAGCATTAAAAGGCGAAGAACCCAACAATATTACAGTAAAAGACCCCAATCGGTTCAACAGCCGTAACGCTGCAGAAACCAAAGATCAATTATCTAACAACCCACAATTGGATTTTGTTAGAAAAATTGCCAATTCTGTTTCAGAAGGCGCCGATGCCATTCAAGATGCTCTCAAAAAAAGTACACCTTCTGAAGTTAGCTATCCAAAAACTGGCTTAGCCAAAAATTTAGAATGGATTGCCAAATTGATAAAAGGAAATTTGAATTCTAAAGTATACTATACCTCACTCGGAGGATTTGATACGCACGACAATCAATTGGCCATTCATCAAAATAAATTAAGCGAACTTAATGACGCTATTTTTAGTTGTTATGCTGATTTAAAAAAAGCACAAGTATTAAATAACACTACCATTGTGGTTTTCTCTGAATTTGGTCGAAGAGTGAAGGATAACGGAAAGGGAACCGATCACGGAACAGCAGCACCACTCTTTGTGATTGGTGGCAACACAAGAGGTAATGTAATTGGTAAAAATCCAAACTTGACAGATTTAGACGAAGGCGATTTAAAATACCAAATCGACTTTAGATGTGTGTATGCCTCTCTTTTACAACAGAAATTGGCCTTTGACCCAACAAGAATCGGCATCAAAAATAGTCCGCTTCAGGGTTTATTCTAAACCTATTACCTACTTAAGTATCGATTCAAAAAGAAATGCCGTATCTTTGCCCGCTTTTTAAAAATTAAAAAATGACAAAGAATCAAGTATTGAAAGGAGTTTTTCTGGTAGGATTAGGTGCAACGAGTTATGGTATGTTGGCTACTTTTGTAAAAATGGCCTACGACGAAGGCTATTCGACTCCAGAAGTAACGACTGCTCAATTCGTACTTGGTATTCTTGGTATGTTATTGATTAATTTATTTCAAAAAAACAAAAAAGGAAATACGGTTGTAAAAGCATCTCCCAAAAACATTTTCCAACTCATAGCAGCAGGAACTTCACTTGGTATGACTAGCGTTTTTTATTATTTAGCTGTAAAATACATTCCTGTTTCTATTGCTATTGTACTGTTGATGCAAACCGTTTGGATGGGTGTAGTCGTAGAAATGGCCATCGACAAAAAATTACCAGCACTCAAAAAAATAATCGCAGTCATCATTGTCTTAATAGGAACTTTTTTGGCTACCAACGTAATAGCTACAACCGTTTCTTTGGATTGGAGAGGAATTGCACTAGGTCTGCTTGCAGCTGCATCTTTTACCGCTACTATGTTTACCGCAAATCATATTGCTAATCACATTTCATCTGCTCAACGAAGCTTATATATGCTGCTTGGTGGTGCCATCATCGTGTTTGGTTTTGCGCTAGTTACCCAAGTAGGTCCTTTTCAAATGGGAATTTTTATGAAATGGGGAATTGTTTTGGCTCTTTTCGGAACAATTATTCCACCTTTGTTGATGAATGCAGGTTTTCCTCTTACTGGAATTGGACTTGGCAGTATTATTTCTGCCCTCGAATTACCTGTTTCTGTAACAATGGCTTACGTTCTTTTGAATGAAGACGTTAACGTTCTTCAATGGTTTGGAATTGTTTTAATCATCGTTGCTATTATAATAATGAATACCAATTCTTCAAAAAAGTAATCAAAGCCAAAATATTTTTCAATAACACCCCCAAACTGTTAATTTTTTTATAAATTCGCAACAAACAACTTATTATGAATTCACCTTGGCATTTGTATGTAATGGCTTTTCTCTATATAATTGCTGGAATCAATCATTTTAGAGTCCCTCGTTTATATCAAAAAATCATACCTACAAGTTTTCCCAATCCGTCTTTACTGAACATTTTAAGCGGAGCTATCGAAATTATTCTAGGGGTTTCATTACTTTTTCCTCCAACTACCCAATATGCTGCTTGGGGAATTATCCTGCTGCTAATTGCTGTTTTTCCAACACATATTTTTATGTTAACTAATCCAAAAGCAAGTATGGGACTACCCAAATGGTTGCTATACTTGCGTTTACCTTTACAATTCCTACTGATGTATTGGGCTTACACTTATACTATATAAATTTTAAGAATTCACCACAAATTAGTAACCATATAAAAACTAAATACTTATAAAAAAACTATTTGCAGAATTTTTTGGAACATTTTGGCTTGTTTTTGGAGGTTGTGGTAGCGCTTTATTCGCTGCTGGCATACCTAATTTAGGAATTGGCTTTGCTGGAGTATCTCTAGCTTTTGGATTAACGGTACTAACAATGGCTTATGCTTTTGGACACATTTCTGGTGGACATTTTAATCCCGCCGTTTCTTTTAGTTTATGGGCTGGTGGAAGATTTTCAACCAAAGATTTAGTTCCATACATCATCG
>JACCEA010284316.1_pt1 | contig 23630 bp, 10 predicted proteins | sample 7449851 | NCBI WGS metagenome assembly JACCEA01 (sample SAMN15323453, study PRJNA562643) | freshwater metagenome | isolation source: river surface water | place: USA:Blue River Watershed | collected 2017-08-18 | reverse complement strand
GCCGGCGGCCCCACCGGCGAGCGGCTGAGCCGGCTCGTGGTGGCTGAGGGCGTGAACAGCCTTTACCTGCCGATCGCCGGCGAGACCCGGGAAAGCTTCACCGTGCGCGAACGCGCGACCGGGCAGGAACTGCGCTTCGTGCTGCCCGGCCCCCGCCTGCAGGCCGGCGAATGGGAGGCTGCGCTCCAGCGCCTGCGCGAACTGCCGCAGGCACCGGGCTACCTGGTCGCCAGCGGCAGCCTGCCACCGGGTGTGCCGGACGACTTCTACGCCCGCCTCGCCCGCCTGGCCCGGGAGCGAGGCAGCCGGTTCGTGCTGGACAGCTCCGGCGCGCCCCTGGCCGCGGCGCTGGAGGAAGGCGTCTGGCTGGTCAAGCCCAGCCAGCGCGAACTCGGCGAACTCACGGGTCGGGATCTGGCCACGCCCGAATCCCGCCGCGAGGCGGCGCAGGACCTGGTCCGCCGCGGCCGCGCCCAAGCCGTCGCGCTGTCGCTGGGCGCGCAGGGTGCCCTCCTCGCCACGAATGGCGGGGCCTGGCAGGCGCCCGCGCTGGACGTGCCCGTCGTCAGCACCATCGGTGCCGGCGACAGCTTCCTTGCCGGGCTGCTGTGGGCGCTGGACGTGCCCAGCGCCTCCGGTACGCCCACCGACTGGCCCCATGCCCTGCAAGCCGCCCTGGCCGCCGGCGCTGCCGCCCTGGGCGCGCCGGGCACGGCCCTGAGCCGGCCGGAGGATGTCCGGCACCTGCAGGCCCAGGTCCGCGTGCAGCCGGCCTGACACCAGCCTGACCCGGATTCCGCCTCCATCTCAAGGGTTGGATCACGTTTGGTTACCAAACCCTTGATATCAATGAGGAACTTTGTGGTGTTCCCCACACACTCGGCTTGCGGCTGAGCGAACCTTTGAATACGCTCAACGGTATAGGAGAAGCCAGAAGTTTGGAATCGACTCAAAGGATGCCTTCATGCGCTGGATGAAACCCAACCTGAGGAGCAGCATCTACGCCCTGCTCGGCCACCCGGCCGACGCCTCGACGGACACCGTGCAGCAGCGCATGGAGCAGATCCGCCATGCCATGCTGGGCCTCCTGGGCGAGAGCGGGCAGGCGGACCACCCCGCGTTCACGCGCAAGGTGCGCTTCGCCAGCGACATCCAGGCCTTGTGGTACGCCCGCAGTGACCTGATGGGCGCGCTGGCCACCCTGCACGGCGAAGCCCGCGCCCGGGAGCAGATCGAACCCATCACCGAGTTGTTCCGCGGCCTGCTGCCGGACAGCCTCTACGCCCGCCAGCACCGGCGCATCAACGACGCGGCCTGATCGCCGCCCCCGCGCGCACGCTCAGTGCGTGTGCCCCCACAGCACCAGGGCATCGCGCCCCTCCACCACCAGGTCCACCTGCGCGCCCACCGGCAGCAGCACCTTGGTGGCCACGTGCCCGAAGGGCAGCCCGGTGAACACCGGCGCCTTGACCTGGCTGCGCAGCCAGTCCACCACCGTCTGCAGCTTGAAGCCCTTGTCGTGGGGCACCGTCTTGTAGTTGGTGAACTGCCCCAGCAGGATGGCCTTCTGGCGGGCCAGCAGGCCGGCGTGCAGCAGCGTGGTGAGCATGCGCTCGACACGGTACGGGTGCTCGTTGACGTCCTCCAGGAACAGGATGCCGCCGTCGGCGGGCGGCAGGTAGGGCGAGCCCACCATGGACGCCAGCACGCTCAGGTTGCCGCCCCACAGGGGGCCGTGCGCCTTGAACGCCTTCTCGCGGGCTTCGGCCCGGGGCAATTGCCAGCCCGTGCCCTCCCCCGCCCCGCCCGCCAGGTCGTCGAAGCAGGCCAGCATGATGTCGTCCGGCTCGCCCTCCACGCCGAAGTCCTCGCCCAGCGCGGGCCCGGACCAGGTGACCGCGCCGGCCTGGGCGGCCACCGCATTCTGGAAGGCCGTGAAATCGCTCAGGCCCACGAAGCGCGTGCCCTTTTCCACGGCCTTGGCCACCGCCTTGTAGCGGATGTGGGGCAGCAAGCGGGTCAGCCCGTAGCCGCCGCGCGTGATCAGGGCAATGTCCGCCCCGCTGGACGCAGCGCGGTGGACGGCCGCCAGCCGCGTGGCGTCGTCGCCGGCGAAACGCATGTGGCTGGCCAGCGCGGCCTCGTCCACCTCCACCTCGTGGCCCAGGGCCTTCAGGCGGGCGAGGCCACGCCGGAAGGAGGCCTTGTCGCGCACCGCGCTGGAGGGGGAGAAAACGTAGATGTGGCTCAAGTCAGGTCCTCAGGAAAGCAGTTGCAGGGCCCGGGCGGCGGCGGCGGCGCCGTCCTCGGGCGTGGCCGGGTCCACCGGGGACACCAGGCCCTCGAAGGCGCGCAGCGCCGCGCGGTGGCCCCGGTCGGGGAATGGCATGTCGAAGGCGTCGTGCATGGCGGCGTCGGCGCGCAGGTCCACCGCCAGCAGTTCGCGGCAGCGGGTGGGCTCGGCCCGCAGCAGGCCCTTGCCCAGGGGAAAGCCCGCTGCCTGCACCACCACCGTGCGGCGCAGGTCCAGGTGCCGGGCCAACTCGCGCAGCACGCGCAGGTGCCAGTCCAGGTCGTGCGCGGCCTCCTTCTTGGGCTTGTCGCTGCGGCCGAAGCCGGGCAGGTCCACCGCCACCACGCGGTCGCCGGCGCGCAGCAGCGCGGGCACCATGTCGCGGAACTGGTAGCTCCAGGCACCCGGCCCGTGCAGGCACAGCCAGGTGCGGCCCGCGCCACGGGGCCCCTCGTCGATGTAGTGCAGGCGCAGGCCGCCCAGCGCCGGCAGCTCGGACACGTAGTTCGGCGCCCAGGGAAAGCCCGCCAGGTCGGCGAAGCGGGTGTCAGGCGTGCGCAGCGCGTCGTCGCGCAGGGGGTGTTGCGCGCGGGCCTCCTGGCGGCGCTGGCGGAAGAAGTCGGCCAGCAGCGTGCCGCATTCGATGGCCATCACGCCGCCCTCGACGCGGGCGTGGTGATTGAGCTGGGGGTGGGCGAACAGGTCCAGCACCGAGCCGGCCACGCCGGTCTTGGGGTCGGCCGCGCCGAAGACGATGCGGGCCAGCCGCGCATGCATCATCGCGCCGCTGCACATGGCGCAGGGCTCCAGCGTCACGAACAGCTCGCAGCCGTCCAGCCGGTAGTTGCCCAGGGCCTCGGCGGCGGCCCGCAGGGCCATGACCTCTGCATGGGCGGTCGGGTCATGCCGGCCCACCGGGGCATTGCGCCCGGTGCCGATCACCTCGTCGCCGCGCACCACCACCGCGCCCACCGGCACCTCGCCGGCGGCCAGGGCGAGCCGGGCCTGCGCCAGGGCCAGCGCCATGAAGCGGCGGTCGCGGGCCTCGTCCGGCATGCGGGGCGGGGAAGTCGGTTGCATGCGGCGATTGTGCCCGGGCTTGGGGCCCGCCCGCCGCCGGCCGGGGCGCCGGTCAGATCGCCAGGCGCATCCGGTCGGAGGCCACGAAGTACTTGCGCGCGTGCGCCAGCAGCTGGCCGTCGGTCGGGTGGTCGGCCGACTCCACGGAGGCCACCTTCTCGGCCACCTCGGGGTGGACCTTGACCATGTGCTTGTACAGCACGGTCTTCTCGCTGCCGGGGCCGACGATCAGGATGGCCTGCGCGTCCTTCACCGCGGACACCACCTGGTCCAGGTAGGCGCGGTTCTCGGCGGCGCTGCGGCCACTGCCACCGGAGGCCCTCACGTGCAGGTGCGGCTTGCTGCCCGACTTGATGATGTCGGCCTGGGACTCGTCGCGGTTGAAGTGGATCACATGGGCCTCGGTGTGATCGAGCCAGACGACGACGTGAAAGCTGTGCATGCGGGTACCTTTTCCTCTGGGGGATGAACACAGGGACACGGTAAACCCGCCCATCGATGGTCAAGTTGACCCATATCAAGGCCGGGGCGCCGGTCGATTGCGACTATCAAGTTCAAATAATGACCCGATGTTCTTGTAAGTTATTTGGATCCGTTGGGTGGGCGGCGGCGAGCTTTCCTATGATGAGCCCGCTATCCGCCTTGCGGAATGCGGAACCTCACCCCACACCAGGAGACACCATGCCCCCTCGCCTGACCGCTGCGGACTTCGACCAGGAGTTGTTGATCCTTTTTGATGCCTACGTGCACGGCAAGCTCGATCGCCGGGGTTTCCTCGACAAGGCCCAGCGCTTCGCCAAGGCGGGCGTGACCGCCGCCGGCCTGCTGGCCGCGCTCAGCCCCAACTTCGCCGCCGGCCAGGTGGTCAAGCCGGATGACAACCGCCTCAAGACCGAGCGGGTGACCGTGCCCTCCCCCAACGGCAACGGCTCGATCAACGGCTACCTGGCGCGCCCGGCGTCGGCCCGGTCGGCAAAGCTGCCGGCCGTCCTGGTGATCCACGAGAACCGCGGCCTGAACCCGCACATCGAGGACATCACCCGCCGGCTGGCGCTGGACGGCTTCATGGCCTTTGCGCCCGACGCCCTGACCAGCCTGGGCGGCTACCCGGGCAACGAGGACAAGGCCCGCGAGGCCTTCGCCGAGCTGGACCAGCCCAAAGTCCTGCAGGACTTCCTGGCCAGCGCCGCCTGGCTGCGCGCACGCGCCGACGGCAACGGCAAGATGGGCGCGGTGGGCTTCTGCTACGGCGGCGGCATCGTCCACACCCTGGCGGCGCGCCTGCCGGACCTCAACGCCGGCGTGCCGTTCTACGGCAACTCGCCGGCTCCCACCGAAGCGGCCAAGGTGAAGGCGCCGCTGCTGGTGCACCTGGCCGGCATCGATGAGCGCATCAACGCCGCCTGGCCGGCCTACGAGGCCGCGCTCAAGGCGGCGGGCGCCAAGTTCACCATGTACCAGTACCCCAATACCCAGCACGGCTTCAACAACGACACCACCCCGCGTTTCGACGCCGAGGCGGCGAAGCTGGCCTGGGAGCGGACGGTGGCCTTCTTCAAGGCGAACCTGGCCTGATACGCGCCGGCCCCGCGGGGTGCCGCCGCCGGCCGCGGCACCCCGCGACACCTCGCGGCGGCGTACGGCTTCCCGCGGCGCGCGCCGGGGCCGAATACGCGGCGGATTACGATACGGCTTCTTTCATCGTCGCCGCACACCTGCCATGGGCAGAACTTTCCCCGCGCACCGCAACCGTCCTTCCGGCGCCTCCTTCCTCCGGCTCCTCGCGGCCCTGTTCCTGCTCGCGGCCACCCTGGGCGCGGCCCGCCCTGCCCTGGCGAAGGACCTCATCATCGACAGGGGCTGGTTCGAGGACCCCACCGGCCAACTCACGCTGGAACAGGTGAGGCAGCAACCCCTCAAGCCCTTTCGCGGTGTGCTGTCCCAGGGCTATGGCGCCTCCGCCCTGTGGATCCGCCTGCGCTTGGCGCCCACGGCGGGCGAACCCGGCGGCAGCGGCACCCCGTTGCCCGTCGTGCTGCGCATGCGGCCGGTCTACCTCGACGACCTCCAGGTCTTCGACCCGGACGCCACGCCGCCCCTGCAAGCCGTGACCGGCGACCGGCACCACCCGCGCCTGGATGCGCGGCGCACCCTCGATTTCCAGGTCGCCCTCGCCCCTGTGAGCGGGGTCCGTGACGTCTGGGTCCGGCTCGAATCCACCAGTACCCGCCAGGTCGAGGCCCAGGTGCTCCAGCCCGAGGACCTGCGCATCAGCAGCCTCGTCGAAAGCCTGGTCGTCGGCCTGTACGTGGGCCTGGTGCTGGCCCTGCTGGCCTGGGGCCTGGTCAGCTCGGCGCTGACCAGGGAAACCCTGGTCGCGGTGTTCGCTGTCAAACAAGGGGCGGCCTTGCTGTTCGCACTGAGCTCCTTCGGCGTGCTGCGGGTGTTCTGGCCCGGGGACTGGAGCGCCGGCCTGCTGGACTCGCTGGGCAGCGTCTTTTCGATCGTCGCCGTCGGCACGGCGATCTTCTTCCACGTCCGCTTCGTGGGCGAGTTCATGCCCGCGCGCTGGGCGAGCTGGCTGCTTCACGGCGCGCTGGGCCTGACGCCCCTGTGCCTGGCCCTGCTCGCCCTGGGGTGGACCTCGGCCGCGCTGGAAGCCAACATGCTGGCGATCCTGGTGACCCCGTTCTTGGCCCTGGCCTGCGTCCTCACGGGCAAGGCCTGGTCGCAGCCGGACCACCTGCTGCACCCCCTGCTGCCCCGTCCGCTGGTCATCGGCTTCTACCTGCTGCTCCTGGGCTTCATGGGCATGGCCGCGGTCTCCGCGCTCGCCCTGGCGCAGGGCAACCTCGCGGCGATCTACGTCAGCCAGCTCCATGGCCTGGTCACCGGCATCCTGCTGCTGGTCATGCTGCAACTGAGGGCCCACAAGCAGCAGCAGCAACGCCGCCAGGTGATGCTCGACCTCGTGCGCTCCCGGCTGCAGGCCCGGCACGAGCTGGAATCCCGCCAGGAACAGGAAAAGCTGCTGGCCATGCTGGCGCACGAGATCAAGACCCCGCTGGCCACCATGCAGATGCGGCTGGACCCGCAGGCCGCCGGCAGCCGCGAAATGCGCCAGGCCATCGCGGACATGAACGGCATCATCGAGCGCTGCCTGCAGGCCTCCCGGCTCGGCGAGGGTCAGCTGCAGGCCCGGATGCAACCGCATGACCTGGTCCACCTCGCCCGCGACGTCATCGCGGCCACGCCGCACCCCCAGCGCATCCGGCTGCAGGCGCCGGACAAGCTCATCGCCCCCACCGACCGGCAGCTGCTGTACGTGGTCCTGGGCAACCTCCTGGACAACGCCTTGAAGTACTCGCCGCCGGACGCCACCATCGACTTCCAGATCCGCGAGAGCCTGCAGGACGCGCCCGGGCCCGGCATCCACCTGGCCGTGGCCAACCCGCCCGGCGTGGCAGGCTGGCCGGACGCGGGCCGGCTGTTCCAGAAGTACTACCGCGCGCCGCATGCCCAGCGCCAGGCGGGGACCGGGCTGGGCCTGTACCTCGTGCGCAGCCTGGTGCAGACCCTGGGCGGCAGCATCCACTACGACCCCGAGGCGGATCGGGTCCGGATGATCGTCCGCCTGCCGCCGGCCGCCGGGGCATGAGGCGCCTTTGGCTTGATTTGGATGGCGCGGCGCCGGGCCGCCTACGATCGCCGCTTTTGATGGCTCCCACCCGATGAGTTCCCCTCCCCTGCTGCACATCCTGGTCGTTGAGGACAACGACGGCCTGCGCGAGGCGACCGTGGATTTCCTGCGGGCGCAGGGCCACCATGTCACGGGCGTGGTGTGCGCGGAGGAAGTGGACGACACCCCCACGCGGGACGTGCCCGACCTGTACCTCATCGACGTCAACCTGCCGGGGGAAAACGGCTTCAGCCTCGCCGACCGCATCCGCCGCAGCCAGCCCCTGGCCGGCATCGTCCTGCTCACCGCGCGTGGCCAGGTGGAGGACCGGCTGGAGGGCTACTCGTCCGGCGCGGACAACTACCTCATCAAGCCCGTCGAGCAGGCGGAGCTGCTGGCCTGCCTGAGCAGCCTGGCCCGCCGTCTCAAGGCCACGGCCCGGCAGGACGCGGCGGGCCTGCAACTCGACACCCAGACCCAGCGGCTGACGGGCCCGCGCGGGGCGGTCGCCCTCACGCACGGCGAAGGCCTGCTGCTGGCCGCGTTCTGCCGTGCGGCGGGGCAGAAGCTGGAGCGCTGGCAGGTCATGCAGTTGGTGGACCCCAAGGACAAGGGCCTGGTGCCCGCCAACCTGGAAATGCGCATCAGCTCCCTTCGCAAGAAGCTGGACGCCTGCGGCGCGCCCGAGGATGCGATCCGCACCCTGCGCGGCATCGGCTACGCCCTGAACTGCCAGGTGTCGGTGCGCTGAATCCCCGGCAGGCCCGCATGGGCCTGCCGGTTCCCCTGGGCACCTTCGCCCTTACTCCGTCCGCTCGGAGATCACCACCAGCACCCGTTGGCCGCCCACCACCAGCGCCACCTGCAGCGGCAAGGCGCGGTCGGGCACGGCCGTGGACTGGAACCGCAGGGCCTGGGCGTCGAAGCGCAGCCAGGACGGCAGTGGCTCGCCGGACGGCAGGGACGCCTGGGCGGGCGAGTTGCGCTCGATCGACCGGATCGACTGCGGCAGCTCGAAGCTGAACCCGGTGCCCGCCGTCGAAGTGCCCTTGGGCAGGGACACGGCGGCCATCATCGACACCGTCGTTTCCGGGGCGTTGCGCAGGTCGATGGTCACGCCGGCGGTGCTGCCGGCCGCCACCGGGGACTCGGAGGCCGCGCCACCTGCGGGCGCCGTGGCACCCGGGGCCACCGCGCCGGAGGCCAGCACCAACGGCTGCGGCGAGGCGGCATTCGACAGGCTCGTCCCCGGCTCGGACGCCTGTGGCACGGTGCCGGCGGCCGACGAGGTGGCCAGGTCGAGGGCCGCGCGCAGGTCGCCGGCGACGCGCTTGGTCGAGGCCTGGATGGCCGTGCCCCGTTGCAGCTGGTTGCCGGGATCGGACAGGTCCACCGCGCCGCTGCCCGCCAGCACGGTGGTGAAGCCGGCCACCTGCAGCGGGCCGGCCTGCACGATGTTGCCGCCATGGCTGTTGATGAACAGGTCGCCGCCTGCCGTGCTGGTGCCCAGGTCCAGCGCGCCGTTCGTGTCCAGGGACAGCTTGCCTCCGGCGGTCACCGTGCCCAGGCCCAGGGCGTTGGTGTCCTTGAGCGACAGGTCCGTGCCCGCCCGGGCATTCACCGTGCCCTGGAAATCGTTGGCCTTGTCCAGGGCGATGGCGCCTCCGGCCGTGAGGTTGGTGGGTCCGGCGGTCACGGCCAGGTTGCCGCTGGCGCCCTGGTGGATGCTGCCGCCCGTGCTTTCCAGGTCCAGGCGGGCCACGCGGGCGGCCCCGTCCAGGGCCAGGTCGCCGGCGGACTTCGCGTCCAGCTTGCCGCTGGCCGTGACGGTGCCCAGCGTCAGGTCGTCGGTGTCCCGCAACGTCACGTCCGTGCCGCCCAGCACGTTCACCGTGCCGTTGAAGTCATTGGCCTTGTCGAGCGTGATCGCGCCCCCGGCCTTCAGGTCGGACGGCCCCGCGCTCACGTTCAGCAGGCCATCGGCCCCCTGGGTGATCGTGCCGCCCGTGCTCTCCAGGTCCAGGCGCGCCACGCTCACGGTGCGGTCCAGGACCAGGTGGCCGGCCGCAGTCGCCTCCAGCTTGCCGCTGGCCGTGACGGTGCCCAGGGTCAGGTCGTCCGTGTCCTTGAGCGTCACGTCGGTGCCACCCAGCACGTGGACCGTGCCGTTGAAGTCATTGGACCGGTCCAGCGTGATGCGGCCCTGGGCCTTGAGGCTGGTGGGCCCGGCGCTCACGTCCAGCGTGCCGCTGGCGCCCTGGAGGATCTCGCCGCCCGAGCTTTCCAGGGCGAGGCTGGCCACGGTGGCCGCACCGTCCAGGGCCAGGTCGCCGGCCGACCTTGCGTCCAGCTTGCCGCTGGCCGTGACGGCGCCCAGGGTCAGGTCGTCGGTGTCCTTGAGCGTCACGTCCGTGCCCCCCCGCACGGTGACCGTGCCGTTGAAGTCGTTGGAGCGGTCCAGCGTGATGCTGCCGTGGGCCCGCAGGTCGGTGGGCCCCGCGGTGACGGCCAGGCTGCCATCGGTGCCCTGGCGGAGGCGGCCGCCCGTGCTCTCGAGCGCGAGGCTGCCCACGGTGGCCGCGCCGTCCAGGGCCAGGTCGCCGGCCGACTTCGCGTCCAGCTTGCCGCTGGCGGTCACCTGGCCCAGGGTCAGGTCGTCGGTGTCGCGCAGCGTCACGTCCGTGCCGCCCAGCACGTGGACCGTGCCGTTGAAGTCGTTGGATCGGGCCAGCGTGATGGCCCCGCCGGCCTTGAGGCTGGAGGGCCCCGCGGTCACGTCCAGGGTGCCGCTGGCTCCCTGGCTGATCGCGCCTGCGGTGCTTTCCAGCGCCAGGCTGCCCACGGTGGTCACGCCATCGAGCGCCAGGTTGCCGCCCGCCTTGGCATCGAGCTTGCCCGTGGCGGTGACGGCGCCCAGGGTCAGGTCGTCCGTGTCCCGCAGCGTCACGTCCGTGCCCCCCAGCACGGTGACCGCGCCGTTGAAGTCGTTGGCGCGATCCAGCGTGATGCTGCCATGGGCTTTGAGGGTGGTGGGGCCGGTGGCCACGTCCAGCGTACTGCCGGCTCCCTGGCTGACCTTGCCGCCCGTGCTCTCCAGCGCCAGCCGGTCCACGTTCACCACGCCGTCGAGCGTGAGGTCGCCGCTGGCCGTCGCGTCGAGCTTGCCGCTGCTGCGCACCTCGCCCAGGACCAGCCCGTTGGTGCTGGTCTCCTTGACCGTGATGTCGCCCCAGCTGCCCCCGTTCGCGTCCGTGAACGACACCATGCCGCCCAACAGGTTGTTGCCGCCCAGCGCGGCCACCTGCAACGTCCGGGTGCGGGCGATGAAGCTGCTGGTGCCGGTCACGTCCAGGCGGGTGCCCGACGCCTGACCGATGCCGCCAGACACCCCGCCCGTGCCGCTGGTGGACGACAGGTCGCCGGCGACGGTGGTGTCGCCGAAGGTGATCCCCTGCGCGCTGGACACCGTGAGGTTGCCGCCCGTGGTGATGTGCTTCCAGGCCAGGGCGCCCGAGGCCTGCGTGATGGCGATGCTGCTGGCGTCCCCCGAGGTCGAGAGCGTGCCATTGGTCTGGCTGAAGGACTGGGTCACGGTGAACGCGCCCTGGCTCGTCACGGCGCCGCCGGTCTGGGCAAAGCCGTCCAGCGTGGTCGGCCGGCTGCCCAGGTTCAGGGTGCCGTGCGACACGGCCAGGCTGGCGCCCTCGCTTTGCAGGTCCGCCACGGTCACGGCCTGGGTCGCGTCGGCGTTGCCGTTGGACGTGTTGCTGAAGGTCACGGTGTTGCCCGAGCCGATGACCACCGTGGCCACGTTGGCGAGGTCCGGCACCACGCCGGTGAAGGCCAGGTTGCTGGTCAGCGCCCAGTTGGCGGGGTTGAACCACTCGCCCGTGGTTCCACCGACCCAGGTCACCGAGCCGCGCTGCGTGATCTGGCCGGACGCCGAGGCGTTGAACCCGGCCTGGTTGCGGGTGGCCGCCACCGGAGACTGCAGGGGATCGCTGGCGTTCGCCGTGATGGCGTAGTTGCCGGCTGCGGCGCCGCTGATGGACACGCCGCTGACCGTCACGCGCGAGGCCCCGCTGCCGACGTTCTTGCTGTCGTACGTCGCCGTGCGGTGGATGACGAGGTCATCGCTCGCCACCGGGGCGTAGCTGCTGTTGGCGAAGCTGGCGGTCACCGTGGCGTCCGCCGTGCCGTCATAGACCTTGGTGTCCCCGGTGAAGGTGACGTTCAGCGGCCGCTTGTAGATGATGCCGTCGCTGCCGGTGATCACGCCGCTGCCGCCTGGCAGGCTGTAGTTGGCGGCGTCCGTGCCCGTTCCCGAGGTGAGGGTGTAACCCGACAGGCTGTAGCTCTTGCCCGTGCCGGCACCGGCCGAACTGAAGGCGCCCGTGCCACCGGAAACGGTCAGGCTCTGGCCGCTGACCAGGCCGGATTCCACCTGGCCCGACACCGTGGTGAAGCCGAGGCTCACGCTGTCCATGGACGTGGTGCCGTCGTAGATCTTGGACACGCCGGTTCCCGACACCGCCACGGCGCGCGGGGTGATGCGTGCGCCGACGCGGGTGCTGGTGTCGGCGAAGGTGTAGTCGCTGGCCAGCGACCCGGCGGTGGAGGCGTCGATGCCGCTGAGGGTCAGGCCGCTGAGGGTCAGCGCCGTGGCCTCGCTCACGTTGGCCGAGTCGTACGCGGCGGTGTAGCTGAAATTGGCGCGCACGAAGCTGTCGCCATCCACCGCGTTGCCCACCACGAAGTCCGGCAGGAAGACCGTGTTGGCCAGCGTGCCGTCGCCCACCTTGGCGGAGGTGCTGCCGTCGTACACCTTGCTCACGTCGGTGTTGGACAGGCTGACCTGCAGCGGCCGGGCGCCGATGGACACGGTGTTCACGCCGGCGGCATGTGCCAGCGGGTGGCTGACCGTGCCCGCCTGGGCCTGGCCCGAGACCAGGGTGTTGCCCTGCAGGCTGTAGTTGCCCGCCAGGCCGGTGTCGTCGGCCAGGGTGATGCTGGTGATGGACTTGGACGCCGTCGCCACATGGGCATTGCTGGCCGTGGCGCTGGTGACGGTCAGCGACTCGCCGGCCACCAGGTTGCCCAGCAGGGTGTGGGCGGTGACGTCGGCCGAGCCGTCGTAGGTCTTGGCAGCGGACACGGTCAGCGCGCGCGGCGTGATCGTGACCGTGTTCGTGCCGGCCACGGCCGCCGCCAGGGACGGCAGCTCGTAGTTGCTGGCCAGCCCGCCGGTGCCGTTGCCCAGCGTGATGGCGCGCACGTGGTTGCCGGCGGTCGAGACATCCTTGCCGTAGGCGAAGGCGCTCGAATAAATCAGCGTTTCGCCGGAGACGATGTTGCCCAGCGACACAGTGCCCGATTGCGTCACGCCGGAAGACCCGGCGCCAAGGCTGCTCGTGCCGTCGTACTCCCGGGTGGCGCTGAGGGTCAGCGCACGCGGCCTGACGGTGACGGCGCCCGTGACGACCGCACCCTCGGTGAGACCGACGGAGGTCTCCAGGTTGGTCACGGTCGCCGAGCGGACGCCGACGTTCGCGCTGCTGATGCCGTAGCTGAAACGGGCGCTGTGGGTATCGGTGGCGTCCTTCCAGAGGTTGGCGCCGGAGTCCCAGGTCAGGTTGACGATGGTGTCGTCGGCCGACGACAGGAAGCTCACGCTGCTGGCCTGGAGGTTGAGCGTGGGCGTGGCGCCTGCGTAGGTGACCGTTGCATCGTTGACGCGCACCAGCAGCTTGTCGACCGGCACGATGTCGTACTTGCCAGCCACGTAGTTGAAACTGTAGTTGGCACTGCTCAGGCCACTCGGGATCAGCACCCCGGAATAGGTGCCGGTGTCTTCGACGCCGGCATTGCTGCGGGACACGAGCAGGTTGGTGGTCGTCACCTGGGTGAGGTTTTCGCCCGGGGCGAAGCCGCTGTACGACACGCCCGCATACCCGACGCCCGCCTGGTAGCCCGGCATGTTGGCATCGTCGTACCCGACAAACTTGGCATCGTTGTTCGCCACCACCTGCAGGGTGCGCTTGCCGACCGTCAGGCTGCCATCGACGGCGGTGACAGCGTAGCCCAGACTGCTCGCCCCTGGCGTGGCGGTCTTGAGCTTGTAGCTGCCCACGTCGTAGTACGCGGTCCCGCCGGCGCTGGCTGCCACCGCGGCGCTGTCATCCGTGGTCCGTACCGTGACGGCCGGCGCCGTCGGCACGGCGGCCGCCGCCGTGTCGCCGTTGGCCAGGTTGGCGGTGCTGGTGGTGGTGGACAGACGCGGCGTGTCGCCGTAGACCAGGGTCTGGCTGTCCGCCGTGACCGTCACCACCGGCCGCTCGCGGTAGATCACGTACGCGCCCGTGCCCAAACCGGTGCTGTACTGGGTGGTCGCCTCGTCGCTGCCGTAGCGGAAGCGGCCGGAGGCATACGCCACCAGACCGTCCCCGGCGCTGGCGGCCGACTCGGCCACGCCGGTGCTGCCCGCCAGGCTGCCCGTGTAGACCGTCACGCGCCCACCGCTGCCGGTGGTGATGCCCGGGCGGGAGGTCACGCCCCCGGTCACCGTCGGCACCAGCTTCACGTCGCCGCCCGAGGCGGTCGCCGCCGCGGTGCCGCGCGCGGCGTTGAGCACCACCGCCGTCGCCGTGGTGGCCAGGGTGTGGATGTCGCGCGTCAGGCTCAGGTCACCGGTGACCGTCTCCACCTTCACGTCCCCCGTGGACCACAGGCCCTCGGCATTCGTGCCGCCCACGGTCAGCGCGCCCGCGTTGGTGAAGGCGATGCGGCCCAGGCGCGCGCCCGAGGTGCCGCCCGTCAGCGTGCCGATGCTGTTGGTGTCCCGGGTCAGCGTGAAGCTGCCCGCGCCCGCCAGCGCCAGGGTGCTGGCCGTGAGGTCCGCGCCCTGCGTCACCGCGCCGGAGGCGTTCAGGCTGATCGTGCTGCCGGTGGCCGTGAGCGCGCCGTCGACGGCAATGGCTGCGCCATGGACCGTGATCGGCCCGGCGATGCTGGCGCCGTAGCCGCTGGCGATGGTCACGTTCGCGGTGTTGCCCGCCTTGCCCAGCGTCAGGCCGGACAGGCTGGTGCCGAAGGTCAGGCCGCGCGTCGAGAACCCGTACGCGCCGAACGATGCCGAGGCGGCCAGCGGCATGAAGCTCGCCGTGCCCGTTCCCAGCACGCGGTTGGTCGTGCCGATGTCGGCGTGCAGCGTGTTGGCGCGCACGGTGATGGCGCCGGTCTGGGTGCTGGCGTGGCCCAGGGTGTTGGTGCTGCCCGCAGCGCCCTGGATCGCGACGCCCTCGCTGTTGCCGTTGTGGCCCTGGGTGCCCGCCAGGGTCAGCGTACCCGCCCCGGACTGGATCACCGCGCCGTCGCGCAGGTGGATGCCGTCGTTGTCGGTGCTCGTCACCGTGGCGGACTTGCCGCCGCCGGTGCCGTTGATCGTCACGGCGCCCGTGCCCGTGCCGGTCACGCTCGAGGCGGCCACCAGCACGCCATGGTTGCCGCCCACGCTGGTGTTGGAGCCGCCGCCCGTTCCCGTGATGTCCAGCGTGCCCGAAGCCGTCACCGACGACGAGGCCTCCAGCGAGACGCCCCAGTGGTTGGCGCCGGTGCCACTGCTGGCCGCGCCCTGGCCTTCCAGCTTGATGTGGCGGCCCTGGATGACCGAGGCGTCGAACAGCCGCACGCCGATGCCGTAGTCGCCGCTGGTTACACCACTGCGGCCGCGCAGGGTGATGTCACCGGTGCCGGCATCGAGCGTCGCGTAGCCCGCGAGGTTCACGCCAGGGCCCTGCAGGCCCGCCGTGCCCCAGGCAAAGCCGGTCGGCGCGGCGCCGGTGCCGCTGCCGCCGCCCATGCCGATGTGGCCGCCGCTGGTGGTGACCGTGGTGCGGTTGCCGGAGGAGCCTGCGGCCAGGTGGATGGCGCCGGCGTTGTTGCCGTCGCTGTCCGACCAGTAGGTCACGTCGCCGCCGTTCGTGGTCACATCCACGCCCGCGTTCTGCACGATGCTGCCCGAAGCCTTCAGCAGGATGTCGGCCCCGGTGAGGGTGCTGGCCAGGTTGGCTGCGAGGGTGATATCCCCGCCCTGCACGGTGATGGGGCCGGCGATGGTGGTGGCGCTGCCCAGGGTGATGTTGGCGGTGTTGCCGCTCTTGCCCAGTGTCAGCCCGCTGACGCCCGCACCCAGCGTGAAGTTGGCCAGGGGCCAGTTCAGGGCGCTGGTGAAGCTGGTGCCCTGGGGTTGCACCGTGAGGCTGCCGGTGGTGTCCACCACGATGCCGGTGTTCACGGCCAGCGCATTGCCGGTCAGCGTGACCGCGCTGGTGCTGGCGAGCACGCCGGTGCCGGCCTTCTGGCCCAGGGTGCCCATGTAGCGAAGGCCCGTGCCGCCGGCGGCGGTCAGCTCGATGGGGCCGCTGGCTGCCAGCATGTCCAGCGCGGTGTTCACTGCGTAGTAGGTGCCGCTCGCCGAGCCGGTGACCGAGATGCCGCCCGTGCCCGTCGCCTGCATCGAGCCGGTGTTGGACTGGAAACCTGAATACCCGCCGGTCGAGGTCGAGGTGCCCGACACGGTGATGGCCGCGTGGGTGGCATCGCCGCCGCCAGCGGTGATCGTGACGGAGCCGCCATAGGAAGCCAGTTCCACGCCATGGCCCGCGCTGGCCGTGCCGGCGATGCTCACCGTGCCGTCGCCGGCCTTGAAGCTGCCCACGCCGTTCTGATTCACCCCCAGCCCGCTGGCGTAGGTCGACTTGCCGCGCAGCACGATGTCGCCGCCGCCGGAATACAGGGCGGTGGTGGTCGTGGCCGAGCCCAGCGTGCCCAGGCGGATGCCGTCGCCCGAGGTCGAGGCGGCAACGCCATCGGGCAGGCCGTCGCCGGAGGTCCCGCCGTTGGCGCCGTTGTCCAGGCCGCCGGCCAGGACGATGCGGCCTCCACCGGTCACCTGTGTGGTCGAGCCATTGGCGCTGTTGACCGTGTTGCCGTCCGCCAGCGTGATCCCGCCGATGCCGTCCGCATTGCTGTCCGACCAGAACACCAGCTTGCCGTTGTTCGTGCGGAAGCTGCGGTTGGCATCGCTGGTGATGTGGCCGGTCGCCTTGAACAGCAGCCCGGCGTTCGCCGCCGTGGAGGCGATGCTGGCATGGAGCGTGATGTTCGCCCCCGTGGCCGTGATGGCGCCGCCGGCCGTGATGCTGGCGCCCTTCACCAGCAGGGAGGCGGCGCCGGCATCGGCGGCCAGGGTGCCGCTGTAGGTCTGGTTGCCGGCGGTCTTGACGGCCGAGCCGCTGATCACCGTGCTGGCGGCGGTCACGCCCAGGGACTGCAGTTCCTTGGTGCCGCCCACGCCGCCGTTGATTCGCACCGACCCCGTGCCGGCACTCAGGGTCACCGGGGAAGCGGCGAGGTTGGTCTCGCGCACGTAGCCCAGCACCGCGTACTGGCTGGACTGGGAGCTGCTGAAGGTCGTGTCCGGGCGCAAATCGTTCCACTGGCCGGCCGACCCGTAGAACTGGCCCACCGTCTCGGTGCCGACGGCAGTGCTCAACGCGCCATTGGGCTCCCAGGCGCCGAAGTTGGAATAGAAGCCGGTGGTGGCCGAGCCACCGCCGCCGCTGACCTGGTTGAAGAAGACCTGTCCGCCCTCGGGGCCATCGGCCCAGGTCCAGGCGTAGGCGGTGCTGTCGGGGCGCCAGGCGCCGATCCAGGCGCCGCGGTAGCCGGCGGTCAGGCCGGCGATGGCGTTCTCCAGCCGCGAGGTGATCGTCACCAGGTAGCTGTCGCCCACCGCCGCGCCACCCGCGGTGCCGTTGCGGGCCTCGGTGCGCGCCAGGGTCCAGGAACCGGTGCCGCCGCTGCCGGTCTTGTCGACGAAGCTGTACAGGTTGCCCGAGTTGAGCAGCCCGTGGAAGGTGATGTTGGCGTTGCCCGAGTCGACCGTCAGGCCGCTGGTGTTGCTGATGAGGGTCTCGCCATAGACGTTGACCTCGCCGCCGCCGGTGGACACCGACTGCGCGCCCGAGCGCTGGAAGAACACGTCCCCGCCCACGCGCACCGTGGCGCCCCCCAGGGAGGCTGTCTGCCCGTCCTTGCCCAGGGTCAGTGTGCCGCCCCGGGTCGTGATGCCGCTGCTCTGGACCAGGATGATGCCGTCGCCGTCCGCGTTCGTGTCGGCCCACAGCTGGGTGTTGAGCGCCCCGCTGGTGGCACTGATCGCGCCGTCGGCGTCGAGCTTGATGTGCCGCTGGGCCTTGAGCGCCAGGCCTTGGGTGGCGGCGGAGGTGCCCGTGATGGCCTTGTTGACCAGCAGGTCGGTGCTGGTGGCCGTCAGCGCGATGTCGCCCGCCGCCCGCAGGGGCTGGTTCACGGACACGGCGCCGCCCTGGATCGACAACGGGCCCTGGACGTCGATCGCGGCATCGACGTTGATGCCCGCCGTGTTGCCTGCCTTGCCCAACGTCAGCCCGGTCAGGCTGGTGCCCAGCGCCTTGTTGAAGCTGTAGGTGGCCGAGAAACTCGTGCTCGCCGGCTCGATCGCCAGCGTGCCCGTGCCGGTGATGCTGCCGGACGGCAGGCTGGGCGTGTCGGCCCGGAACACCAGCGCCCCCTCGCTGATCGCGGTGGCGCCAGTGTAGGTGTTGCTGCCGGTCAGGGCCAGCGTGCCCGTGCCGGTCTTGGTCAGCGCCGTGCTGCCGCTGAGGTCGCCGGACAGCGCGCTGCTGGTGCTGCCCGTGTCGACGGTGAAGGCCGGCAGGTCTGCAAGGCCCTTGGAGCCGGAGATCGCGCCCGAGGTGGTCTTGAGCGAGAAGGCCCGTCCGCCCGTGGCGTAGCCGGTGTTGCTGGTGACCGTGCTGGTGCGCACCAGGTTCTGCACCTCCAGCGACTCGTCCCAGTTGTCCTGGTTCGTGCCCGAGTAGATCACCAGGTTGCCGCTGTGGGCGGCCTTGAAGGCCACGTCGACGTAGCCGTCGTCGTACCAGTTGTTCCCGAAGCTGCCCGTGACGCCCGTGTACACCGTCCCGTACCAGGAGACCGTGTTGAAGAAGCCGCCTTGGCGGAACGTGCGGAAGTAGTACTGGTTGCCGATGATGATCTCGGCGCCCTCCCCGTCCCAGGAATCCCACAGCCACAGGCGCAGCGTGTACTCCTTGCCGGACTCGATGTAGACACCGAGGTCGTGCACGCCCGGCCCTCTGCGGCCGGACCAGGACAGCAGGTTGGCGCCGTCCGCCACGATCGAATAGCGGGCAGTGGTGTAACCGACCAGGCCCGAACCCAGGTTCAGCGCGCCCGCGCCGGTGTCCAGCGTGACGGCATCGCTGCCTGGCAGGCGCAGCAGGTAGATGTTCGAGGCGCCGAAGTCCAGCGAGCCCCCGCCCGTCACGATGGACTGGGTGCCGCTGGTCTTCTGGAAATGCACCGCGCCGGTGTTGAAGCTGACCGAGCCGCCGCGGGTCGTGACGTTGCCGTTCAGGAGAACGCGGTCGCCTGGCGCGTTGAAGTTCAGGCTCAGCGCGCCCGCGGAGGCCGTCACGTTCCCCTCGACCCAGATGTCCGCGTCGGCGTTGAAGGTCAGCGTACGGGCGGCGGCGCCCGAATAGTTGAAGTCGCCCTGCAGGGCGATGTGCCCCAGGCCGTAGGACTCGGCATTCGCGCCGCCGCCGGCATTGCTGCCGGTGGAGATCGTGACGTTGCTGCTGGCCAGGTTGCCCGCGATCGTCGCCAGCTCCGAGCTGCTCAGGAAGAAGTTGTACGGGTCCAGCAGCCACTCGCCCGCCGAGCCGTCGCTCGCGCGGGTGTCCACGCGCAGGCCGTCCATGGCCAGCCGGCCTCCCGAGGTCTCCACCTGGCCGCCCGCGCCGCCGTTCGCGCCGCCCCGGGCCGTGATCGTGCCGTGCGCCTCGGTGGCGGAGCCCGCATCGTCCAGCCGGCTCCACAGCACCACCTTGCCGCCCGGGCCCTGTTCCGTGGCGCTGGCATCGATGGCCGCGCCCTCGTCGAAGCGGACCGAGCGTGCCTGGTACACCTCCCCGCTGCCCTGCCAGTCGCCCCCCACCCGCACCGAGCCGCCGCCGGTCGCGCCGCTCGCGTCGATGCGCGTGGCGTCCAGCAGGTCGACCTGGTCACCCAGCAGCTCGACCTGCCCGCCCGGCCCCTGCCGGCCGCGTGTGCTCAGCAGGCTGTTGGCCATGACGGCCAGCCGGCCCTGGCCCGGTGCGTCGGGCAGCGGGTTCGGGTTGTCGGGCTGCGTGCCGGACGCGGCGCGCAGCTGGATGCGACCGCCCTGGGCGCCGCTGGCGTCCACCGAGGCACTGTCCACCACGATGTCACCCTGGGCCCGGATATCGACCTGGCCGCCCTGCCCCTGCGCGGCTGCGTCCGCGGTGGCGGACACATCGACCGCGCCCTGGAGCTGCACGCTGCCCGTCGCCTGGATGGCCAAGGTGCCGCCCTGGCGCGGCGCGCTCAGGTCGATCCGGCCGCCTGCGGCCTGCGTGAACTGCGTGGCCAGCACCTGCACCGAACCAGCGCCGTGCGGGTCCGTGCCCGTGGCGCTGACCAGGCCGCTGTTGGCGACCTGCGGCGCGCTGATCTCGATGCGCCCGGCCGGGCCGCTGTCACTGGCCGAGGCGCCGGCCGTGGCGTTCGCCACAAGGCTGCCGGTGTTCTCCACCCGGTGGCTGGCGGACAGGACGATGCGCCCGCCCTGCTGCTGCAGGCCGTTCGCCTCCAGGCGGCCGCTGTTCTTCACCACGCCGCCCAGCAGCCGGTCCATCGACTGGGCCGCCAGGATGATCAGGCCGCCGGGTGCCTTCACCGCGTGGCGGTTGTCCACCAGCGCCTGGACCAGCGACGGCTCCACGCGCAGGCTGGTCAGGCGGTTGTTGCTGTCGAACCGCAGGTCGATCGCCTCGCCCGCCGCCATCGCCACGGTCCCCATCTGCGCGATGATGGCGCCCTGGTTGCGCACCTCGGGCGCCAGCAGGGCGATGTAGCCGCCCAGCGCGGCCCGCAGCTCGCCTTCGTTCACCACGCTGGCGCTGCTGCCGTTGCGCTCGTAGCGGCTCTTGCCGGCCATGAAATCCGCATCGCTGATGCCATGCGTGGTCGCCACCAGGCCGCCCACGTCCACCCGGGCGCCGGGCGCGAAGTACACGCCCTGCGGGTTGGTCAGGATCACCTGGCCGTTGGCCGTGATGCGGCCGAAGATCTGGCTGGGGTCCGCGCCCATGACCCGGTTGAGCGTGACGCTGCTGGCGTCCGGCTGGCGGAACTGGACCTGCGCGTCCTTGCCCACGTTGAAAGACTGCCAGTTGATCGATGCGCGCTGCGTGCCCTGGTCGATCACCAGGTTCGCGCCGCTGCTGGTGATGCTGGCCTGGCCCGCGCTGACCTGCCCGCCGGTGGGCAGGGCCGTGGGCGGAGGCGCCGTCTGCGCCAGGGCGCCCAGGGCCAGGCTGCCGCCCAGTGCGGTCGCCACCACGGCCGCGACCTTCGTGCCCGAGCAGGGCTTGCCCTGGGCCGACACGGTTTCGGCGGCCGCCACATAGGCTTGCTTGGAGGCGTTCCAGACACTGCGGAAAGTCTTGTTCATGGCGCTAGGCTTCAGGCGGCCGTGACCTGTGCACAGGTCACGGCGTCAATGGATTCGGGAAAGGGGAAACGGGACAGGCCGGTCGCTCAGAAGGGCACGCTGGCCACCAGCCAGACGCGGTTCTTCTTCAGCGTGCCGTCGCCATCGGTGCCGGTGAGCGTGGGCTTGGGGTTGGCACCGTTGCGGTGGGCCCAGGTCACGCGGGCGCTGACGCCCAGGGGGGCCTGCCAGGCCAGGCTCAGGCCCCGGCCGTGCAGGCGCAGCGCCGTGTCCTGCTCGTAGGCGTTGGTGGCCAGGGTCACCACCCGGCCCACCTCGACGAAGGCGCTGAGCGTCAGGTCGGGGTGCAGGCGCCAGCGCCACTCGGCACTGGCCACCTGGCCGCGCTCCCCGCCCAGCTCGCTGGCCGGGTAGGCGCGCACGCTGCCGGCGCCGCCGATGTAGAACTTCTCCGACGAGTCCAGCACCTGGGTCGCTTGCTGGCCAGCCAAGCTGACGAACAGCGAGTGGTCGGCCGTGACCGTCTGCTGCCGCGACAGGCTGTAGGTGAGCTTGCGGTAGCTGCGCGGGATGGTGTCCAGCTGCGAGTGCGCCGCCATCTGCGTGAGGCGCCCGCGGACCACCTGGGCCGAGGCGCTGTTGGCGCCGCCGCCGCCCAGCTCGTCGAACCGGTTGCCCGACAGGCCCAGGCGCAGGCTGTCGCTGGCATAGTCAGAGCGCACCTGGGTGTCGCTGGTGCGGAAGGTCTTCTCCTCCAGGCTGCCGGACAGGTAGAGGTTGTGCATGCGCGTGCGCAGCAGCGGGTAGTTCGCGTCCAGGCCCAGGCTGGCCGAACGGCCCCGGATCCGGGCGGCCGTCGCGGCGCCCGGGCCGTCGATGACCTCATAGGTCATGGCCGATGCGCTCACCCCCACGCGCAGGCCGTGGTCACCGGCCGGCACCGTCAGTGCCACCCGGCCATACTGGCTGCCTCGGGTGCGCAGCAGGTTCATGACCAGCAGCTCGCCACGGCCGCCCGGGCTGGTGACGTTGAGGTTGGCCGTCACGCGCCGGCTGCCGGTGGACCGGGCGCCGGTGTTGTCCACGCCGGCATCGCCGTAGATGAACGGCTCGTCCGTCGTCTGCAGGGCCAGCGCGGTCTCGCCCTCCGCCTGGCCCGGCACCAGCGTGCCGGCCACGCTCACGCCCGGCAGGTCATCCGCCAGCAGCAGCGCGCGGTCCAGGCCGTCGGCATGAAGCGGCTGGCCCTGGGCCTGGGCTGCCTTGAAATAGGCCTCGATCTCGGCCTGCCGCACCCGGCGGGAGGCCTCGCCCTCGAAGCGCACGCCCGCGAAGCGGGCCTCGACCACCTGCAGCGTGACCACGCCTTCGCTGATGTCCTGCTCCGGCAGGAAGACCCGCACGACCCAGCCGGCCTCGCGGTAGACGGCGGCGACGGCATCGGCCGCGCGTTGCAGGTCCTCGAACCCCAGCGGGCGTTGCAGGAAGCTGTTGACGGCCGGGGCCAGCTGGGCCGCGGACAGCAAGGTGTTACCCGCGAACCGGAACGATCGGACGGTGACGGTGGCGCCGGCCGGCGGCCGTGCCGCCGCCGTGGGCGCGCTGCGCTGGGGCCGTACCGCGGGCGGCAGCGGCAGGTCGCGCTGCTGCTCGATCTGCTGGCGCAGGGCGCCGGCATCGGGCGCGCCGGTCGCCTGGGCCAGCAGGTCACCCGCCGCCAGGGCCAGCGAGGCGGGGATCAGGAAAAAACGGGAGAAGGTCATGACTTCCGAACGCAGAAAACTCTGTTTCGGAAGGTAACAAGGGTGACAGTCAGAAACCCAAAATACCCCAAATAGGGTATTGACGCAGATCAAGTCCCGGGTCGTTTTCCCTCACCGATCTGCGCACGGGCACGCCGCCTCACTCCCACTCGATCGTCGCGGGCGGCTTGGAACTCACGTCGTAAGTGACGCGGTTGATGCCACGCACCTCGTTGATGATGCGGCCCGACACCTTCTTCAGCAGCGCATAGGGCAGCTCCGCCCAGTCCGCCGTCATGAAGTCGCTGGTCTGCACCGCGCGCAGCGCCACCACGTAGTCGTAGGTGCGGCCGTCGCCCATCACGCCCACGCTCTTGACGGGCAGGAACACGGTGAAGGCCTGGCTGGTCAGGTCGTACCAGCTCTTGCCGGTGGACGGGTCGATGTGATTGCGCAGTTCCTCGATGAAGATGGCATCCGCGCGGCGCAGCAGGTCGGCGTATTCCTTCTTCACCTCGCCCAGGATGCGCACGCCCAGGCCGGGGCCGGGGAACGGGTGGCGGTACACCATCTCGGGCGGCAGGCCCAGGGCCACGCCCAGTTCGCGCACTTCGTCCTTGAACAGGTCGCGCAGCGGCTCCAGCAGCTTGAGGCCCAGCTGCTCGGGCAGGCCCCCACGTTGTGGTGGCTCTTGATGGTCACGGCCTTCTTGCTCTTGGCGCCGCCGGACTCGATCACGTCGGGGTAGATGGTGCCCTGGGCGAGGAACGTCGCACCCTTATGGGTGCGACTCCCGTTCTCGCCCTTGTGACCGCCGCCGCCGCCCGCCTTGAGCTTGGCCGCCTCGGCCTTGAACACATCGACGAACAGGCCGCCAATGATCTTGCGCTTCTTCTCCGGGTCGCTCACGCCGGCCAGCTGGCCCAGGAACAGGTCGCTGGCATCGACGCGGATCACCTTCGCGTGCAGTTGGCCCTCGAACATGTCCATCACCATGTCGCCTTCATGGAGGCGCAGCAGGCCGTGGTCCACGAACACGCAGGTCAGCTGGTCGCCGATGGCCCGGTGGATCAGGGCGGCGGCCACGGACGAATCCACACCGCCGGACAGGCCCAGGATCACCTCCTCGTCGCCCACCTGCTCGCGGATCTTCTGCACGGCCTCCTCGATGTGGCCCTTCATCACCCAGTCGGCCCGGGCCTGGCAGATGCCGAGCACGAAGCGCTCCAGCATCTT
>JACCEA010933304.1_pt1 | contig 23642 bp, 19 predicted proteins | sample 7449851 | NCBI WGS metagenome assembly JACCEA01 (sample SAMN15323453, study PRJNA562643) | freshwater metagenome | isolation source: river surface water | place: USA:Blue River Watershed | collected 2017-08-18 | reverse complement strand
GGGGACACCCGAGTGGCCAGCATCGATGGTGTCATCCACGTGGCGGGTCCCACTCTGTCCGACGGGTATCTGGGCGACCCCGCGCGCACGGCCGACGCATTTCCGGTTCTCGACGGGGTGCGGTGGTACCGCACCCAGGACCTGGGGGACGTGTCCGACGGAGTGGTCACCGTCACGGGTCGAGTCGACGACGTGATTGTGACCGGCGGCGTCAAGGTGTCGTTGGGCGAATTGGAATCGTGTCTGCGGGCCATCGATCCGACCGCGGTCGCCACCTGGTTTACCGATCCCACGTGGGGTCAAGTGCCCGCCGTGATGACCGAAAATCCGGTGGACCAGGGCGCCATTCGACAGAGCGTCGAGGATGCATTATCCAAGGCGCACCGCCCGTATCGCTTCCTCACCGGGCCCATTCCGACGCTGGGGTCGGGCAAGCCCGACCGGGCCGCTATCCACGAACTGGCCGAACGACTCACGGAATAGACTCGCAGAGTGTCAACACGGAAAACTCATCCCACGAAAAAGTCGGGCGGTCGCCCGGGCTCGCATCCTCGTTCGGGGTCACCCCGCACGTCACGACCCCAGCCCGTTGCGCCGCACCGCGCCACGGTGGGGGACTGGATCCGCGCCGCGCGCCCCGCGACTCTGGGGTTGGCGTTCGCACCCGTCGCGCTGGGGATTGGTGTCGCGGAATTCGCGATGGATTTCACCGATGAACCGTTCCTGCAGCCGCGCCCCATCGCGCTGTCGGTGTTGGCCATCCTCATTGCATTTTTCCTGCAAATCGGTGTGAACTTCGCCAACGATTATTCGGATGGAATTCGCGGAACCGACGCGCATCGTGTGGGTCCCGCACGGCTCGTGGGGTCGCGTGCCGCCACACCCGGCCGTGTGCTGCGCGTTGCGTTGGGATTCTTTGCCGCCGCAGGTGCCGCGGGAATTGCGGTCGCCGTCATCACGGGGTACTGGTGGATCATCGCGGTGGGTGCCGTGTCAATCGTCGCCGCCTGGTTTTACACGGGGGGCAAGCGCCCCTACGGCTATCACGCACTGGGCGAGGTCGTCGTGTTTGTGTTCTTTGGGCTGGTCGCGACCGCGGGCACGGCCTATATTCTGACCGGCGAGATCTGGTGGGACAGCGTGCTGTTGGGGGTGGCCCAGGGCTTCTTTGCCATGGCCGTGCTGTTGATCAACAACAATCGTGACCGCGAGACCGATATCGCGTCGGGCAAACGCACCCTGTCGGTGAGGGTCGGTCCCGGTTTTTCTCGGGCTCTGTTCGCCATCTTTATGGCCGTACCGTACGTGATCCTCGGGTACTTCTCGCTGCTATTTTTCCTTGCGCCGTTTGTGTTCATGACGCTGTTCGTTGCGATTCCCACGGTGCTGATCGGCACCATGGCGGCGAGCCCCAAGGACTACGTGTTGGCGTTGAAGCTGTCGGTTGTCACCAGCTTGTTGTTCGCGGTCGGTCTGGCCGCGGCGGTGTCGTTCTAGTTAGTCGTTCTCGTTAGTCGTCGGCGGACTGCGCGGCGATCTGCGCGTCCTCGTGTGCGGTGTCCGCGTCGACGACGGGCTTGGTCACGCGATTCTGAATCGACGCGGCGGCTCGCTGGCGCATTCCGCCGAGGAAAATGACGGACAATGCCAGAGCAATTCCCGTGGCGAAAACCGCACCCAGAACCCAGTCGAATCCGATGATCAGCAGGATGGCCAACGCGGCGAGGAAGATTCCGAGGCGCACAGCGCTATAGACGACGAGATGTTTCACTCTCTCATCGTAAAGCGTGGACGGCTCTGGGTAGACTCGAAATGTGACCAGATTTATCGTTATTGGAGTGGTGGCGGTCATTGCCGTCATGATCTTCGCACTCGTCGACATCGCCATGTCGAAAGAGTCGCAACTTCGCGTGCTGAACCGCCCCGTCTGGATCATGCTGGTCGTTGTCATGCCGGGCCTCGGCGCAATCCTGTGGTTCGTTATCGGCAAATCTCGCGGTCGCGCGACTCCGACGGCGCCGATGGGCCCCGACGATGATGACGAATTCGTGCGCAATCTGGGCAAGGAAACCGTCGACGAACGGATTCGCCGTTTAGAAGAAGAACTGCGCGAACTTGACTCCGAATTCGAGGCGCCCGCGTCCGATTCCTCCGACGAACCTCGCTCCGACGACCACTCGGGTTCCGTCGATGCCGATGCCGATGCCGATGGCGATGGCGATGGCGATGGCGCCCAGCCCTCGGGCGACGGACACCCCGAGTCGCGATGACCGACATGGTTCCGTCGACCCGCTGGTCCTTCGAATTTCTTGCCCGACTGATTACCCGCGGCATCACCGATGTCGTGATGAGCCCGGGTTCGCGCTCGCAATCCTTGGCGCTGGCGGCAGCCCAATTCGAGGCCGCGGGGTTGCTGAACCTGCATGTCGTCGTCGATGAACGCACCGCCGGGTTTGTGGCATTGGGCCTGTCGATCGAAACAGGACGGCCCGCCGTGGTGGCCTGTACGTCGGGATCCTCGGTGGCAAACCTGCACCCCGCCGTTGTGGAAGCCCACCATGCGGGTGTCCCCATGTTTGTCGTCACCGCGGATCGTCCGCTCGAGGTGCGCACAACGGGCGGCAACCAGACCACCGTTCAGCCGGGAATGTTTGCCGGGGCGGTGGGTGGTGTCTGGGACTTCGATGCCACCGACACGAGCGTCCCCGACCTTGCCATCGGGGTTGCCGACGAGGCGCTGCTGACCGCGCTGACCCAGCGCATTCCGGTGCACATCAACCCACAGTTCCGCGAACCGCTGTCCAGTCCCATCCCCGACGACCTGATTCGTTCGGTGCGACCGGGGACTTTGCCCGCCATCCCCTCCGAGGTCAGCGAACTCAACGTTTTGGCCATGGCGGGAACGGTCGTGGTGGCCGGTGCGGGCGCCGGACCCCGTGCGGAACGATGGGCCCGCGAGCTGGGCGCCCCCCTCATTGCCGAGGTCAACAGTGGCGCACACTACGGCCCGCACCTCGTCGTCAACTATCGCGAGGCGTTGTCGAACCCCGAATTCCGCGACCAGATCACGTCGGTCATCGTCGTGGGCCGACCCACGCTGTCCCGCGCGGTTGACGTTTTGTGCCAGTCCGAGGACGTCGATGTCATCATCGTGCGCGGTCCCGAAGCGTTCCCGTATCGACCCCGTCCCGGCGTGCTCGTTGTCGACCACATCGTGACCTCGGGTGATTCCGATGACCTGTCGCGGCAGTGGGCGTTGCCGTGGGCCCGCCGTTCGCGCGTCGCCCTGGACCAGGCCTTCCCCGACGTCACCGTCGACATCGAGGCGTCGCAATCGGATGACCACAAAATTCGTTCGCAGTTCGCCCGCACCGAAATGGGCGTCCAACGCGAGACGGTGTCCGCAGAGATGCTGGTGCGAGCCGTGTGGGATGTCACGTGGCCGCACGACCGTGTGGTGTTTGGCGCATCGTCGTTGGTTCGCGTGGCCGACGCATCGGTTCCCGGCAAGCCGCTCAAGGTCATCGCCAACCGGGGGCTGAACGGCATCGACGGAACAATCGCTACCGCCATCGGTGTGGCCCGCGCCTCGCAGCGTGCGACCGACATCGATGCCCACGGTGTGACCCGAGTGGTGCTGGGCGACCTTGCCGCCGTATACGACGCGGGGTCGCTGGTTGCGGGCACGGGACGAATTCAGGTCATCGTGGGTAACAACCACGGTGGACGCATTTTTGAGGACCTCGAGGTCGCCAAATCCGCCGGGGCCGAGGTCTTCGAGCGGGTCATGATTACCCCGCAGTCCATCAACTTTGAGCAGTTGGCCGGCGCCTACGGGTGGGCCTATCGCCGTGTGACCACGCGCGGTTCACTGACCGAAGCCCTGTCGATCACCACGGGTCCCGTACTGATCGAGGTCGACCTGCCGCACGCACCCGTCAGCGGGATTTAGTCCCCGAGGCTTGACCGAATCGGGCGGAACTTCAGTTCGGTTTCCGCAAATTCGCTTTCCGGGTTCGACCCCGCGACGATTCCCGCCCCGGCGTGCGCGATGATTCCGCCGTCATTCCACTGGGCACAGCGCAGGGCAATCGCAAACTCGCCGTTACCGGCACCGTCGATCCAGCCGACGGGTCCCGCATAGCGTTCGCGAGGAAAGACCTCGACCTCGTCGATGGTCGCCAAGGCGCGGTCCAACGGCACGCCCGCAACCGCCGCCGTGGGGTGCAATGAATCGATGATCGACAGGATCGACGTGTTGTCGCGCAGGATTCCCTCGATATCACTGGCCAGGTGCCACAGGTTCGACAGTCGCAGCGTGAAGGGGCGCAGCGCTCCGACGACGGATCGGCAGTGCCGTGCGAACACCGTCACGACGGACTGCACGGCAAAAGCGTGCTCGTCCAAATCCTTGGGGCTCGCGGCGAGTGCTCGGGCGGCTTCGGCGTCCCGTGTCGGGTCGATTCCTCGGGCCGCACTGCCGGCCAGCACTCGGGCGCTGACACGTCGGTCCCGCACCCGAACGAGCGTTTCGGGCGATGCGCCCCACAGCCCCTCGACGGCAAAAATGTGGGTGCCGGGGTACTCGGCGGTCAGTGTCGCCAGCGGCGTGCGTTCGTCACCCAGGGCGGTCACCGACCCCATGATGGCGCGGGCCACCACAACCTTCCCGAATTCCTCGTCTAGCCGGTTCACGGCGATATCGACGCGTTCGCGGAAAACCGACTGGCGCGGTTCCCATTCGACGACGGGGGCGGCACCCAAGGCGCGGCGCTGGGGTTCCGGTGCGCCGGAACCGAGGCTGATGATCGTGACGTCGCGTCCGCGGCGCACGATGGTGGTTCGGGGAACGATGAGCCGGGCCTCGCCGCTCGGGTTAAATTCCGCGGTGCCGAACGCCATCAATTGCGATCGATGCCGGCGATCGACGCTGTTCAGCAGGGAATTCCACTGTTCGTTCAGTTGCGCGCACCGGTCGAGCCCCTCCGCGACAAAGCGGGAATGGGCCCCGAGTCCCACAATTTCGGTGTCACCGTGCCGGTAATACAGGGGTGCGGCAGGGGAAGCGTTTTCCAGCAACGAACCCAATCGGGCACTGGGCACAGTGTCGATGGTCACGGGTGTACGGCGAGAAACGGTCACCGTATCAGGCTACGCCCGACGGGCATAGACTACTAATTGTGACGAGCGCTGATATGGAAAAAGATCCCGCACAGGTCGCCGCAATGTTCGATGTTGTGGCTCCTGGGTACGACCGCACGAATGCCGTTCTCTCGATGGGTACCAGCGCCCTGTGGCGTATCGCCATGGTGAAGGCTCTCGGCGCGGGCCCCGGTGACCGCGTGTTGGACATCGCCGCTGGGACGGGAACGTCGTCGGCGGCCATTGCGCGTCGCGGCGCCGTCGTCACCGCACTTGACTTCTCGGCCGGCATGGTTGCCGAGGGCCGTGTCCGTCACCCCGAACTGACGTTCATCGAGGGGGATGCCGAAAAACTTCCGTTCGAAGACAACAGCTTCGACGCCGTGACCATCTCGTTTGGGCTGCGCAACGTCAATCAGCCCCGTCAGGCGCTCGCCGAAATGTTCCGCGTTTTGCGTCCGGGCGGACGACTGGTGGTCTGTGAATTCACCACCCCGCCGGTGGGCTTTGTTCGCGCGGGCTACGAGGCCTACCTGCAGAAGGTGATGCCGATCCTCGCCAAAATTTCCAGCACTAATCCCGCCGCGTACACCTACCTGTTCGAGTCGATTCGCAACTGGCCACGCCAGGCCGTTCTCGCCTCGTGGATTCAGGACGCCGGATTCGAATCGGTGGGGTACCGAAACCTGACCGCGGGCGTTGTTGCGCTGCACCGTGGCACCAAACCGGAAGCAGAGTAGCCCGTGAGTAAAGCAGCCGGAATCGCCAAATCGTTTGGCCTGTCCGCCGCACTGACGGCCTCTGCGGACGAACGGGAATTGTTGGCATGGCTGGACACATCCTTGGCGTCGATCGAGGCGGGGCTGGACAAGAACCTGCACTACGCGGATCGACTGGCCGACACGACCGCTCGCTATCTGTTGGGCGCCGGCGGCAAGCGTATTCGTCCGCTCTTGACACTGTTGACCGCCGAGTACGGCGACCGTTCGGATCCCCGCATTGCACTGTCGGCTGAGGTCGTCGAAATGATTCACCTGGCGACCCTGTATCACGATGACGTGATGGACGACGCCGACCTGCGCCGTGGCGCAGCGGCAGCCCACACGGTCTGGGGTAACAGCATCGCCATCCTCACCGGTGACCTGTTGTTTGCGCGCGCCAGCGTGCTGGCCTCGGAACTGGGCGACGAAATTCTGAGGCTGCAGGCCCGCACTTTTGAGCGCCTGTGCATGGGTCAGCTGCACGAAACCACGGGCCCCGGACCCGAGGACAATCCGGTCGAGCACTACATTCAGGTGCTGGCGGACAAGACCGGTTCGTTGATTTCGGCCAGCGCCCAGCTGGGAGTTCTCAGCTCGAATGGACCCCGCGAGTACCTTGCGCCACTGGTGACCTTTGGTGAAAAAATCGGCGTTGCCTTCCAGCTCATCGACGACGTCATCGATCTGAACGGAGACAAGACGGGCAAGCCCAAGGGGACCGATGTCCGCAACGGCGTCAACACCCTGCCAATCCTGGGCTTGCGTGCCGCCACCGATCCCGAATCGGTTGCCCTCGCGGCCGAATTGGATGCGGCTCTCGCGTCACCGGAAACCGCGGATTTCGACTCGATCATCGACCGCATCAAGGCCAGCCGCCACACCGCCGACACCGTCGCCACTGCCGAGCGTTGGGGTGCCGAAGCCGTCGCCGCTCTGGACCAGCTGCCTGACACTCTTCCCACCCGCGCCCTTCGCCGCTTTGCGGATCGGGTGCTCCACCGCGAACTGTAGGACTACATGAAACTTCGTCTCGCAATTGTTGGTGCCGGCCCCGCCGGAATTTACGCCGCGGATATCCTGCAAAAGCAGGAACGTTCGTTCGATGTGTCGATTGACCTGTTCGACCGACTCCCCGCGCCCTACGGATTGGTCCGATACGGCGTCGCCCCCGATCACCCCCGCATCAAGGGCATCATCAACGCATTGCGCGAGGTCCTCGATTCCGGCGTGGTTCGCGTGTTCGGCAACGTGAATTTCGGCACCGACATCACATTGGACGACCTGAAGAAGCACTACAACGCCGTTATTTTTTCGACGGGCGCCATCAAGGATGCGCCGTTGGATATCCCCGGAATCGAACTGGACGGCAGCTATGGCGCCGCCGATTTCGTGTCCTGGTATGACGGTCACCCTGATGTTTCGCGTGAATGGCCGCTGACCGCCTCGTCGGTTGCGGTGATGGGCAACGGCAATGTCGCACTCGATGTGGCCCGCATGCTGGCCAAGCATGCCAATGATTTGTTGCCCACCGAAATCCCCGACAACGTGTACTCGGGGCTGGCCGCATCGCCGGTCACCGACGTCCACGTGTTCGGTCGCCGCGGGCCGATGCAGGTCAAGTTCAGTCCTCTGGAACTGCGCGAACTGGGCGAAATGCGGGACGTGGACATGATCGTCCACGACGAAGACTTCCAATACGACGACGCTGCTCGGGCCGCGATTGCGGGCAACAAGCAGGTCTTTGTTATCGACAAGATTTTTTCGCAGTGGCGCGAGCGTGCCACGGGCGAGGCCAGCCGCAGGGTGCACCTGCACTTCTTTGCCCAGCCGGTCGAGCTCGTCGGCGAGGACGGACGTGTGTCGTCATTCCGTTTCGAACGCACCGAGTCGGATGGCGAGGGTGGCGTTCGCGGCACCGGCGAAATTCGTGAGGTCGACGTGCAGGCCTTCTATCGCGCGGTCGGATATTTCGGTTCCGAACTCGACGGGATTCCCTTCGACGAACTGCGTGGTGTGATTCCCAACCACGAGGGCCAGGTGCTGGGTGCCGACGGTTCGATCATGCCCGGTGTCTATGCGACCGGCTGGATCAAGCGCGGCCCCATCGGACTGATCGGTCACACCAAGTCCGATGCCATGGAAACCGTGTCCCACGTTGTCAACGACGCCGCATCATGGTGGAGCCCTGCGCATCCCGAGGAATCCGCTGTCGTTGAATTGCTGGAATCGCGCGGTGTGCCGTTCACCGACCTCGACGGCTGGCACCGCCTCGATTCGCACGAGAAGGCATTGGGCGAGGCCGTTGGTCGCGAACGCATCAAGGTCGTCGACCGCGGCGAAATGACGGCGATTTCCCGCGATTCCTAGGCGCTACTGAACCGTTGCGGTCAGCCTCGCCAGGCTTTCCTTGATGGTGCGCGTCCAGTGTCGGCCCGCCCATTCGTCGGCCGTCAGCGGATGACTGACCTCACGGTACCCCTCCTCGATTCGGCGCAGCTCGTCGACCGCGGGGCCGTGCAGCATCACGCTGCTCTCGAGGTTGAGCGAAAAGGAACGCATGTCCAAATTGGACGAACCGACAACGGCGACCTCGTCATCGATGATGACGAATTTGGAATGTAACAGTTCGGGTTCGGGGTACAACCAGATTCGCACGCCGGCGGCGAGGAGCTCCTCGTAGTACGAGCACTGCGCGTGAAAGACCAGCGGCTGGTCGTAGGCGGCGGACACATAGAGGTCGACCTCGATCCCCGACTGGGCCGCGGTGGTCACGGCGTAACGCAGCGACGAGTCCGGCACAAAGTAGGGGCTCGACAGCGCAATCCGTCGGGTGGCCGAATACAACAGGGCGTTGAACATGCGCAGATTGTTTTCGCCGTCAAAGGTCGGGCCGCTGGGCACGACCTGGGCGAGGTTGCCGCCCGCACTGTCGTGGTCCTCGGTGCCAACTCGGGGCGTGACCAACTCGTCCGTTTCACACCACCAGTCGGTGATGAACAACGCGTCGAGGCTGGCCACAACGGGACCCTCGAGGCGCACCAAGAGCTCGCGCCACTGCAGGCCCTTGCGGCCTCGGCGGTGATAGCTGGGATGGATCAGGTTTTGGCTGCCCGTGTAGGCCACGCGCGAATCGACCACCATGATCTTGCGGTGGTTGCGCAGGTCGGGTCTCTGGTACCGACCGGCCCAGGGGCGAACGGGCAGCGATGCGGCGACCTGTGCGCCCGTTGCTCGAATCCGGGCGAGGCTGTCGCGATAGCGGGGGATTCGGGCGCTGGCGAGGTGGTCGTACAAGAATCGGACCGTAACGCCACGGGACACAGCGTTGGCGACCTCGTCGCAGAATTCCGTGGTGTCGTCATCGACGCTGACGATGTAGAACTCGATGTGCAGAGTGTGTTCGGCGCTGCGAACCGCGCGAGTCAATTCGGCCAGCGACGCGGTGTAATCGGTGAGGAACTCGACCCTGTTCCCGGCCGTCAACGGCATCGACCCCAGTTCGCGGTTCAACCGAATCACGCTGGCGTATCGACGTGGCGTCACCAGCTCGTCGACGCCGCCCGCGACCTCGCGGATGTAGCGGTTGATGTCGGCCTGTTTGGTCCTGCGCGAACGCGGCAGACGATTCGACCCCAACAGCAGGAACAGCAGGAACCCCACATAGGGGACAAAGAAAATCAGCAGCAGCCACGCGAGCGCGGTTTGCGGCCGGCGGTTGCGGGGCACCCACACCAGGGACACGACACGGATAACGAAGTCGCCGACGAGCAAAGCCCACAGGGCATATGCCGTCACCGTGTCGGGAAGCATGGTCGTTAGCGGAAGTTCAGGAACTGCAGGTCGACGTCCAGGTCCTTGCCCTTGAGCAACGAGATGACGGACTGCAGGTCGTCACGGCTCTTCGAGGTGACGCGCAATTCCTCGCCCTGGATCTGCGACTTGACGGACTTGGGGCCTTCCTCGCGGATGATCTTCGAGATGGCCTTGGCGTTTTCGCTCGAGATGCCGTTCTTGACCTTGGCCTCGATGCGGTATTCCTTACCCGACGGGAACGGCTTGCCGCAGTCCAGCGACTTCAACGAGATTCCGCGCTTGATCAGCTTGGATTCGAGGACGTCGAGCACCGCCTTGACGCGTTCCTCGCTGCTCGCCGCCATGTTCAGGGTGGTGCCCTTTTTTTCGATTTGGGCGCCCACGCCCTTGAAGTCGAATCGGGTTGCCAGCTCGCGCTCGGTCTGGTTTACCGCGTTGTCGAGCTCCATGGGGTCGACCTTGCTCACAATGTCAAATGATGAATCAGCCATGCCGCCATGGTAGCAAGAGCCGGACCGGCCTGGGCGGCGAGGGTCAGGCGCGGGGTCGAGCGGTACTGCCGCGCGTCACCAGTGCGACCGGCATGTCGGTGTTGGTGGGGCTGGTCGCGGAACGCTGTGGCATGATTTCGTCCAGCAGAATCGTGGCCGCGCGTTCGCCCTGGCTGCGGACGAACTGGTCGACGGTGGTGAGGTTAAAGAATTCGGCGAGGTCGTGGCCGTCGATGCCGATGACCGAGATGTCTTCGGGCACGCGCAGGCCCGCGTCCTTGATGGCCAGAATTGCTCCAATCGCCATCTCGTCCGACGACGCGACGATGCCGGTGGGGCGGTTGCCTGGGTTTGACAGCATCGCGGCGGTCTCGGCGTAGCCGCCGGGAATCGTGAAGTCCGCGGTGCGGTCCCAGGCGGGGTTGGGGTCAATTCCGGCTCCGGCCAGGGCCTCGAGGAACGCCAGATGACGGGTCGATGCCACGTGGAAGTCGGTCTCGAACTGTTCGACACCACCCAACGAGGCGATGTTGCGGTGCCCCAGGTCCAAAAGGTGTTGTGTGGCAATGCGGGCCACATCGGTCTCGTTGATCGAGATGGTGCGCACGCCGGGAATTTCGCCGCCGACACCGATGAGCGGCTTGTCGAGCGAGTGAATTTTGCGGACCTCGTCGGGCGTCAATGCCAGTTCGATGGCGATGACGGCATCGACGCGACCACGCAGCAGGAACTCGTCAAAGATGGTGCGACGCTGGTTGGCCTTGCCGGCGAGGTTGTACAGGGTGGTGTCGTAACCGTGTGCGGTGAGCACCTGCTGCGCGCCTTCGATGACTTCGCTGAAGAACCAACGGTTGAGGAATGGCGTGACGATTCCCACGTTGCGCATGCGTCCGCTGGAGAGCGACGAGGCGCTGGCGGACACGACGTACCCCAGTTCGTCCGCGACGCGCTGGACGAGTTCCTTGGTGCGGGGGGCCACGATTCCGCGCCCACTGAGGGCACGGGAAACGGTTGCAGTCGAGACGCCGGCGGCACGGGCGACGTCAGCGATGTCTGCCACCGACTCACCTCCAAGATCGACGGTGCAAAGACCGCGTTTTCTTATTGTATTATTAAGAACTGAACATCGACTGGAAATGTCGGTGTACACCATCTGGTGGATTACCCAAGCGGCCAAAGGGATCTGACTGTAACTCAGCTGGCGTAGCCTTCGGGGGTTCGAATCCCTCATCCACCACTCACGAAAGCCCCGGTTACCCCGGGGCTTTCTTTGTGGGGCAGAATCGACACGTGCACAACATCGCAGAGCTTCAGTCCATCGCCCTCACCGTCGCGCGTGAGGCGGCCGCTCTGGTGGCCGACCGCCGACAGGGCTCCGTCGCGGTGGCCGACCGTAAATCCTCCAGCGTCGACATCGTCACCGCCGTCGACCGCGAGTCCGAGTCCTTCATTCGCACGCGCCTCGCCGAACTGCGACCCGGTGACGGATTCTTTGGCGAAGAAGGCAACCGCGATTCGGGCAGCACTGGGCTCACCTGGATCGTCGACCCCATCGATGGGACCGTCAATTTTGTCTATGGCATCCCCGCCTATGCAATCAGCATCGCGGTGGTCGAGGGAACGGCTACACCCGAGGACTGGACGGCGCTTGCCGCCGTCGTCATCAACGTCGCGAACGGCGAAGAATTCGTGGCGTCGCTGGGGTTCGGCGCAACGCTCAACGGCGAACGCCTGCAGGTGGTTCCCGCACCCACCCTGGCCGAATCCCTTCTGGCCACAGGTTTCGCGTACGACAGCGAACGTCGCGCACAGCAGGGTGCGGTCATTGCCCGACTGATTGACCAGGTCCGCGACATCCGTCGCATCGGCGCCGCATCGCTCGACCTGTGCAACGTCGCCGCGAACCGCGTGAACATCTACTTCGAACGCGGGCTCATGCCGTGGGATCACGCCGCTGGGGTCCTGATTGCACAAGAGGCGGGTGCCACCGTTCGTGGCCTCGGCGGTGCGGCGGCCAGCGCCAACTGGTGCCTCGCGGCCCACCCCGACACCATCGATGAGTTCGAGGAACGGGCACTCGAGGCGGGCGCCAACTTTACCCTCCGCTAGCCTTCTGCGCGCCTCTCGCCTACAATTACAAAAGCAACGGACGTAGAGCCGGGAGGATTTCGCGTGAACTCAGCCGAGGGAATGTCGTCGGACGACGCCCTCGTCGGTGACGCTCCAAAGCCTCGCAGTCGCCGGGTTCTGCGCACCTCGTCGTCGTTCGAGCCGGGAAACGAGCACGCACCCGAGACCCCGCCGCGTATTGCCCCTCGGGTTGCACACCCCACCGAACACCGCGTGCGCGATGCCGTGGTCAAGGGCCTGGCGCGCACATCGAAGCCCTTCGCCACGTGGGGTCGTTCAATCGCCCGCGCCGGTGCCGCCGTCGTTGCGGCCCTGTTTGTCATTGGCCTGACTGTTCCCGCGAACGCTTTCCTGTCGCCCCAAAGCATGTTGTTTGCCCAGACCGTCGAGGACGAGGGCCAGTCCGTTATCACCGCCGAGGGCGAGGTCGCCGAGGTCATCCGCACGGGCGACTATTCCGTTCTGTCGTTCGGGGAAATGCTGACCCTGAAGTACGGCAGCCTGAATTTTCAGTACAGCACCGATTGGGTGGGTCCCGTGCGGTGGCCGTTCCCGGTCCCCGTCACCATCAGCTCGGGTTTCGGCGCCCGTTCCGCACCGTGCTTTAGCTGCTCGACGGACCACAAGGGTCTGGACTTTACCCCCGGCGAGGGCGTGCCGATTTTCGCGGTGGCCGACGGCGTCGTTGTTGAGTCCAAGGAAGAACAGTGGGGCTTTGGCACCTGGGTTCGAATTCGTCACAACATCAACGGGGTCGAGGTCGAGACCGTGTATGCCCACATGTTGAAGGGTTCGACGACGCTGAAGATCGGTGACGAGGTCAAGGTCGCGGACGTGGTCGGGGCCGTGGGTAATACGGGAACCTCTACCGGAACACACTTGCACCTCGAGGTGCTGATTGACGGCGTTGCCGTTGACCCCTTTATCTGGTTGGGCGAGAACACTAAAAAGTCGTCGAACTAATTCGGCACCCGCACCGATTTCGCACATCGCGCACATAGTGTTAGCATTCTCTGGTGCCAATGCACGCCCCGATAGCTCAGTGGTAGAGCACTTCCATGGTAAGGAAGGGGTCGTCAGTTCAATCCTGACTCGGGGCCCGACCGAAAGGTTGCGGCGGGGTAGCTCAGTTGGTTAGAGCGCACGACTCATAATCGTGAGGTCGCGGGATCGTGCCCCGCTCCCGCTACAGTTTCCCCACAGATCGATCCTCGCTTCGGCGGGGATTTTCTTCGTATATCCGTTTTTCCCGGTTTTCTGGGCTTTTCGACGCGACACGCCGAAACACTACATGTGGGGTAACAACACTTTTGTCATTCACAAGATAGAGTGTTAATTCGACGGCCACCCGGTCGCAATGAAAGGTAGGACACCATGGACTTCGATAACGATTCAGTCGGTGGCTACGCAGTTCCTATGGACCCCATGGACCTGCTGCAGTGCGACAGCTGCCAGTAAACAGCCTCCGTTAGAGCCCTCGTCACAGTGATGTGACGGGGGCTCTTTCTTTGTCCCCGTTGCGACCGGGCGGCGCGAATTCGTGGGCGCGCCCCGTGTCGTGGCCGGTTCCGTGCTGTCAGAATGGTGGCATGAGCGATGTGCGCACACCGGATCCGGGCTGGTTCTCTGATGACGATCTCGATGACCTGCGTCGGCGCATTCCGATTGTGTATGTCGAGGCGGTCCCGGTGCGCCTCTCTGCGCAGGGTGCGGTGACCGAGGTTGGGCTGCTGATCCGTGTCGACGAGTTCGGCGAGATGCGATCGGCGCTCGTGTCGGGTCGTGTGCAGTACGGCGAGACAGTGCGTGACGCACTGTTGCGCAATATCGAGAAGGACCTGGGTCCATTGGCGTTCCCGCGTTTGCCCGCCTCGATTGTCCCAGCAACGGTGGCGGAATACTTCCCGTTCCCCGCCCGGTTGACGGACGAACGTCAGCACGCGGTCGCCTTGGTGTTTGTCGTGCCGGTGTCGGGTGATTGCCAGCCCCGCCAGGACGCGCTCGAGGTCAAGTGGGTTCCGGTGGAAGAAATCTTTACCGACGCGATCGCGGGAGAATTCCTGGGCGGCCGCGAGTTAGTGGTGCGACAGGCGCTCTCAACCGTGGCCATCGCCTAGACGGCACGCAGTAATCCTGTGTTCAAACCGGTCTTTGTGGCGTAAATCACGCGCCAGACCGTAATTCTTGCAATTTTTCTTCGCGCTCACCCCCTGACGCCGGGTTATTTGTACAGTAAACCTGAATCGTCGAGAGGACACCCATGTCGAACAACCCTGCACGCATGCACATTCACGATGCTGCGACCGCCGAACTTCGCGAGAGCATCTTTGATTACGCCAGGTACCGACTGACGCTCGACCCGCTGCCGCTCGACTACCCCAAGTCCTACCGCGAACTGCGCGACATCATGCCCGACACCGTCACCGAGAACGGCGTTGGGGGCCACGAGGCGCTCGCACTGTTCCGCGATGTACTGGCCCCCGCCTGCATCTCGATCGACTTCCCCGGCAACGTGTCGTTCATTCCCACCGCACCCACCGAGGCCGCGAGCATGTTCGACCTCATCGTCTCGGCCTCCAGCATCTTTGGTGGTTCGTGGATGGAGGGCGCCGGTGCCGTGTATGCCGAGAACGAAGTCCTGTCGTTCATCGCGCGTGAGGCCGGACTCCCCGACGGCGCCGGTGGCGTGTTCGTCCAGGGCGGCACCGCGGGCAACTTGTCGTCGCTCGTCGTCGCTCGATACAAGGCCATGAAGAAGTGCGATGACGCGGGAATCGCGCGCCCCGCGCGCTGGAAGTTCCTGTGCAGCGAAGAGGCGCACTCATCGATCGCCGCCGCCGCCCGTGTCATGGACGTCGACGTCATCAAGGTTCCCGTCGGAGACGACGGCATCATGCGCGGCGAGGACATCGAAAAGGCCATCACCGACTGGGACGGTATCTTTGCGATCGTCGCCACCGGTGGCACCACCAACTTTGGAATCGTCGACCACCTGCAGTCCGTCGGCGAGGTCGCACGAGCCCACGATGTGTGGTTCCACGTCGACGGCGCCTACGGCATCGCCGCCATCTTTGCCCCCTCGACCAAGCACCACTTTGCCGGGCTCGAGAACGTTGACTCGTTCATCGTCGACCCGCACAAGTGGCTCTATGCCCCCTTCGACGCCTGTGCCCTGGTGTACCGCGACCCCGCGTTCGCCCGCGTGGCCCACACCCAGCACGCCGCGTACCTCGACGTCCTCACCAACACGGACGAATGGAACCCCTCGGACTTCGCGTACCACCTGTCGCGCCGCGCGCGCGGTTTGCCGCTGTGGTTCTCTCTGGCCACCTACGGAGTCGGCGCTTATCGTGACGCGATCGAGTCCAACAACCGTGTCGCCCAGCAGATCGCCCAGATTATCCGCGAACGCGACTATGTCGAACTGGTGCGCGACCCGATGCTGTCGGTCGTCGTGTTCCGTCGCAAGGGCTGGACCAGCGAGCAGTACCACGACTGGGCTAACGACCTGTTCGAAAAGGGCAAGGCCATGTCGTTCCCCTCGGCCTTCCGTGGCGAGCCCGTCATGCGTTTCGCCATCGTCAACCCGCTGACGACCCTCGATATTCTGGTGGAACTGCTCGATTCAATGGCGTAAGGACAATGATGAACCCGACGATGCCCGCAGAGTGGGAAACTCACGAACGTACGTGGATGGCATGGCCGTCCAATGGCTACACGCTGGGCGAGACGGAAGACGATGTCCTCGAGGCGCGCACGACGTGGGCGAATGTGGCCAACGCCATCGTGCGCTTCGAGCCGGTCACCATGGTGGTCACGCCGACCGATGTGGACATCGCGCGTGAATTCCTCGACCCCGCCGTCGACATCATCGAACACGAACTCGATGACGCCTGGATGCGCGACATGGGACCCACCTTTGTGCGGGCCGACGGGGGACTGGCTGCGGTCAACTGGATCTTCAACGGTTGGGGTGCACAGGACTGGGCGTCGTGGGAACACGATTCCCAGGTGGCCACCGCGATTGCCGACGCGACCGGTGTTCCGCGCCTCGATTCGCCACTGACCAACGAGGGCGGCGGCATTCACACGAACGGTGACGGCGTCCTGTTGGTGACCCAGACCGTGCAGTTGGACCCGGGCCGCAACCCCGGTTGGACTCGCGAGCAGGTCGAGGCCGAATTCGCGCGCACCATCGGCGCTCGCCGCGTCATCTGGTTTGACCGCGGTTTGACCCGTGACTACGACGAATTCGGGACCCGCGGACACATCGACATCGTCGCCTGCTTCAGCGACGCACAGACCGTCCTGTTCCACGACCAGCTGAATCCGGAACACCCCGATTTCGACATCAGTGCGCGAACTCGCCAGACCATCGAGGACGCGGGGTTCACCGCGGTGTCGGTGCCCGCGCCGGACACGCTGCGTGACGACGAGGGTTGGGTCGACTATTCCTACATCAACCACTACATCGTCAACGGTGCTGTAATTCTGTGCGCCTTCGATGACGAGGGCGATGCCCGCGCCAAGGCCGTGCTGGAATCCGCGTACCCTGGCCGCGAGATTGTGCTCGTCGATGCTCGGCCGCTGTTCGCCCGTGGGGGCGGAATTCACTGCATCACCCAGCAGCAACCCGCCGTCTAGCGCAGTTGTTCCCACCGGATCAACGCGGCGGGATTGAACGACGACGAACAGGCTCCGCAGGACACCCGACTGTTGCGGGGCTTGCGGAACCGCAACAGTTCGTGACCCGCTGGGCACACGCCTCGCCATCGCGCAAATTCGGTCGCAGTTTCGCCCTTGTGCGTGGTGCCGCCGACATACCCGATCCGCCGGGCCGTCTGTTTCCACTCCGCCGAATGGTGATGATGCGGGGGCAGCATGGCGTGGGCTATTTCGTGTAACAGGGTCTGTTCGACGTCGTACATGTCCCATCGCTGCATCAAATATTTGGACAGTGTGATGCGCTGCTCGGTGTGGTTGCACGCACCGGCTCGCAGCTTGGCGTTGTCGAAACCGAACGTCCACACGCGGACATCGAGGTGGGTGTCCAACAGGCGTTCCGCCAAGGCGCGCACCTCGTGAAGCTCGGCCATGGGTCAGTTCGCAAACAGGTTGCGTGATGGCGGCGGGGAATCGATCGCGGTCGCATCGGTGACAATCGGTGCGCTGCGCACCCATTCGGCGGCCTCGGAACCGGCGATGACCTTGGACGGGTGTGGGCCCGCGGCCATCAGCCGGGGGATCCCCGCGAATTCGCGGTCACCGTTCCATGCCGCCAACACCACGTTGCCGAACCGACGGCCCTTGGCCACACTGGATTCTGCGATGGCGAAACCGTCACCGAACACGTGTCGCACGGTCGCCAGCTGGGATTTGGCGAATGCCAGGGGCGGGCCGTCGGCGACATTGACGACGACAATTCCGCGGGGTGACAGCAGTCGTTGCACCTCGGAATAGAACTCGACGCTGGTCACGTGTGCCGGGGTGCGCGCGCCTCGGAAAATATCGACGACGACGAGGTCGACCTGGCCCAGAATCCCGCCGGGAAGTGCCCCCATGACCGCACGGGCGTCGCCGTAGCGGCAGCGAATTGAGGCATCGCGGGGCAACGGCAGGTGCTCGCGCACAAAATCGATCAGGTCGGTCTCGATTTCGATGACCTGCTGGCGCGAACCCGGGTGCGTGACGGCGACGTAGCGGGGGATTGTCAGGGCACCGGCGCCAAGGTGGACCGCGGTCAACGCCTCGCCGGGTTCAAACGCCTCGTCGATGATATGGCCCATCCGGGCGATGTATTCGAAGTGCAGTTCTTCCGGGTGTGACAGGTCAACGTGACTCTGCGGTGTTCCGTCGACGGTCAACACCCATCCGCCCTCGCGCCAGGGGTCGGGTTCGATTTCGGCCAGAAGGCCGCTGAATTTCAACCGGTGGGAATGAATCGAGGACACCCCACCATTGTCCCAGTCTTCGGGTGACCCAACGTCAAAAATTCGACTTGGCAAATGTGGAAAACCCCTGTAATGTAGCAAGTTGCGCTTACCTCTGTCCGTGCATCATATGAAGGATGACGGGCTCCCCGTAAATAGTGGCGGGGCACCAAGAGATCGAATGGCCGCTAGCGCGGCCTTTTCTAGTGCACGGAAACCCGTTGAATCGTCTACATATTTGGGCTTAGCCCATGGAGGATATCGTCTTGGCTGCTGCGAAGAAAGCAAAAAACCAGGGGACCGGTCGTGATGCCCGTCGCGTGTCGTTCGCAAAGATTAGCGACACACTGACAGTTCCCGACCTTCTCTCACTCCAGACCGAAAGCTTTGACTGGCTGATCGGTGCAAACGCGGGAGAGGCCCTCTCGGGTCTCACCGAAATCTTCGAAGAGATTTCGCCCATCGAGAACGACACCATGCAGTTGTCGTTCACGAACCCGTACCTGGAAGAAAAGAAGTACGAGCTCGACGAATGCAAGGAGCGCGGCAAGACCTATTCCGCACCCCTGTACGTTGAAGCCGAATTCATGAACCACACCACGGGTGAAATCAAGACCCAGACCGTGTTCATGGGTGACTTCCCCTTGATGACCGAAAAGGGAACCTTCGTGATCAACGGCACCGAGCGTGTCGTCGTGTCGCAGCTGGTTCGCAGCCCCGGTGTCTACTTCGACAAGTCGTACGACAAGGCCAGCGACTCTGACCTGTTCTCGTGCCGCGTCATCCCCAGCCGTGGTGCATGGCTCGAGTTCGAAATCGACAAGAAGAGCCACGTCGGCGTCCGCATCGACCGCAAGCGTCGCCAGTCGGCCACCGTCTTCCTCAAGGCCCTCGGAATGTCGTCGGAAGAAATCCGTGCCGCTTTCCCCGACTCGACCTCCATGGCAGAGACCCTCGAAGTTGACTCGATCCTGACTCAGGAAGAAGCGCTCAAGGACATCTACCGCAAGATCCGTCCCGGCGAGCAGGTCGCCAGCGAAGCAGCCAAGTCGCTGCTCGACAACTTCTACTTCAACTCGAAGCGTTTCGACCTTGCAAAGGTCGGCCGTTACAAGATGAACCGCAAGCTGGGCCTCGAGGCTCCCGTCGACCAGAACGTTCTGACCGTTGACGACATCGTCGCAACCCTGCGCTACCTCGTCGCACTGCACGAAGGCAAGGAAACCATCACCGGTACCCGCGCCGGCAAGCCCATCGACATCCGCCTCGGCACCGACGACATCGACCACTTCGGTAACCGTCGTATCCGCGCCGTGGGTGAACTGATCCAGAACCAGATCCGTACCGGCCTCAGCCGTATGGAGCGCGTTGTGCGCGAGCGCATGACCACCCAGGACGTCGAGGCCATCACCCCGCAGACCCTGATCAACATCCGTCCCGTGACGGCCGCGATCAAGGAATTCTTCGGAACCAGCCAGCTCTCGCAGTTCATGGACCAGAACAACCCCCTCGCCGGTTTGACCCACAAGCGTCGTCTGTCGGCACTGGGCCCGGGTGGTCTGAGCCGCGAACGCGCCGGCGTCGAGGTTCGAGACGTTCACCCCTCGCACTACGGCCGTATGTGCCCCATCGAAACCCCTGAAGGCCCCAACATTGGTCTGATCGGTTCGCTGGCATCGTTCGCCCGCATCAACGCCTTCGGTTTCATCGAAACCCCCTACCGCCGTGTCGTTAACGGCAAGGTCAGCAAGGAAATCGACTACCTCACCGCAAGTGACGAAGACGACCACATTGTTGCCCAGGCTGGTGCGCCTCTGAACGCCGACGGCTCGTTCGCCGAAGAGCGCGTTCTGGTTCGTATCAAGGGTGGCGAGGTCGAGTTGGTCCCCGCAGCACGCGTGGACTACATGGACGTTTCGCCCCGTCAGATGGTGTCGGTCGCTACCTCGCTGATTCCGTTCCTCGAGCACGACGACGCAAACCGCGCGCTCATGGGTGCGAACATGCAGCGTCAGGCCGTGCCTCTGCTCCGTTCGGAAAGCCCCATCGTGGGTACCGGTATGGAATCGTACGCCGCAGTTGACGCCGGTGACGTCGTCGTTGCAAAGAACGCCGGTCTGATCTCGGAAGTTTCGAGCGACTACGTCGTCATCCAGAAGGACGAAGGCGGAACCGACGAATACGTTCTGCGCAAGTTCGAGCGTTCGAACCAGGGCACCAACTACAACCACCGCGTCATCGTCAAGGAAGGCGACCGCATCGAAGCCGGTGCCGTAATCGCCGATGGTCCCGCAACCGAAAACGGTGAACTCGCACTCGGAAAGAACCTGCTCGTGGCATTCATGTCATGGGAAGGCCACAACTTCGAAGACGCGATCATCCTCAGCCAGAACCTGGTCAAGGACGACACCCTCTCGTCGATTCACATCGAGGAGTACGAGGTTGACGCTCGCGACACCAAGCTGGGCAAGCAGGAAATCACGCGCGACATCCCCAACCAGTCGCTCGAGAACCTCGCCAACTTGGACGAACGAGGCATCATCCGTGTCGGCGCCGAGGTTCGCCCCGGCGACATCCTCGTCGGACGTGTTACCCCCAAGGGTGAGACCGAGCTGACCGCCGAAGAGCGCCTGCTGCGCGCCATCTTTGCGGAAAAGAGCAAGGAAGTTCGCGACACCTCGCTGCGCGTGCCTCACGGCGAGCAGGGAACCATCATCGGCGTCAAGGTATTCGACGTCGAGCAGGGTGACGACGAACTCGGCAACGGTGTCAACCAGAAGGTTGTCGTCTACATCGCCCAGAAGCGCAAGATCTCGGAGGGCGACAAGCTCGCCGGACGCCACGGTAACAAGGGTGTCATCTCGAAGATCCTCCCCGTGGAAGACATGCCTTTCCTGGAAGACGGAACCCCCGTCGATGTCATCCTCAACCCCCTCGGTGTTCCCGGTCGTATGAACTTCGGCCAGGTCCTCGAAATCCACCTCGGATGGGCAGCCATGCAGGGTTGGAAGGTTGACGGAAACCCCGAATGGGCGAACTTCCTCCCCGCCGAAGCACGCGAGGTCGCACCCGGTACCAAGGTTGCAACCCCCGTATTCGACGGCGCACACGAGGCCGAAATTGCGGGTCTGCTCGATGCAACTTTGCCCCGTGAAAACGGCCAGCAGCTCATCGACTCGACCGGTAAGGCTCGACTGTTCGATGGCCGTTCGGGCGAACCCTTCCCCGACCCCATCTCGGTTGGGTACATGTACATCTTGAAGCTGCACCACCTGGTGGACGACAAGATTCACGCACGTTCGACCGGTCCTTACTCGATGATTACCCAGCAGCCGTTGGGTGGTAAGGCACAGTTCGGTGGACAGCGTTTCGGTGAGATGGAAGTGTGGGCCCTCGAGGCCTATGGTGCCGCGTACGCGCTGCAGGAACTCCTCACCATCAAGTCCGACGACATCGCCGGTCGTGTGAAGGTCTACGAGGCAATCGTTAAGGGCCAGAACATTCAGGAACCGGGCATTCCCGAGAGCTTCAAGGTTCTCATGAAGGAAATGCAGTCGCTGTGTCTGAACGTCGAGGTCCTCGCAGGCGACGGCACCGTCGTCAACCTGCGTGACTCGATCGAAGAGGCCGACCGTGCCACCGCTTCGCTGGGTATCAACATCGCCCGCGAAGAGTCCGCTGCTATCGATTTCGCCGAATAAGCGACCCGATTACTTACACGTAAAAAGAAACGAAAGAGAACATAGTGCTCGACGCAACGACTTTCGACGAGATTCGTATCGGCCTCGCAACCGCAGACCAGATTCGTTCATGGTCCAAGGGTGAGGTCAAGAAGCCCGAAACAATCAACTACCGCACCCTGAAGCCCGAGAAGGACGGTCTGTTCGGTGAACAGATCTTCGGTCCTACCCGTGACTGGGAATGTGGCTGTGGCAAGTACAAGCGTGTCCGATTCAAGGGCATCGTCTGTGAACGCTGTGGTGTAGAGGTCACCAAGTCGGCTGTGCGCCGTGAGCGCATGGGTCACCTGGAACTGGCTTCGCCCGTCACCCACATCTGGTACTTCAAGGGTGTCCCCAGCCGCCTCGGCTACCTGCTCGACATGGCACCGAAGGACCTCGAAAAGGTCATCTACTTCGCCGCCTACATGATCACGTTCGTGGATGCCGATGGCCGCCACGAGGACCTTCCCCGCCTGGAGAAGGAACTGCAGAACGAGATCGTTCACCGCGAGAAGGCTCGCGATGTCGCACTGGCAGAGCGCCTCAACACCCTCGAGCTCGAGCTTGCTCGCCTCGAGGCCGAGGAAGCCAAGGCTGACATCAAGCGCAAGACCAACGAGGCCGGCCAAAAGGAACTCGCCGTGATTCGCAAGAACCACGACGACGAAATCCTCCAGGTTCAGCGCGTGTTCGACGACTTCAAGTCGTTGACCGTCGGAAGCCTCAAGGCCGAAGACGCCGACTTCCGCGAACTGCAGGACCGTTACGGTGACTACTTTGCCTCCTTCATGGGCGCAGAGGCCATCAAGGAACTGCTGACCTCGTACAACGACGACGACCAGGCGCTGCTCAAGCAGCTCTCGGTTGACCTCCACGACGAGATCGCGAACTCGAAGAGCCAGCGCAAGATCCGCGCCATCAAGCGCCTCAAGGTCGTCAACTCGTTCCTCGAGACCGGCACCAACCCCGCCTCGATGGTCCTCGACGTGATCCCCGTGATCCCGCCCGAGCTGCGTCCCATGGTTCAGCTGGACGGTGGCCGCTTCGCGACCAGCGACCTCAACGACCTCTACCGTCGTGTCATCAACCGCAACAACCGTCTCAAGCGACTGCTCGAGCTCGGTGCACCGCAGATCATCATCAACAACGAGAAGCGCATGCTTCAGGAATCGGTTGATGCACTGTTCGACAACGGTCGTCGCGGTCGTCCCGTCACCGGTACCGGCAACCGTGCTCTGAAGTCCCTCAGCGACATGCTGAAGGGTAAGCAGGGTCGTTTCCGTCAGAACCTGCTGGGTAAGCGTGTTGACTACTCGGGCCGTTCGGTCATCGTCGTCGGCCCCCAGCTGAAGCTGCACCAGTGTGGTCTGCCCAAGCAGATGGCTCTGGAGCTCTTCAAGCCGTTCGTCATCAAGCAGCTGCAGGACAAGGGCCTGGCATCGTCGATCAAGGGCGCAAAGCGTGCCGTTGAGCGCGCCTACCCCGAGGTCTGGGGTGAGCTCGAAGAGATCATCCGCGAGCGTCCCGTACTGCTGAACCGCGCACCAACCCTGCACCGTCTGGGTATTCAGGCATTCGAGCCTCAGCTCGTCGAGGGCAAGGCCATCCAGCTGCACCCCCTCGTCTGTGCTGCGTTCAACGCTGACTTCGACG
>JACCEA010273955.1_pt1 | contig 23659 bp, 20 predicted proteins | sample 7449851 | NCBI WGS metagenome assembly JACCEA01 (sample SAMN15323453, study PRJNA562643) | freshwater metagenome | isolation source: river surface water | place: USA:Blue River Watershed | collected 2017-08-18 | reverse complement strand
GGTGGTTCGGTGAAGGGTAGCAACTGCAAAGCACTTATTGACGGCCCAAATATTGATGGATTTTTGGTAGGAGGAGCATCGCTTCTCCCCGAGTTTGTGGACATAATGAAAGTTTCCAAGAATTAATGACAGCCGTAACAAGTTAACGCATTATTTGATATCTTGGTGCATGTATTTAATTCCCTGTTAATCGTTGTTAACAATGATATGAACATTGTAAAAATGACAGAAGGATTATTGCTTCTTGCTACAGTGCCGGACCATAACAGTGCCGACACTGTACAGATCACTCACAATATTTTTACATTTTCTCTGACTCGAAGTGAATTCCTCCATTTAATATGCTAAATTTGCATAATTTCAGTTGCCAAATTCCGCTCCGCCCTGAGAAACTCGTATACTAAAATCTTCAAAAAATATGTGTTTTTATCATTGAATTATGAGATTTTTGCGAAACCTCCCCACCCATTCATCTATTCATCTTGAGCCAACTGTTCATAATTATTGACATAATCAATTAAACATAGCTAAGAAATGGTGGCAAAGAAGAGAAAGTCGAAGCGCCAAACGCTTCAACAAAAATTTAAGATCATTAAACGATGCAAAGATCATAAAAAGAAGCTCAAACGTGGCATTCTCTCAAATGGAAAGAAAATTCGCACTAAACGCACAGACAATCGTATTCCCAATGCATGGCCTTACAAGGAAGACCTTTTGAAAGAGATCCAAGAAGCCAAGGAGAAAATGGAAGAAGTTAAGCAAAGACAGAAAGACAAGCGAAAGGATGAGCTGGTAAAGTATTGAAATTATTGGTTATGGAATGCATTCACCTCAATTATGCAGATGAAGCGTCGCATGGCAGCTGCTAACGGTGAAATGGAAGTGGAGGAAGAAGAAGACACCAATAATCAAGCAACGCGCAATGAGAGCGTAGTGAACAATGCTTTAAATCAGTCTTCTATTGATAATAGAGGTATTAATGCTGAAGAAGATGGAGGTGGCACCTCCAACTTGGGACAAAATTCACGTCGTGCATATTTGAGAGAACTTCGTAAAGTTGTTGAGAGAGCGGATGTAATATTACAAGTACTTGACGCCCGAGATCCCATCGGAACAAAGAGTACCACTGTGGAGGAAATGGTGCAATCTAACTATCGTAAAAAGTTGGTCTACGTCTTGAACAAGGCAGATTTGGTACCACGCGAGGTACTTGCTGGATGGCTGACTTATTTGCGACAATTTCATCCGACCATCCCTTTCAAGAGCAATACGCAGTCTCAAAAGGGTAACTTGGGTGTTATTAGTGCCAAATCGAAGGTTGACAAACAGCAGGAAGAATCGTTACAAACGAGTCAAGCAGTTGGCACCGAAGAATTATTATCACTTTTGAAGAACTATTGTCGTTTGGGTGAAGGAAGTAATGCCAAATCCATTATATCTGTTGGTATTGTTGGATTTCCTAATGTTGGAAAGAGTTCATTGATTAATTCACTAATGAGATCTCGCGCTGTTGGAGTAAGTGCAATGCCTGGATTTACGAAGACTCTACAAGAAGTTATTCTCGACAAAAATATTCGTCTCATTGATTCTCCTGGTGTTGTTTTTGCTGATGGTGACTCCGCTGCGACAGCGCTACGCAATTGTGTGAACGTTGAAGAGATGGTAGATGTAATTACCCCTATTCAGGCTATTTTAGACAAGTGCCCACAACCTTATCTAATGCAAGTATATGCTATTCCAAAGTTTAAAGAAAAGGATGCACAAGGTTTCTTGTCAAATGTTGCGAAGGTGATGGGTAAATTGAAGAAAGGAGGGGTTCCAAATATTGAAGCTACGGCGAGGACGATCCTGCATGATTGGAATCACGGTAAAATTAAATTCTATTGCAAACCCCCAGTTGTCAATCAAGACGGAAATACTGTTATTAAGAGCACCACAAGAGATGTGTTGAAGAAAGAAACAGTGGTTTTATCTGCTCCCACTGAAGGATTGGATATCAATAATTGGGAAGAAAATGAAGTGAAAGTTCTTGACAGCATTGCCGCGCTGCAGAAAGAAACCCACGTGTTAGGAGAATTTTTTGTGGGTGTTGATTCCATAGGTGGTAGCATGGATGTATGAGGCGGTGCAACTAAGTATGCATGGGATATGATTTCTTGTATAAAATATTGCTGTTTTCGTTTGTAACCAATCCCATGTAAAAATATAATTTCATCTGAAACTTGTATAGTTGTAGCATAGTTCAATGCATGTTAAAATGAATGCTTTTGCGTGAGTGTATGTAAAATAGAATGTGATGGTAGCTGGTTTGTAATTCATTAATACCATCAACTATATTTTGACTGTAAGATAAATTCATTTGTAATTTACCAATAAAATAAACAAAAATAATTCAACAATAAAGAAAATAGCCAACAATACTTAAAATTCAAGCAGTTTCACCATATTTACAATTTATGTACTTATATAAAAATTCAATGTACAACAACAACTGTGAAAAGCGAACCTTATTTCTTCGGAAATACTGGACTCTTACCCTTTTCACCACCAAACAATCGAATTTTGTCCCGCACAGATCCTATCCTATCTGTAGGAATATCTAACTTATGTTCATTCACTGTTGGGCTAATCGCGGAACCGTCATCAAACCTTCTCAAACGAGCTTCGTCTAAAACATTAATATTTGTTTGACGTTGTTCCACTCCTCTCGAAACTGGACGAAGCTGAACAGGTATAGATAATTTTCCCGGTAACTGCTTGTTATTACTAACGGGAAAATCTTTGTCCCAGTCTTCATCTTCGCTTCCCTCTTTCTTTAACGAGATTGGACGTAAATTGATGGAGGGAAGAGTAAATCGCTTAACCTTTTTGCCATCTTCGTCATTACTCTCGATGTGTCTCAACTCTACATTTGGTAACGAAACACTACTAGTCAGTTTGGCAGGAGGAGATAACACTATCTGTGATTTATCCACCGGTCGCAGTTCAACATCGGAAGGTTTAATTTTGCGGCGATCATAAGATTGTTCTGTTTCATCTGCTGATCCAGAGGTACTGGAAGGGCGAAAAGATGCAGACATTATATCAGCGGATGATGATATCACAGAGTCTTCACTTGAAGGGGATTTAAGTGACTGTTGAACCAATGGATGGACAATGGAAGAGTTCGCATTCACTGGGCTCCTCATGGTTGGGAAAGGATGCAATATATCCGATGCCCCATCGTTCATCGATTTCGAAGACTGTGGGTTTGGTGCCAATAACGACTGTTTCGCAGGAGTTGGTGTAGTATTAGATACGGATTCGTTGACTGAGGAAACTGTTGACGGCAATCCGGATCGTTGCAATTGGTCATCCTTTCCTTTCAGCATCTGGCCTGCAATAGTCAGCTTCTTCGATAGAAAAGGAACCTCAAAATCCGCATCGGAGATATCATCATCTTCTATATAAGACTTAACAGATAACTTTGAATCAGATCTACTGGTTGGAGTTGCAACTTTAGAGCTGAAAGCTTCGGGAGCAGCAGTATTGGAAGAAGTGGATGTGGTTGATGTACCGCTTGTGCTGTGTTGAAGAGATCGATTCAAATCAATGCTCATATCAGTTGGCAAAGTCGTGAGAGAGTTAGAGCGCACAGTACTCGCATTACTATTGCTATTACTACGACTATGAACGGAAGGTAGTTCCGTGGCAAGCACCGATAGATCTCGACTATTGCGTTTGCTGCTAGAATCAACATTAGGATTGCTGGAACTATTTTGGCGAGACACTACAGGCATAACCACAGGCATATTGGGCCACGAATGACCAAGGTCACTGAAATACCTTTCTCGTAAAGTGTGCATGTAATCCTCCTCCGCCAATTGTTCAAATTCAATGGCGTTCCAATTCTTATCCTGAAATTGCTTTGTCCTTTCTTTTAAAGAAATGTTTGCAATGATGGACCGCTTTTTTAATCTGATATTTTCAACACATCGTCGAATAGCAGATGTCCACGCTAACCGACTATCTACATTTTCAGCTCTCAAATGAATTTGAAATCCTGTATTTATCTTCAGCGTGAACTCATTTTCTTCATCTCTACCACGCACACTTGCTCCTTCCAACAGCAGCTTTCCATAAAGCGCACCATCCGATCGATGAAAACATAAGAGTGTTTGCTCCTGTAATTGAATTTGAAACATATCCCAACGACCGTGAATACTATCGGAGATCTGTAAGTCACCACAGTATAGCACTCGCTGTTGTGGCAATTCTCCTGTTGGAGGAGCAACCACTAACGGATCAAAATTGAGATCGGGGGAAATAAGCAGTATTTGATATGTCAAACAATTCATCCACCGTAGCCGCGATGCAGCATTTTCGCATTGAAAATAAATACACATTTGGCTGAGAAGATGTTGAATGGCAAATACATGTTCCCTTCCTTCTGCTATGGAATTAACAGTAGAATCAACTGTTCTAACTTCACAATCCATAATATTTACATCTCCAACTTTATCGTGTCCATTATAGAATTCCAATTTCTTGTGATACAGCAAAACTTTACATTGTTCCCATTTCCCTTTCACCAATCCAATCGATATTGGTGATGCACCAGCAGAACCTTGCGAAGCAACATGGCTAGCAGATATATCAGGCGGTTGACAAACTGAAAGATTCTCCTGATATATAGCATCTTCACTTGAGCGGTTGATGGATTCAACGGCAAGCTTTTTAGCCTTCATCATGTCATCTTTTCGGACTACGGTAGTCATCCACATCCGCCGACGAACAAATTTATTTGCATCGCAAACCTCATTCCAGGGTTCATCATTCGGTGCAACATTTCCTTCACTCCACGTGGATCGATACTGCCATCCATTGTCATCTGTATTTTGTTGGACAATATAAATATACGGATGTAGCGTGAACCAACCTGATGTAAAAGGAAACAAAACAAGAAGAAATATGACAACGGCAAACAAAATTTCTCATAGAACGAACCTGGAGGAAATTGAATTTCAGGATTTCTGTTACTGATACCTAATAATTGATTCAACATTACTGTGCGAGGATCTTTACTCGCTCGAGGACCTCCGACCGAGAATCTGGGAGGTGCCGATGCTTGTACTTCCCTCGAAGCATTGTTGTGGAATTCACACTCTAATACCAAAACGAATCGATGATTAATCGATTTTAAACAAGATAACATAAATCTAGGATTTAGTAATATTCGCTTCGAACCCAAATACTTCGTTATTGCTGGTGGAGATGGTAATGGTCTGGGATTGACAAGTTCTACATTAGACTTGTCACTATTGGAGATATAGGGAGCAATACTTTGAACAGGTGAGGCTGCCTGTTGAACATGATTGATAAATGCTGTATTATTATTATTTACGAAATTATTCACTACACTCACAGACGATATATTATTCGTAGTAGTAGTAGTAGTAGTGATTGAAGTGGAAGATACTTTCGATTGATAATATGAGGATGTACTGGACGAAATATCATTGTTGACTGTTCCACTCCGATCTCTTGATATGGATCTGTTCAAACGTGGGTCAAGAGTTATACCTAAGTCTTCATTGAATTCAAAGTGGTCTGGATTATTGCGGTATGGAGCTGTGAAAATACTGCTCAAATATTCTTCATCTTCGCCATCTACAGCTGGAGCCATCCAATTATCTTCGTAAAACATTGCCATTTTCTGCACCGGACTCACGTTGTCGTCATTTAGTTCCTCTTTAGGAACAGTTTTCTGTTTCAATTTCTGATTTTCAATTGTATCCACTTGCTTTTTAACGCCTTCCAGCCATTCTCGTTTGACATCTGAGCTGTCCGATGATAAGTTCAGTGATATTCCCGTCGATGATGTAATATTAAACCGTCTTTGATCCTTATCATCAGGGGTAATTGTTGCTTGTTCAACAAAAATGCGACCCTTCAAATCATCTCCTTCGTTGAAACAAACAATTTCTCTTGGAAGTAATTGAAAATGACGAGGCAACCAAACTTTACCATCTTTCCCCAACATCTTCAAGTCAGAACTCAACATAACTCGATTGTCTGGGTACCCCCCAGTGGGAGGAGCATACTCCATTGGGACAAAATTCATTTCGTCCGAGTTGATAGCAAGCTGGTACTGAATTGCTAATACCCAATCTCGTCTGGAATCTTGATTATCGGCGTCCAACAAAATTCCAACACTCCCTGTTGGGTTCCGAATTGAGAACGCGAACTGCCGACCCTGGCACTGATCAGGTGTAAGCATCTTAACTTCACACTCATTGAGAGCTATTTCACCTTTTTTGTTGGTGCCAGAGTAAAATTCAATACGATTGTGATGTAAAATAACTCTACGTTTATTCCATGCTTTTGTTAATGTTCCTTTCTCATAACGAAACAATTCCCCTTGAAGTTTCATGCTACCATGATCGACATGAACATTATCCGATAGCAATCGTTTGCTTTGTACGAGATCAACTCGCTGAACAATAGTTGTCATCCAAACTCGACGTCGAACAAAATGAAAATGGGAAATATAATCCTTGACCCATTGCTCTTCTTTCGGTGAAGGTATTGCCGTTGAAGGCCAGGTTGAGCGGTACTGCCAGCCAACTTTATCAGTTTTTTCATGAACAATATATATATACTGGTGAGCCATCAACCAACTTGGTGGAATTTGCAGCGCACTGCTAGAAACACCAACTGGCAACAATTGTCGGAATTGAGCGTAACGAGGATCTCGAGTTGCATTGATTGCCCCCACTGAAAACCTAGGTGGTTGGAATCCTTCATAACCATTTAAGTATTCACATTCTTGAATGAGAATGAAGCGATGTGGGATGTTCTCCAATACTGCGGAGAAAAAGTGAGGATTAACGAAGTTCATCCTCAACGAGCAATACTATTTTAAAGTTCTGTTGAGTAACAACATCAGCTAAACCATCGAGAAAATTATTGATCAATAAGATAAAAACACCTTCATCCGCTGGTGTGGATGAACATAAACCCAAAACCAGATGTTAGAAAAGGCGTGCAAAACTATATTGTATTGTACGCATGCCACTCTTCAGCATTCAACGGAATTTTTCCTGGTTAAAAGATTTGGTTATTTTTGTGCTTTTTGTCGTAACGTCCGTTGCACCGATCGGGACCTACCTAGCTACTGTTGCCATCATGTTCCAAAGCAAGCGCCTTAATTACAATAAAATACACACACAAAAAAGAAAAAGAAATACAGAAGACAAGTTTGCAGTTAGAAATTCTATAAAATCCTTTCAAGAGTTATTCATCCATGATCGTGTTTTGATTGGCTCGGAAATGGATCGCTTATCGCCAGAAGAAATCGCGGAGTTTCGTGAAATATTTAATTTGGTGGACAAAGATGGTGGGGGCTCCATAACCAAAGTTGAATTAGCAGAGTTGATGGATACATTGGGTATTGATGCTGATCCTGAAGAGATTGAGCACATGATCAGTGAGATTGACCAAGGTAAAATTCTAGGTAGACCGTAAATTTATTGCATGATATTAAATTCATTTGCAGATGGAAATGGGGATATTGATTTTGAAGAATTTGTTGCTGTAATGTCAAGGAAGGTTAATGCAAACTATACGGCGGATCAAGTCAAAACGGCTTTCCGGGTGTTTGAGATTCCAGGTCATCCTGGAATGGTAAAAGCGGAGTCACTAGTAAAGGCTTTAATCACTTACGGCGCTGAAAAACTCAACGAATCTCAAGCGAAAGATTTGGTAAGTCAACTTGAATCTGATTCAAACGGCTTCATAAATTTTGTCGACTACGTGAATATGATGATGACATCATAAGTTTAATTTTTGCATATTTCTGGGATCACTTCGGTTTTAATGCACTATTGTGTATATAGGTTGCATGTTAAGTTAAGACTATGCGATATCTATTGTAAAATACTAGGGGTTTTCGTCCAAGACGTGTGAACATCCACCGCTGCCGTCCAAGAATGCATTCCAAAGTGTATTATTATAATCGCACAATAGTCGACCACGAAACTAGCTTAATTAGGGCCCTTCATACTTCTAGAGCGAATGCTTGGGGTGGCAACCCAACATAAATTGTGACAAAAGACAAAAGTCATACTATTGTATTCCAGATAGATAGCACACAGTACGTTCACAGACATAAAAAGCGAAAGACTACAAATTTCTCAAACTCTGTGTTCAGATGTTTTTGAAAAATATCAAGCTTCATCCATTCTTTTTTAAGCATAACAACAAGAAGATGTCTACCTATTTGGAAGGTGCACTGGCGACTCCAATTGACGAGATATATGCAACACCATATCCACGCACCTATAACAACTATATCCACAAGATTACTTCAATAAACAAAAACCTTCGAAGAGAAGGTGTTTTATCTCCTGGAGAAAAATCATACGACAATGTAAAGAGGCTGTATTATTCTTTGGGTCAGAATCTGGATTCCATTCCCGTTGTACATGTCGGTGGTACAAATGGAAAAGTGAGCATCATTGATTGAGCATAATATTTGATTCAAATACTTTTATAAGGGAACCACATCGTTCAAAGTAGCTACCGCTTTGAGGACAAATAAATTAAAAGTTGGATTGTTCGTCAGCCCACATATCCTTTGCTTTCGAGAGCGAATCCAAGTTGACGGTCAACATATATCCGAGGAACATTTCATGTCCACTTGTGATCAAGTTTTTCGTAAGTGCATTCAGCTACAAATTCCTGCCACGGAATTCGAAGTTGTCTTCCTAATGGCAAGTATTTATTTTCATGCTGAGTGCTGTGATGCAGTAGTATTGGAGGTAGTCATTGTTCGATAAGCTTTCCTCTGCCTTCCAATCAATGTTCTAATCACCAGGTTGGTGTTGGCGGTACTCACGATGCAACGAATGTTGTAAGCACTGCAATCAGCATTATTTGTTCCGTTTGTAAGTTTTTTCATGATAAAACCGGACAAGATTTAACTTTGGTGGGTTCAGCTTTTGACCACATGAGATTTCTTGGCAATACCTTGGAAGACATTTGCGAAAAAAAGTCGGGTATATTTAAAAATGGCACCCCTGCATTGATTGGTCCAAATGTTCCTTTTTCTGTTGCTTCTGTAAGTATCAATTTGTATTATTGTTGGTTTTATCTAAGTGTTGAATGATTATGGGTAGAGAGTTGCACAACAAAATAACTCCATATTATATGAATTTAATTCTGCGATCAATGAGTTTCATGGCGAGTTGTCAAAATCAGGTATAGATGCAATTTGAAATTCCATCTATTTTCTGTAATTGTTGCAAAGGTTGTTCATTCAGAAGCTGGAAGTTCACTGATGAACTGAACTCCACATTGAGTTTTCTCGTCTTGTGCTTATTGAAAAAGCATCACCCCGAATCATTCGGATTGTTAGATCTCTCATCTTGCGCCACTAGAACCGCAATATCATGTTCACCACCATTTAGATGGGAAAGACATAAATATCAGGTGTGTCCAGACGGTGGGTCGGTGGATGTTGTTCTGGATGTTGGTCACAATCAAGCAGCTATTCAAGAAATTGCAAAAAGACTTAAAGTTGATTTCCCTGAAAAAAATTACAAGTAAAGAATGACTCATTTCTTCTCGAAAGTGCTTTCAAATTATATTTTGCAGATGCGTTTTTGCAATGTCGAGAGACAAAGATATTAAACAATGCTTACGAGATATTGCAGAAACATTTAGCGTCGAAAACCTTTATTTTGTTGAGGTAAATATTTAACTGATGATTTCCTGTGTCATATTTTATTTCGCATCAGTCACAATATCATCGCGCGGTTGATGTTGGGGATTTAAGAAGGATCCTCTATGAGGAGACCGGAATCGATATTAACGTTGACCATTGCAATAAAGGTGATAAACATCTAATGCTGATTTGTTTTGAGAAAATAATTTTCAAATTAATAGATGCTCTAACCACTATTCGGAATGTATTAAATCAATCTTGCGTTGAAGATCGTGGGTCGGTCGTTGTCGTTTGTGGAACTGGATACATCATGAGTGTTGCTCTCGAAGCATTAAGAATTAATGAGCTTCGGTGAATTCAATAGGATTGGAATTTCTTTCCTAGGACAAGCTGTGATATAAGGATATACAGCAAGGGTTCGACAACATTGTTGGAAATATGGACTTATAACGGAGATATAGGGTTTATGTATGGTGGATTAAGAGCTCGTTGATTCAAGAATAGTAGAAGTTAAAGTTAAATTCTGTTTGTTGGTAAATTCCTTCCGATAAAATCGCTGCTGTCGCAGTTGGTAAGCTCAGAAAATTCGTACCAGCATGTCCATCTTCACCACACTACTCAGATTAGAACAATCATTTTCTCTGAACTTCATAGTTCTAAGTTCAATATTAGGAGTTATTACGCGTTAGGTATCCCAGTCAAACCAAATGAATAATATCAAAAAGTTACGTAGTTCTGCATGGTTTGAAATATAATTGTAAGTTTGCGTACGTTCAATACTATCAATACGATCTTGCCATAAGCGAGTATGTGTGTATGGATTTTCTGTGACGAATATTGAATAGCGCCGTGCGTGATCATTGAAAAGTGCCATGGTGTACAAGTAACGACATCCATATCCATATATGCGTTTTGTTTGAAGTGCATTCCATTTTGTTGTATTACAAGATGGGAACGTATATTGGCTATATTCTAATGGGTAGTACGTTTCCCTTGACTATCCTAAGTGGTAATTCTTCATATGTTTAGGTAATAGTTCCCAACGATGCATACTACTCTCTTAATGTTGTACAGTTCTAAGTTCCAATCTTAGTTTGTACCTCTATTTGGTTTAGGCGCTAAAGCATCGTCGAACTCATTAAATTGAGCTACCATATTCCAAACTAACTAACATAAGTACCATATGACAACAAACTACATTATTTTCATTCTTGCAGTATTTTATAACAAAATCCAAAATGGAAAACCGCTTGTACCATTATATCTATATACTTCTATCTTATAAAAACCAAAATAAGTAATAAAATTGAATTCTTTAATAGAAGTATAAAACACAGTCCAGAGTACCCTACAATATTATGACAGCAGTGCATTTTCATTATGATGATGGCGTGCGGCCTGCCCAGCTGCCGGCTGCTGCTGGCTGCTCCAGCTGGCCAGCAGGAGAGCAGATCGATCATGACATGATGCTGCCTTTTATAACAGAATACTATTACCAAGAAGTCAAATATAAAACTCTTATATATATTGCTGACCGCTTTTTAATTGGACTGATGGCATCGAAGAAGATCACCAAAGCATTGATTGGAGGGAACTGGAAATGTAATGGGACGGTTGCCAGCATTAAACAGATGGCGGACGTTTTGAACAAAGCTGGCCCTTTTTCTATCAACTCCGAAGTTGTCATCGCCGCTCCAGCGATTCATTTGCACGCTCTCAAGTCAACCCTCCGATCCGATATTGCTGTTAGCGCAGAGGTGAAATATTCTTATTATTGTCTGTATAATGGATGCTGAACAAACGAACAACAGGATGTAAGTTTCAAAAGAGGCTATGGTGCTTTCACTGGTGAGCATAGCGCTGAAATGCTCGCAGATTCGGGTATTGGCTGGACGTTAACCGGACACAGTGAGAGAAGGGTTGGATTTGGCATTCCTGGTGAGACGAACATGGTTGTTGGAACCAAAACGAAAAATGCTTTAGACGCTGGTTTGTCGGTTATTTTGTGTATTGGAGAAAAGTTAGAGGATCGTCAAAGTGGATCCACTATGGCCGTGTGCGCTGCTCAATTAGATGCCGTTAGGGTAGTCCTTAAGGATTCGGATTGGAAGAAAATCGTCATTGCTTATGAGCCAGTGTGGGCGATTGGAACAGGGGTAACTGCTTCCCCAAAGCAAGCTCAGGATACTCACGCAGAAATTCGCGACTGGTTGAGCAAAAATATTTCAAGAGATGTATCTGAAGCAACAAGAATAATCTACGGTGGATCTGCAACTGCCTCGAATTGTGCTGAATTGTACGCCCAGCCTGATATCAATGGATTTTTGGTTGGCGGAGCTGCGTTGAAACCCGAATTTATCAACATTATTAACTGTACCAAATAGTTCTCAAAATTATCTTCTCCTAATAAAACTTCTTTTGGACTCGTAGGAGATGGTGTGCATATTGTAATAAAATTCATAATTGACAATCAATGTTTATAAACAATCATTAGCATGAAGGAAAAAGTTTTAATTTCGACTCTTCCATGCACACATATACGCCAGCATAAAATACACAAATATTTTTGGAAAGGAGAGATTCTTGCTCAAATTAATACCATTTGTTCAAAATGATCAAGATAACTGACACATTGTCTCGTGAATTTCTTTTACGAATTGCATCATGTGTAAGGTGTTGGCAACACCTTTGAGCATCACCATGCTTCAGCATACTTGCCCTGACAAAGCTAACTATTTCCTCGGAGCTGTAAACATCAAATAAGCCATCACAGGCCAACAAGAGAAATTGATCACTTTCTGTAATAGTTACTGACTAAGAACATCAATGCATAATTGGAGAGTTCACACAAAATCAACAGATGATTGCACTAACTTGGACTTCAGGCTCTGCGATAATTAGCGGTTGATCCCAATTATCTTGATTTTGATCGCTATTGCTGGCACTAAAGCTACCGCCTTCAGCTTCGATAATGCTCTAGACAACAGTTAATCACTATCAAATTACATTCCACAACCAAAATACCTGAATCCCTTTTTTGAAATCGGCATCACCAAAAGCTCTAGAGACAGCCAATTCGCCCATGACACGATTATTTATAACAAATCCTCCTGCATCTTTAATTCTTTTTGCTTCATCTTCACGGGCTGGTTTGTGATCTTCCGATAATAATATTGGGGCAAAGTTTCTAAAAATATGCACCGCCCATTACAATCGTTGAATTCGATCAGCCAAAAAAATGTACCTGCATATCATGGTCCTGGAATCCCCAACATTAGCACAATACAATCTTTTTCCGATCACCAATGCAGTGGTTGCTGTAGATCCATGCTGCGGATTTTGTGAAGAGGCTAAAAAATCTTCATCAGTCTTTGCAAAGGCTCCTTTCAATGCTTGAATAACAACTTTATCTAATTCTTTCATGGATTTCGCATCATCATATACACTGCTAGGTGCAACTTCATCCAATATTTTAAACATATCTGTAGAAGCGTCCAGTAACGAATGAGCAACATTTACATGAAGTGTTTGTGCTAGATAGTGGGATGCTGAGATTCCTCCATGCCCATCAAATACTCCAAAAAACGATTGAGGAGACAAATCAGGAACACATAATGGTGCTATATTCAAATGCTGGACTATAGTACAAGCATCTTCCATACTCTGTCTGTAGCCCATTTCTTCTGATAAACCATAGTCAAATCTGTTAATTGAGAATCCAGTTCTCCCAACTAAAATATGATCATTAAGATTAAGTTTGTAGCGGCCACCATAAGGACCCACTAATTGAATATAAGTACCATTTGTAGACCCCATATCTCCAATAATGTATTTGTCGGATTTTTCATCGTAGTCGATTTTACTGTGTTTCCTCGACAATTCGCGGTCGGGTACACATATCGTGTTTTCAGAAGATCGCCCAAAAGTCGCACCTCGCTTGGTAACTGTTAGTACTTGGCCCTTCATGGGACCTTCAATCACTAAAACTTCCAAATTACCATCTTGATTCACACCACGACTCTCAAAAATAGAATTTCCGGCAGAAAAGCGGGCGTCTTTTTCCATATACCATTTCTTGTGAATACCATTATTTCCGATTCCGATCCGAACACTCGCAGAAAAACTGTAACCACCATCAATAATATAGAAAGCTCCACGATAGTATTCGATTGTTGAGTGTGCATCAGGGGCCAATCTTTGGTCCGATGGCACACAGATATCGTTCGATTTTTCTCTACCGATTCTTGCTCCTTTCCTATCGACAGTGAAAGAAGGTGCCTCAGTGCAGCCTTCTGAGAGAGTGGTAAATTTTAAAACGATGGTTTTGAAGTGACCATCCGTTGAATACATTGAGCTATGTGGTCGATGGTCTAATGCAGAACCGGGCTTTCTTGAAACAATGGACGATTTTTCTTCGGTTGCTGAGCCTTTCGTATTTTCTGAGTCTTTCACATAGGCTTCATACTTCGCCAAAAACTCTTCTTGACTCATATCTTTAATGCTCAATTTTTGATTGCGCAGAAATTCGGCGATTAAATTCCCTCGAGACAACGTATCGTCGGTACCGCCTCCTAAATCTGAATCCTAAGTAAAATGTGTACCATAAAAAGATTGTAAGAGAGTCACCTACCACTACGAACGCCATCAGATTTTTTTCCCTCTTCATTTCTGGTGGACATTTCCTTGATATAAAACAGGAAAGTTTTCTATTGTACTGAAAATAGGTACCGGCACAGTATGAAACGAAGAGAAGAAGAATAGATGGATGAACGCCTTTGCAGCGGAAAGAGCGATGATGCAATTATTAACTTGGTGTGAAGTCTCAAACCAATGGAAATTAGGTCAAGATGTTCACTCAAACCACATGGATTCAAAGGTATGGAAAAAGAAATGTTTATTAACCTTCTATATCCTGTCTGCATTTAATTTGGGTGTTTTTAAGGTTCAATATATCTTAAATTCTTAAATACAATTGTTTTGAATAAATCAAAATAAATTCCTTTTGAAACGAATTTCTCAAGTTTTGAAACTATCCGTTAAAAAATAATACTTGATTGTTTATACGCTATACAGCTTGCCCATCTGGCATCCAATATTATATTCATATTTGCCACGAGAAGGCTTTTAACTCATTCATCCATTGCGTCTAGCAAATAATGATGACCAGCATAGGTAGAAATGCTGTGAGATTCAAGGACACTCCAGTGTTTTCAAGAATTCCAGAGGATTCAATGTCATCATCGGACTCAACCTTGCTGAAGGCCTTGCAGCTTAATGAATCCTCATCCATACTTAGTGACGTTGCAAATGAAAAGAGTTGTATCGCAGATAGTCCAAATGAACGAGTACAATGGGTTGGAAGAACTCCCCACTCGAAAGTTCTTGATGCGAAACGATCCCGCAAAGCTCTTGATGAACTGATGAAAATGCCGGAGCTCGCACCGCTTAATAATTCTGTACTCGGACCGTTGAACCATTCTGTATTGACCATACCTTTTCACGAACAAGTCACAGTTAGCGAAGATTCAATAAGTGATATAAGTTTTTCTCCTGCCGTTCGCGGTCAAGTGACTGCTACGCCATTTGTGCAGCCTGTAAAAGCAAACAAGGGTTTTCTGGACACACCTTTCTTGCAAAATGAAGCACTTCAATCCATTGCAAAATCCACTCCTTCCAGCCACGAATCAAATTCTTTTGATTTACTTTCTACTGAAGCTGATCGAATTCTGAGCTCGATGCCTGATACCACTCCGGTATCTACGCGTTCACAGAAACAGTTCGCGATTAGTCCACTATCTGAACCGTCAATATCAAATGCTCCAACTTCCATGGTGCATCACCCTCCAACTCCATATAGAATGCAATATACGGCATTTGAACATGATGAAAATGGTTCTTTGAAGAAACCAATCGTAAAATCTTTGTCAAAGCCTTTGCGCACGTTGAATCAAAATATTGCTACTTTTGAGAGACCCCGACAAGTGGAGGATTCAGCCACAAAACCCTATAGAGCTTCCAACTCTTTTGTAACTACACCTATTTTAGCTAAAGATAAAGAAAATTTGTCACGACTACGTGAAGATCGTGCTCTTATAACACAGGATGTTGAGGTAGATGTTGAGTCTCAGATTCTTCCAAAAGCAAATGATATACCAATCAAGAAGGATGAAGTTGCAGAAGTTCCTCCACCTAATCATTTCTGTACCGTGACATTAAATTCTCAAGAAGATACATTCCGCCTATCTCTCGGATTATCGCCAGACACACCAGGCTCACATCATGTGGAAATAGGCAATAGAGTGGACTCTATCTGCTTCTCTGACAACAGCGGGGTTTCCGCAGAAATGAAGCCAAAGATTATTAGATCCGTTAACTTTGAGAATCTTGATTTACCTCAGACAAAAAATAAACCTCCAGAGTTCGTTCCAGTAACCAATGACGATTTATCTCACCAGACACTGCAAACTATGACGAGAGGGAAAAAAGATGTTGATCATCCCATCAATATTGAATCAGGGGGGGCCAGTGTTAATTTTTTGTCTGATGAAGGGGTATCACTCGGTAAGGGTCCGATTTTTGCATGTGCACGGGCGAAAAGAGTTGTGTATCATAGAACAAAAATGATTCAGCCATTGGAACAAAAAGATAAACTTGTTCCTGCATGTCCAATAGATGCACCGTCAGTAAAGCAAACTCTCTCTTCTACTTGTACCACAGAGAATCTTCCAATAAATACATTACATTTGGCAAATACGTGGGCAACTCCTCGTAATACTCGTAAAACCATTCCGCACAATTACTTCATTAACGAAAAGGTTGAGGTACCAATAATAACGAATGCTCATCAAGATCAACCAGTTTCTACCGTTGAATTACAGAAACCAGTTATTGTATTGACCTCCACTTTACCAGAAAAGAATATGGAAGTTTCATCTCAGTTTGCGAGTAAATTTGTTCATCATGATGTCAGCATTCAGGTTGATAAGGAATTGCTGGCTTATCAAATAAACAAAAGAGATTGTGCAGTACAATCATCTTTTGACTCGATGGTAGAAAATGGCAATTTAAATCTTTCTCCCAGTTCAAATTCGAACTTGCCGCAAAATATTCAACGTAATGAGTATGACACCCTGAAGAACATTTGCGATAACAGTGTCTGTAGCTATACACTTGAAGAGCTGCTGCCAAAATATCAGTCTGAACAAAATAGCCCTATCATTGCATCTTATTCTTCTACTCCTTCAAGAACGTACTCACAAAGATTTGACACAAAATCATGTTGTGTTTCCAGCGATAAAGCTACCACGAAAAATCCCGTTACTGATGGTTCATCAATGCTTTCCACTCGCTCCGCCGGAATGGGTAGCGCAACAAGAATAGTTGTCGCCAATCGAGAGAAGTACATGGATGAACAATGGAACAATCAACAACTTCCATGGAATTATTTTAATAATTATGAAGATTTTGAAGAAAATGAAATGGTGCATGAGAGTGCATATTGCCAAGAGCCCAAGGATTTGACACTGTTAACTGACATTGCTGTAGCAAGTTTTACGCAAACGATGCTGGTAGACGATGAAGAAAATCAAACACTACCCTCCATTGGATGCAATACAACATTTACTTTAGACCAAAGCTGTGATCACTCAAAAATTTCACGGCTATCTGATGAAACAATTGAACAAACGTTTCCCAAAATCTCGATAAAATCGCTGAAGAGATCTCCAGATTCTCCTCTTGATGTTAAAGAAATCAACTTTGACACTGCACCAGGTGAATTCACCACCGTTATGCTGACATTCAATAACCATCGACCGAAGGAGTTAACTCTATTGACAGACTGCGTTGTTTTGCGAGTTGAACCATCATACAGTGGTCGTTCTCAGTCGACGTCTGTAAATGTTCAGTCTAGACCTGACAGTCATGAATATTTTACTGTGTCACCCAAAGCTATTACTATTCCCGAGAATGGCCAGGGAGTAATATTTGTCACATTTTCACCTGCTGCAGAAACAGAGGGAATCTATTCCGGAGCCATGAGAATTAGATACGGAAATAAGGTAAGCCCCCATGATTCACAATAAGTTTTGAAAAATAACGGCATATTTTTTTCGAAAGTCCTACACCATGCTTCTTCGAGGAGAGTCATGCTTCGATTTTTCAATGTCTTCGCCGGTAGTGGTATCGAACAATAATTTTGAATGTAGAGAGGAGGCAATGACATTACCTTCAAACACTATTGTTTCTTCCCTGCTGATTGCAGAAGAAGACCGGAATGCAATCATTCAGAGACAGAATAACCCGAATATGGTCACTCCTGCGGTAAGTGTATGATCTGTTATTTGGCAGTACATGATGATATAATTTTCTTGTTGTTTAGTCTGTTTTTCAAAAGAAGTTAAGAGTTTTACAAGAAAAAATTGCGGAAATTAGCAGAAAGAGTAAGTACTTTGTCAAACATGGCAACTCGGTGTATTATAACTGATTCTATATTCAGTGCTGTGGGGAGAGGATACTCCGACGAAAGATGTTGTGAGGTCGGCTTTATCGTCTTCTGAAAATATTCCACTTGCAGATATTGGTGCGAGTGAGTCGGATCAGGTTCAATTCATTACTACACAGAAAGATACCTTGCTGGGGCCAACTTCAAGTAAATCTGCTACATCAATCAAAACTATTGACGCCATGACGGATATTGTTCTATTTCCGCCAACGTTATCATTCTCAAATTCTGATAGCAAATCAACTTTGACGATCTCAAACAATTCTAATCGCCCCAAGATTATTAGATTGGCGAGTTCATTGTCAGAAAATATCGTATTGTCTACAACACTTGCGACAGTTACTCCATATTCCCAATATAAAGTCGATATTCATATTGAGAATTTAAGTCGGGATATGTTATCGGGAGTAAAGAGTCTGAACATCAAGAAAATCAGTAAGCATGAATTGTATCATTTCGGTTCAATTCAATGCTCATTTGATAGTCAACATGTAACGGTTCCAGTTTCAATCAATGGTTCTTTGATCAAGCCATATTTCTTTTCCATGAAAACTCCCTCTTCTGTGTTTAAATCCTTAACGTGGACAACGGATACAAAGGGTGGTGAGGGCTTTAATGAGACCAACGCAACAAAACCAGACAGTGTCTTTTATGACGGCGATTTTGAAACTACCAAGTTGAAGAATAGTTCTATCGCTTTTACTGAGTCATATTCGGTTGAAGGTGATGCTGCAACAGATCCTGCCAGAAAAAGTATTGAATCAAAAATAGTTCAATCTCATCTTGAACAACGGATCACAGAAGAGATTGTAGCTGCCGATGTTTTGACCCAGCACAATTATATCGAATTTGATAGTGTGCAGAATAACAATCATGTTACCGCATCTTCTGGTGCATCGATTGCTTCATCGTGCATTACGTCTCAAAAGCCGGGACTCTATTTCAGAAAAGCTCATGCTCAATTTGGATCAGTAGCTATTGGAAATTTGGTTCGAACGAAAATTGAGTTATGCAATCCAACTAATCAAGAGCTAGTGGTGTATGTTGGAGAATTGAAACTTCCGTTTGTTGTTTTGCACAATGAAATTCACATGAGACCTCGTTCTTATATCCGGATTCCAGTTCGATTTGTTCCAACTGCGGCGGGTGAGTTTTCTGCAGATCTTATTGCCCAGACTTCTGACGGCAAGCATATCAGCATCATTAAACTTAGTGGGTATGGGTACGACTGATTCACTAACATCAGAGGAAGTTATTTGCTACAATTCCGTTATTTCAGTGGATGAATTAACTTGAATATAATGATGTGCAATATTTTGCACTGTAGGAAAAATACGTGTAGTTCTCCAACAAGATATTATGTAAATTAAACACGAAGTCGCTTTTTCTTCCGAAAGAATTTACTACTTCCCAAATTAGTTATATTCTTATCCATTAATTTATACTTCCCTTGCAACAGGTTTGGTTGATTTTGCTTTAGGAAATCCATGAAATCCTCATCCCAATAGAAATATCCTGCCAAGCGATTCCAAATCATAATCCAATTTGTCCAATTAGCATTCGCATCATATCGGCTGATGAAGGAAGTTTGGCAATCTAAAGCAGCACTAATCATCATGGCTAACTTATAATGATCTTCTTTTATTTGTTGTTCAGCGTGCAGGAGCGCCGCGAGTGACACGATACCTTGATCAAAATGATAACGCATCAACCTAACCAGTAGCTTCTTTTCTTCATCAAAATCGATTGAGTCCATATATTGGCACAATGATTGAGCAGTGTGATGATGAACCATAGTGAGTTGGAATAAGTTACCTTTATCGTTGGGGATGCTTTCATATGTTTCGATGGAGAGTTCATACAAACTTAGCCATGAGGAGACATTACATGTTCCTGTCACGTGATCATTATTCCTTTTGTCACTATTGTTGCACTGCATCTGCCGCTCAGCAAACAAATACATTGCATTATTCAAATAATTCATTCCCAGCATTTCTAATATCAAATGCTTTTGTTGTGGATGTACCATGTCCAAAACTTTTCGTAGATAGTATTCTATTCTTCGATAACAATCAAGGGTAATTCTTTCCTTAGAACCAACAGAGTCCATAAAGGAGTTCGAACAACTCAAATCCAAATTTGTAGCGATTATTTTTGAATATACTTCAACTTCCTGGATAAAGTCGTTAAGCATTAAAGCTGCGAGATTGAACGCTTCCATAGAGTTTTGTGTCGAAATTTTGAACAGCAGGTAATCAGTGTCACCATCAACAACCTGTTCCAATAAATTGCTAATATGATGAAGCACATCTAAACGCCAACAACTTAAGCGCTTAATTCTTGCGGATGGAGAGCCATTTCCATCCATCAAGTTCCACAACGCTTTTCCTTGTGACAAAAGCAGTTCACGTGTTTTTGATATGTAATGGAGGATCTCCCTAAAATTAGAATTGGCTGCACTTTCGTTGTCTGAATTTTGAAGTAGGTAAAAAGACTTTTTAGTAGCTGGAAATAATTGCGAGTTTATCACTCCGAAAGTGTACTCGACCATCATCGAAGACATTTTGGAGCGACTGAGACCGTATTGCTTCACGCCAGCACCACAAAAATCATTTTCACAATATTGACTTTGGTTAACAACAGCGCGCAAGAATGCTGTCGCGTCAGGCGTATTTAATGAAGTATTGCATATTACAGAACTCATATCAGCTCCACGATTTGCTGACAAAAACTGTTGCAACCTATTACAAATGCATCTACTTGCATGATTAAACACCAATGACCTATACCCTGCATCTTCACCCATCAAATGAAGCACAGCGTCTGACGAACGGATGGTTGAGAATGCTGGTGGAATCGAATTCATTGCGTTGGTGGGAAGGATCTTAACGTGTTCCATCAATTGCGGCATGTCGCCATGAAGAAGTTTACCCTTATCATTTTGCAATTCTTTTACTATAAATAATTTCCAAATGTCATTAAATCGTTTGTAAAGTAAATCGAACCCGATTTGATCGTGTCCCACATTATGATCAATGTAATGGTACCACAGATGAAAAAAAAGACGAGAAAAGTTTGAGTTTTTCACGATGAAAAATCCAGTATTAGCGATCCCAGTTTCTGCATGATGCTCACTTGACAATATGAGATCATAATGTTCAGCACGATTATCTTGATCTCCAAGAAAATTCTTACCGTCGGTAGCAATAAATTCATGAAATAAATCCAAAATAATTATATCAGAGTCCATCCATATAAAATGGCGTACATGACGATACATTGAATCGTTAAGAAGATTTAGCATAATCCAAACTTTTACCCACCGTACATCTTCAGCGTCAGAATTGAGATCACCACTGGGTCTCGAAGGCATTCCAGGAACAATTACGGAAGGAGTCAGGATTAAGTGGTGATATTGATGTAATTTAGCATACAAGTTGGTAATACTCAATGAGTATTGAGCATAGTTGAGAATGGATTCATCCACATAGCTCACAATAATAGTGCTTTGATCGTCGAAATCATCGAACTTTGGTATTTGATCGATACTATCCACGACTTGCTGTCCGCAATAAAATTCCCTCCAACGCTCCAACTTTAGGTCACAAGTTTCAAGGACTTTTCCTTGCGCGTTGAAACTATTCTTAGTTACCAATAAGCTTAGCATCAAAATAGCAATACATGTTATCATTTGGTATTAGTTCGTTAGAGATCATAAAACGGAATTACTATTTGAATTAATGAATTATCACTTGTTGCGCTGCGGCGCCTCTGCTGCTGCTGCTTGCGCTGCAGAGCACAGCTCCTGCTGCTGCTGCTCTGCTGTGGGCTCGGGCTCATGATTGCCTCGCTGCTGCTGCTGTGCTGCGCTGCGAAGCGCTCTCTGCGCCTGCTGTAATATAGTTGGTACCAATTTTACTCCAATAGTAATTACAAGCAAGATATTGACCAAACACTTCAGACAAAGCGTACTATGTTTTCTCCGTATCGGTCGTCCAGTCAAAATCTCATGAATGCAATAGATGCTTTGCCAACAAAACATGAACAACATAGTAAATTCTATGAAGCCCTTAGTTGTTTGGCTTACGCCAGCAGCTCGGTAGCGATGGTATTAAGCAATAAATATGTTACAGCGAGTGTTCCGGTGGAAGAAAGGCAGAATATACCTGATTTTGGTGTAATTTGGTTTCAATGTGCTTTGGCTGTTGTTATTCTTGAAACCGCCAAAATTATGAAATTTATTTCTTACCCTCCTCTACAACTATCAATAGTTAAGTCATGGTTGCCCATCAATATTATGTTTATTGCAATGCTATATACTGGATTTATGAGTTTTGTGTATCTTAGCGTTCCAATCATTACAATTATGAAAAACTTGACAAATGTATTCACAGTCATTGGAGACTACACATTGTTTGGTCAATCCCCGACGTGGTCCACTGCATTTGCTATTATACTGATGACAGTTGGTGCAATTATGGCGGGCGCAAATGATGTACAGTTTTCTTGGGTAGGATATTTTTGGATGGTTCTTAATTGCTTACTGACGTCAAGCTATACTTTATATATGCGATACGCAAGTGTAAATATCAATCTACCAAAACTTGGCATGGTTTATTACAACAACTTGCTCTCAGCCTTGTTAATATCTCCTTTGTGTATGATTTCGGGAGATTTGGAAAAGTTAAAAAATCCTTTAGTATTTAATAAAAATTTTATTTCCTTAAATTTTGTTGCAGGCATTTTTGGTGTTTGTTTGAATTTTTCAAGTCTATGGTGTGTCGGCATCACATCTGCCACCACTTATGCAATTGTTGGTTCTCTTTGCAAGATTCCTATAACAATATTGGGATTTTTACTTTTTGATGTACAAGTGACGGACAAAGGCGTAGCGTTTATAGTGTTGGGAACTCTAGGTGGTTTGCTCTACGGTTATTCCAAGCTACCATCTGGTGATAGTAAATAGGTGTTTAAATTCTGAAATGATTAAGGATATGTCAAAATTGAAGCATTTCGTTTCTTATCAAGATATTGCCAACGCCTTCTCCAAGTGATTATTCATCTGATAAACTATTTTGTTGGAATTATTGAGCAGAAGAGCCCTAATAACAGTAGTTAGATTGAGATTATCTACATACCACGTGAATGTAATTGACTCGTTGAAACAATTCAATTGACACAGTTCTATTGTATATTGTGCGTATAGTACCATAGTTCAACAGGGACAAGATAGCAAACTGGTGATAGATTGTGTAGTTAATGCAGATTCTGTGAATAGTAGTAGATTATATTAATTTAATTGGTGAAGAGTTGAATGAAGAACGTAGTAGTTTGTCTACATAGATGCTATACTTTACCATGCACCATCTATATTACTATATATGGTACTAACCATGAAAGCTTTGTGTCTTTCGCTCAGGATTAGGCTACGAATGTCTATGATTTGCTCT
>JACCEA011239918.1_pt1 | contig 23685 bp, 21 predicted proteins | sample 7449851 | NCBI WGS metagenome assembly JACCEA01 (sample SAMN15323453, study PRJNA562643) | freshwater metagenome | isolation source: river surface water | place: USA:Blue River Watershed | collected 2017-08-18 | reverse complement strand
TCTAAAAGCCGGCACGGCATCCGCTGACACACTGGACTGATCCTATCCACCCTCTGTCGGAGTGCAGCGCATGCGCCATCCTTCGCGCCTTTTGCGGGGCCTGCTGGCCCTTGCCGCCGTTCCTGCATCTACCGCATTGGCCAATGGCAGCGGCGCAGCGGCCGGCGTTCCCGGCTACCTGGTCGACTCCAACGGCATGGTCGTGCGCAGCAGCGCAGGCGATTGCTGGCATACCAGCGACTGGACCCCGGCGCTAGCCACCGTCGTCGGCTGCGACGGCGTGCTGGCCAAGGCTGTGCCGGTACCCGCCCCTGCGACCTCCCGAACGACGCCGCCCGCCAAGACCGAACCCGAAGCGGCCAGGGCTGCTCCGCAGGCCGGCACACCGCCTGCAGGCGCCGTGCCGGCACCAGAGTCTCGCGTCGCGCCGGAAGCCGCCAAACCCGCGCCCGCGGCCCCGCCCGCAGCAGCGGCACCCGTCGTACCGGTGCCATCGACGCCCCAGGCGCCCTCGGCCGGACTGGCCCCCGAAGCGCCGTCCGCGGAGGACCAGAAACGCGTACGCTCGGAAAAAGTCACGCTCGACACCGACACGTATTTTGATTTTGACAAGGCGACACTGAAGCCCGAGGGCCGAACCAAGCTCGATGAATTGGCAAACCGTTTATCGGGCATGCGATTGGAAGTCGTGGTCGCCACCGGCCACACCGACGCCACGGGCCCGAAGGCATATAACCAAAGACTGTCAATCCGGCGCGCTCAAGCCGTGAAGGCCTTCCTCGAAGAGAAGGGCCTGCCGGTCGACAAGATCTTCACGACCGGTAAAGGTGAAACTCAACCGGTAGCCACCAACAAGAACCGTGATGGCCGCGCCAAGAACCGCCGCGTCGAGGTCGAAGTCGTCGGCATACGGGAAGTGCCCTGACGCCAAACCAGCCAAAACGCCTCGTTCGGCAACACGGCTGATACTCGCAGCCGACCCACCTGCTCGTCAGCAAAATTTCCCTCTGGAAATCTCTTTCCGAACAGCGAGCAGATACGAGGTTTTTTGATCTAGCTCTATTGCTTGGGCACCAAGAATTCCATGTAAAATAGTGACTTATTGGCATCTCCCCTATCGAGAGATGTCCCGCGATGCCGGATAACGCATGTCGGCACCATTGACCTACTTCGGGAAAACAACATGAAAATCACTTTACGTAGCACCGTTGCCCTGGTCGCGCTGACGCTGGCCAGCTCCGTGGCATTTGCCCACGGCGATAAAGACGGCTATCTGCTTGACAGCAACCGCGACTTCGTCCGCAGCGGCTTCGGTCTCTGCTGGCACACCGGCGGCTGGACCCCGGCCGACGCCGTCGCAGAATGCGATGGCGATATCGCCAAGCCTGCAGCCCCGGTCGCCAAGGCGGAAGAGCCTGCGCCGGCACCCGCACCGGCACCCGCTGCCGCTCCGGAACCGGCCCCTGAACCGGCTCCTGCGCCCGCTGCCGCGCCGGAACCTGCCCCGGCACCCGCTCCGGTACCTGCCGCTGCTGCCCCGACTTCGGAAAAAGTCACCTTCTCGGCTGACGCCTTCTTCGATTTCGACAAGTCCGTGCTCAAGCCCGAAGGCAAGGCCAAGCTGGAAGACCTGGCATCTAAGCTGCAAGGCACCGACATCGAAGTCATCGTCGCTACCGGTCACACTGACTGGACCGGCACCGATGCATACAACATGAAGCTGTCGATGCGCCGTGCGCAGGCCGTCAAGGCCTATCTGGTGTCGAAGGGCATCCCGGCAGACCGCGTGTTCACCGAAGGTAAAGGCGAAAGCCAGCCGGTCGCTGACAACCGCACCCGCGAAGGCCGCGCGAAAAACCGCCGTGTCGAAGTGGAAGTGGTCGGCAAGCGTAACAAGTAAGCGGCAGCACTCGCACCCGCTGAAAACCCCCGTACCGCAAGGTGCGGGGGTTTTTTCTTGCCCCTTCGCATAGCCCTCCGCAATGCCGTCACGGGTTTCAGCTATCATCCCCATCATGAATGCCGATCCTTTAGAACTGCAGAAATTCAGCGAACTGGCCCACCGCTGGTGGGACCCCACCTCGGAATTCCGTCCGCTGCACGAGATCAACCCGCTGCGGCTGGAATGGATCAATGCGCGCGTACCGCTGGCCGGCAAGCGCGTGGTCGACGTCGGTTGCGGCGGCGGCATCCTGGCCGAATCGATCGCCAAAAAAGGCGCGAACGTCACGGGCATCGACCTGTCCGAGAAAGCGCTGAAAGTCGCCGACTTGCACAGCCTCGAGTCGGGCGTGCCAGTGCGTTATGAATACATCGCCGCGGAAGACCTCGCCGCACGCGAGCCCGGCCAGTACGATGTCGTGACCTGCATGGAAATGCTGGAGCATGTGCCCGATCCGGCCGCTGTCGTGAAAGCTTGCGCGACGCTGGTGAAGCCGGGCGGACATGTGTTCTTCTCGACGCTGAACCGCAATCCCAAGTCTTACCTGTTTGCGATCATCGGCGCCGAGTACGTGCTGCGCATGCTGCCCAAGGGCACGCATGACTATGCAAAGTTCATCAAGCCGGCCGAGCTGTCGCAGTACTGCCGCAATGCCGGCCTCGACGTACAGGCGATGAAGGGCATGGGCTACAACCCGCTGACCAAGTTCTACTCGCTTAACCAGGACACGGATGTGAACTACCTGGTTGCTTGCACCCGCCCCGAATAAGCGCCTTCATGAAAGTTTCCCTGCCTGCACCGCGCGCGGTGCTGTTCGACCTTGACGGAACGCTGGCCGATACCGCGCCCGACCTCGCCGCTGCGGTCAACAAGATGCGCACCGACCGCGGACTGGCAGCGACCCCGTTCGAGCAATTGCGCCCGCTTGCTTCGGCCGGCGCACGCGGCCTGATCGGCGTCGCGTTCGGCACCACGCCTGCCGACGCGGGCTACGATGCGATGCGCACCGAATTCCTTGACAACTATGCAGCGCGCATCGCCGAGCGCACGCGCCTGTTCGAAGGTACGCAGGAGCTGCTGAAGGCCATCGAGGCGCGCGGCATGAGCTGGGGCATCGTCACCAACAAGCCCGAGCGATTTACGAATGCGCTGGTACCGCTGATCGGGCTCGGTCATGCGGCCTGTGTTGTTTCAGGCGACACCACCCCGCATCCGAAGCCGCACCCGGAACCCTTGTTCGAAGCTGCGCGGCGTATCCAACTCGATGCCGGGACCTGCTGGTACGTGGGCGACGACCTGCGGGACATCCAGGCCGGCAAGGCGGCCGGCATGCCGACCGTAGCTGCCGCCTGGGGCTACTGCGGCCATACCGAACCGCACAGCTGGGAGGCCGACCTGATCGCTGATACCCCCGCTTCGCTGATCGCCCTGCTCGACGCCGCCTGAGCCCGCCCGGGCCGGGCGTTTGCGTTACCGCCTACCCCCTCTTGAAATCTGTCCCCGTGGCCCCAGCTAGTGGGCTAGAATGGCAATCTCATTGGGGGCGACCTGGTTTCGACAGGGGTTACAAAGCAGAGCAGGGCATGCCGAGGGCTGGTCACCTCGTAAATCCAACCGGAAATCAAATAACTGCTAACGACAACTCGTACGCAGTAGCAGCCTAAGGGCCGCTATCCTTACACCGCTTCGTCCCTGGGGCGGGCCGGCAACGGCACGTAAGGTCATCTACAGGGAATCGCGTTTGGCCGGGTCACTTGGTCCAACGTTAAATTTAGGTGACTCGTCATGTTGCAGCGTGTGCGTCCGCGTCGGCATGATCAAATCCAAAAGACAGCACTACGCATGTAGAACTGCCTGATTAGGGCTTCTGGACGCGGGTTCGATTCCCGCCGCCTCCACCACTCCAAAAAAATGCCGCCCGTAAGGGCGGTATTTTTTTGGAGTGTTAGCTTGCGCCGGGGATTGAACCTGCGGGACGCGGGGCGTAGGCGGGGTTTCAACGAGCACTGCTCGTTGCCGCCGGAGCAAATTCGCACTTGCAAGTGCGAATTTCGGGAGATTCCCGCCGCCTCCACCAAACAAAAACGCCACCCTCCGGGTGGCGTTTTTGTTTGGTAGTCTTCTCTCGATGCTCGTCGAAAGCAGAGACAAGTCGACAGCTCCTGAAGCGCCGCCAATTAACAACGATTTGCCGCCAGCATCCCACGCAACTCCCCAGAGTCCGCCAACGCCTTCAAATCCTTATACCCGCCAACAAGCACACCATCGACAAAGACCATGGGAAAGGTCGGCCACCCCGTCCACATCTTCAGCGAATTACGCCTGCGCCATTGGTTGAAGTAGCTGCCGTATTCCAGGTACTGCAAGTCGAGCTTGTGCTCCTCGAGTAGCCGTCTGGCCTTCTTGACCACGGGATTGCCTGACATGCCGACTACCACGATACGATGCTGCGCAATCGCTGTCTGCACTTCCAGCACGGTGTCCCTGAAATGTTCAGACACGGTTTGCCTGATTGCAGGATGAATGTACTGTTCATCCAATATGTGTCGTGCCATACGTACCCTCTAAAAAATCCACCAAGACGAAAAGCTGTGCAAATTCTAACCATTTGAGAAAAGGCCTGTGGTTCAGGAGGGTCCAACATTACGAAAACCTGGGGATGATTCAGCTGCCAAGCAGGCTGACGGACAACGCGCTAGCGTATGGCGAGAATCCGTTATATTCCTTGCCAACCTCTGAGCACGATCCCGACTTCACATGACGGCGACCCTCCCCCCTGACTACAAAGCCCTGATCATCGGCGCCAGCGGCGCCATCGGCCATGCATTCGCCAAGCACCTGAAGTGTGATCCCGCATGCAGCGAGGTTGTCGAAGTATCGCGCTCGACTATCCCCTACTTCGATCTGGAAGATCCGGCAAGCATCGAACGTATCGGTAGCGACCTCGCGCAACGCGGCCTTTTTCACCTGATCGTCGATGCCACCGGCGCACTGACCATTGATGGCACGGGACCGGAGAAGGCACTCACGAGACTCGAGCATCAGGCACTGCAGCGTTCATTCGCGATCAATGCCATCGGCCCCGCGCTGCTGCTGAAACAATTGGCGCCATTGCTGGCAAGCGGCGACGCCATCTACGCAAAGTTATCTGCACGAGTCGGCAGCATCACCGACAACAAGAAAGGCGGCTGGTATGGCTATCGCGCGTCGAAAGCTGCATTGAACATGCTGCTGCAAACGGCAGCGATCGAGCTGCAGCGTCGTAATCCAAGCTTACGGGTTATCGCGCTGCAACCCGGGACGGTGCGGTCCAAACTGTCCCGCCCCTTCGAAGCTGGCGTTCCGCAGTTGCTGAAACCTGAGGAATCAGTGGCGGGCATGATGCAGGCCTTGCAGAACTTGCCCGCGAAAGCAGGCGCTCATTTCATCGACTACCGGGGACAAGAGATTCCCTGGTGACGCGGGCCAGCCAGAATAATGCAGCGCCCGTCAGCACAACCGGTACCACCGACCCCGCGTTCAGCCATCCCCAGCCCTGCGTCGTCAGCAAGGCTCCTGACGCAAATGAGCTCAGCGACATCACCGCAAACACGCAGAAATTGATCGCAGCCTGCGCCCTGTCCTTCTCTTCGGGCCGGTACGCATCCAGCGACAAGGTCGTGCTACCGGTGAAAAGAAAATTCCATCCCACGCCCAGCAAGAATGATGCGGACACGAAATAATGCAAGTCCGTCCCGCTGATCGCAATCACGATACACACCAGATTCAGCAGCACACCGATACCCATCACCTGCAATACCCCCAAGCGCTTGATCAATGATCCGGTGAAAAATCCCGGCGCAAACATGCCGATCACATGCCACTCGAGCACCAGTGCGGTATCGCTGAAGGGCATGCCGCAGACTTGCATCGCCAAGGGCGTTGCCGCCATCAGCAAATTCATCACGCCATAGCTGACTGACGCCGCCAACGCCGCCACCATGAACACCGGCTGGCGGATGATGTCGGCAAGGGGCCTGCCATGATCGGCGTGCGCAGTCTTCTCCGGCACCGGCGGAAAATCGATGGCCGAGATCACGACGAGCGAAACCAGCGCCAGCAAGGCCAAAGCCAGATAAGCACCAGCGAAAGGCATCGCCAACCAGGTCTTGGTCTGGCTCGCGAGATTGGGGCCGATCACGGCGCCGATCAAGCCGCCGGCCATCACCAGCGACACCGCTTTTTCGCGATAGCTGCCTTCGGCCAGTTCGGCCGCCGCAAAACGGTACAAATGGCCATTGGCACTGTAATAGCCGGCCACCACCGTAATAATCACAAGCAGCCAGAACGACTGCAGTTGCACGGCCAGCATGCCGATGACTGCCGAGAGGAGCGCCACCAGCAATCCCGACTGGAATGAGACCTTGCGGCCCCAGCGGCGCTGCGATGCAGCGACCAACCCGGTACTGAGTGCGCCGCCGACCACATAACCCATCACGGGCAAGGTGGCCATCCACGGGTAAGGCGCGAGGGCGAGGCCCACCAGGCCGTTGATGGCGATGAGGGTCACGTTATTCGCGAGGAACAGCCCTTGGGCGAAAGCGAGCAGCCACAGATTCTTGTTCATTGTTGTCGGCGCGGGGGACGGGTTGGGACAGCATGGCATACCGCCCTGCCATTCTGCGGGCAATTCGACGAAATGGGGTCGACCAGACTGCAAAAATGTCCACTCGTTTGTTTTTTGAAAACCAGCCGACGGATACCGCTACCGGGCCTCAACCGGGGGCTTGCGCACGATTTTCCAGAAACTGGCAAACTGTTTCGCAGGCCAGATACAGGCCGAAAAAAACAAGCACAAAAATAACCACAAACCGAGGAAGCACGATGAGACCCCTCTTACTGCCCGCGATCCTGGTCCTGCTGCTGTCGGCACAGGCACCTGCCTTTGCCAAGGAAGACCAGTGCGGCGAATACACCAGCGTCGATACCGGCGAATCCACCGTCGATTTGGGCGGCAAGGCGACCTATATGCACTTTCGTTCGTCGACCCAGATGAATGCCGGTGAAGGATCGAAGTTCAACAATCTTTCCGGACAGTGCACCGGCGGTGCCGTGCTCTATCCCGACAACACGATCGAAGCCGAAGGTTTGTGCGCCGTCGCCGATGTCGATGGCGATGTGCTGACGTATGGATTCACGCAGGCGCGCGGCAAGATGGAAGGCAAGTACACCCGCAAGGGCGGTACCGGCAAGTTCGCCAATGCCAATGAAAGCGGTTGGTTCCGCCCGGTCAAGCTGGACGGCGAAGTCACCCGCGGCAATTGGGGCGGAAAGAACGCCTGCAAATAAGCGCCTCGCCGGACCCGGCCGCGTGGCATCTCGCGGCCGGGATTGGCGAAGTGAATCCGTCCCCGCCTGCCGTCATCTGCCGCCCATGCGAGACAACCTGACTCTGCTCCTGCTGCTGGCCTGCGTATCCGGCCTGGCGCAGGCGTTCGATCGTTCTGACGGCGTGCAAGTCCACTGCGCCGTTGAACGCAACGGTGAACAGCGCATCGTCAGCGAGGTATGGCTGGGTCATGGTGATGCGGGCGACCGCCATCCCGAACTGGGCGGCGCCGCGGCGGTCGTGCGGCAGGATGAGCAGGGCTGGCCGGTGATCTATTTCGATCGGGTCACGATCAAGCCCATCCGTGAGAATGAGCCACACATGCTGGACTTCATTTTCTATCACGAGTGCGCGCATGCGACTGACCCGGCCCGTGATGAAATCGAAGCCAACTGCGAGGCCTATCTCGAACTCGACAAGCTGGGCATGATGAACGATACGCTGGAGCGCGCCCTCGCCCACTCCCATCGCAAGATGATGCGGCTGCCTTCGCGCTACGGCGGCAGCGGAACGGCCTTCTGGGACAAGACGATGGCTTGCGTGAATGCGCGGCGCGCGCCTGCCGGCGAAGCAGACCTCGCGAACGCGTCCGTTCCGTCACCCGATCCTGCTGCTTCGGCAGCCTCTGCTTCCGCCGCGCCGGCCGCCCCCTGATCCGGAAATGCAAGCCTTCAGGCGAGCTCTGCCCTCAGCACACCGCGCAACGCATTGCATACGCAGATCGCTTCGGCCTGTTGCAAGTCAGCCCGCGTGACGACTCTCTGCTGAACCGACCAGGCCGGATCCTCCAGCACGACCGCGCGCATCACCCCGGGCAGCAATCCTGACGCCAGCGGCGGCGTGAACCACCGGCCGCCGAGCTTGACCAGCACATTGCTGCGCCCGCCTTCGGTCAGTTCGCCACGCTCGTTGAAGAACAACGCATCGAAGGCACCGGCCTGCTCCGCTGACTGCCAGGCCTCGTCATACACGCGTCGCAGCGTCGTCTTGTGGCCCAGCAGCAGATCGTCCGAGCGCATCACGACCGGCGACAACAACAGTTGTACCGGTTCTTGCAATGGCGTCACGACAGCGCTGCGCAGTTGTACATCGCCGTTCGCATCCAGCGACAAGCGCATCCGGTACTCATGGCCTGGCTGCAGCGCTGCACAGGCCTCCGACACTTTTCCGTGAACTGCATCGCGATCGCAGGCAAAACCAAGTTGCGCAGCCGACGCCGACAGGCGCGACAGATGCCGGTCGAGATGGCGGCAACCGCCCCTCGTTGCATGCATGGTCTCGAACAATGCAAAGCCGGGCGCAACCCCGGTCAGGAAGCGCGCCTTCAGCAAGCACTCCTGATACTCGGCCTGTGCATCGCTGTCATAGACGATGCCGGCGCCCACCCCCATCTCGCCATGGCGCAGATCGTTGGCGCCGGGCGGATCGAGCAGCAAGGTGCGGATCGGCACCGACAGCATGAAGTCGCCCAGTTTGCGTTGCGCCGATGCCGGCTCGAACCAGCCGATCGCGCCGGTATACAGGCGGCGCGGCGACGTTTCCAGTTGCTGCAGCAATTGCATGGTTCGCCGCTTCGGCGCACCGGTGATGGAGCCGCACGGGTACAGGGCTTCGAACACTTGCTGCAGCCCAACATCCGCGCGCGCCGTCGCGGTGACGGTCGACGTCATTTGCAGCACCGCACCGTAGCGCTCGACCTCGAACAGCTTCGGTACCCTGACGCTGCCGGTGACGGCGATTCGTCCCAGATCGTTGCGCAGCAGGTCAACGATCATGAGGTTTTCAGAACGTTCCTTCACACTCGCTTTCAGCGCGTCGGCCCGGGCTGCATCCTGCACCGGGTCGCCGCTGACAGCGGCCGTGCCTTTCATGGGGCGGCAAGTGAGTTGGCCTTGTTGCTGGCTGACGAACAACTCGGGCGACATCGACAGTACCGATGAGCCATCGGGCAGCATCACCAGTGCGCCATACGGCACCGGCTGCCGCGCCCGCAGCGCCGCATACAGCGCCACCGGGTCGCCGTGTACGTCGAAATGCAGCGGGAAAGTGAAATTGACCTGATAGGTATCGCCAGACTCGATGTGCCGATGGATCGCATCGACCGCCTCGGCGAAAGGTTGCGGGTCAAGCGCCGGGTGCAGGCCCGTGACCGCATACGCGGCACGACTGTCTCCGGCTGTGCTGCCTGTGGCACCTGTGCGGCTTGCCAGCCAGGCATCGACTTCGCTGCGACTCAGGCGCTCGCAATGCTGGTACAGCTGTATCGTCGCCCATGGCCGCGTGCTGCCATCGGCTTGCAAGCCTTGCAGCTGATGGCCGAATTCATAGTCGAACAAGCCGACGGCGTGCAGGCCGCTGGCCAGCGCGTCCTCGAGTGCGCTGAAAAATGCTGCGGGATCGTCGCCATGCCGGTACGCAATCGCGCGTTGCCAGCCGTGGCAGAGGCGTGACGTACGCCGGCCGGGCGCATCGCACCCGGCCGCATCGTCGAGAAGAGAGAAGAGGTTGTCGTTACCAGTCACAAGACTCGTGATGGTACGACATCCGGAGGGATGCCGTGCTTTGGTCTCAGCGCAGCGCCTGCACGAAGCGCACACCCATCACATTGTCAGCCGGCGCCAGCGGATCATGGTTGGGCTGGACGCGATGCATCATTGTCAGGCCGAAGCTGCCATCCTTGATGGGCATGCTCCAGTTCCATTCATAGCGCTGCTCGCGGCCGCGCGGGGTCAGCGATACCGGCACATTGCCATAGATCGGCTCGCCGGTCTGCATGTTGACATCGACTGCAGCACGCAGGGTCACGTCGCCGCTGTTCACGCGCGACGGCAGCACGGCGGCCAGCGACATGCGGTCATGGTCGCCAAACACACCATTTTTCAGCACGCCGAGCGAGAACGACTGCGTCGACAGGCGGTAGGTCGCATCGCCCGAACCGCCGAGCCCATGGCTGATGCCCTGCGAGTAGCTGGCCAGTGCCGACCAGCCGGGAGCGAAGTCGTACACCGCCGATGCGCTGGCAAAGCGGGTCGCGCCGCGCATGGAGCCGGCATCGTAGCCACGGGCGCCCAGGAAGGCACCGTCTTCATTCAGCATGCCGACCGTGCCCACCAGCTCGACATCGCCGAAGCGGGCCGACAAATCACCCACGGCTGCACCACCGGCGACGCGATGGCTGTAGAGGTCATTCGGTCCGGGCGCAACGAATTGCGAGGCATTGCTGGCGGCGATGTAGCCGAAGCGGACGCCGACATCTTCCGACAACGGTGCATCGTAGGCCATGCCGGTCGGCGCATCGACCATGCTCAGATAGGGAATCTTCAGTGCATCGTCGCTGGCGAAGGCGGACGACTGGTAGCTGCTGTGCGAGGTGCCGAACGGCAGCACCGACGCGCCGCTGAACATCATCAGCTGGCCGCTGCCGGCCGGCATCGAGAATGCATAGGCACCGGTGCCGATCGCGGCATCGCCCTGGTACGCGAAGCGGGTACCTGCGCTGCCTTGGGTGACTCTCACCGGCTGGCTGGCCGCCATCCAGTTGTTGAGGTTGGCGGTCATGTTGACCCCACCCGGACGCAGCAGCGACGCCGCAGAAAACTGGAAGCTGCGGCCCAGCGCGTCATAGCCGTACACCCGCGCGGTGGTGCTCATCGCCGCCGCACCAGCGGCAGCCGGCGTGGACAGGGTCCGGGTCTTGCCGCCCTTGGTGGTCGTGGTCGTGGTGGTGGTCGTGCTGGTGGTACCGCAGCTGTTGGTGGCGGTCGGCACACAGGTATCGCCGATCGGCCGCAGGGCAGCCGCCACGTTCAGCAAGCCCCAGCCATAGGTGGTATCGACGCCCTTGTCGCCGAGGTCGGTCGCGGACCAGAGCAGCGATTTGACGACCTTGTCGCCCGTCAGGTAAGGCCACGCGCCCCAAACCACGGCCGCAGCGCCAGTGACGGCCGGCGTGGCCATCGAGGTGCCGGACATCAGGGTATAGCCATCGTTGTAGTAAGTCGACTCGACACGATAGCCCGGCGCGACGAGGTAGAAGTTGCGCGCGTCGCCTGCACGGTTGGAGAAGGAGGTGATCACGTTATTGCTGTCGACGGCACCAACGGCGATCACCCAGCCGGCGACGGTGCTGTCGGTTGCATAGCGGGCCGGATAGATCGGGTTGCTGCCGCCGGCATTGCCCGCCGCGACGACGGCTATGGTGCCGGCATTGCGGATCGCCTGCAGCGTCGGCAGGCCGAACGCCGACGAGCTGCCCAGGCTCATGTTGAAGACGGTCTTCTGGGTCGGCACGCCCGACACGGGCTTCACATGGTTCGTCAATGCCCAGCGCACGCCGGCATCGATCGAGCTCGCCGAGCCGGCGCCGGTGCTGTCGAGCACGCGCACCGGCAGGATAGTCGCCTCGGGGGCGATGCCAACCATGCCCGCGCCATTGAGCGCAGCACCGGCGATACCGGCAACGTGCGTGCCATGGCCATACTGGTCATTGGTGCCGTTGCCCGTAGCATCGAAGTAGTCATAGCCCGACAGCAGGCGGCCGGTGAATTCGGTGTGCTGCCGCACACCCGAATCGATGATGGCGAGTGTCACGCCCTTGCCCTTGGTCTCGGTCGGCGCGGTGACACCGGTGGGATAGCCGATCAGATTGTGCGCCTCGTACGCTTTCACGTTCAAGGCAGACCAGCGGTATTCGGTTGGTGCGGTCTGCGCAAAGGCAGTCGTGCCGTACAGGGAAGCGATCAGCGCCGACAGTGCAGTCAGGCGGAGGGCCGGCGATGTAGCCAGCGGGGCGGACTCTCGTAACATTCTTTTCTCTCCAGGTCGCGCCCGGAATCGGGCAGCGACGACAAGCATCAGGTGCACATGCTATGAAGCAAGTGTTGCCGTAGCTTAAGAGAAAAAATTTCCGTTTGGGAAGGGACTATCGAATGTTGCGAGAGTTTTATCCAGACGATTTTTGCTTATGAAATTTTCATCAGCGCCCTGAGAACGCAGCAGGCATGCGGATTTTCAGGAACACCCCGAACCATGCGCAAAACCTGCTGCAACAATTGGGGAGGTTTTACCGCGTTGATCGACGCTTGCAAGCCCCGGCCAAACGGCTCGGAAGTGCTTGAAAAGAGCGCGAGGAAGGCTCTCTCTCGCAGCAAAAGCCGCCTTGACTTGCACAGCTTCTATCCTCGCCATGAGGTCCCTGACAGCGAGAAAGTTTTTTCAAACCACAATCATTCCCAGACGGAAGATTGCATATTTACCAAAGCTTGAGGACTCTCAAACTCGCTTTCCGGCAATCACAATATGGTGCGATTAACAGAGGAAACCTTTCGTTAATCGAATATCGGATCGGGCTCATCATTGCCCGGCAAGCGAGGCCAGCATGGCAACCATCGTCAAAGTGGATGTACCGCCACCATCCATCCTGAAGGAACTCAACCTGCCACCCTTGCCTGCGGCACTCGTGAAATTGGCGATCGTCATTCCCTGCTACAACGAAGAAGCCGTGCTGCGGACCACCATCGCGAAACTGTCCATCATTCGCGAGCAATTGCTCAATGAAGGACTGATCCATCCGAACAGCCAGATCACTTTCGTGGACGACGGCTCCACCGATCGCAGCTGGCAGCTGATCGAGCTCGCCGCACGTCAGGCACCCTACATCCACGGCATCAAGCTGTCGGTTAACAAGGGCCAGCAGAATGCACTGCTGGCGGCCTTGTTCCATGTGAAGGGCGACGCCGTGATCACGCTCGACGCTGACCTGCAAGACGATGTCGGCGCGATCCGCGAGATGGTGATACGGCATATCGCCGGTGCGCAAATCGTGTATGGGGTGCGCAGCTGTCGCGATACCGACAGCATGCTCAAGCGCGTCACCTCAGAAAATTTCTACCGGATCGTGCGCTGGATGGGTGTCGACATCGTGTTCAATCACGCCGAATTCCGCTTGCTGAGTCGTGCCGCGATCAACGGTCTGCGCCAGTACCGCGAAGTGAACCTGTTCTTGCGCGGCATCGTGCCGATGCTCGGCTTCCGGCAAGAGATCGTGTATTACGAGCGCGGCGCACGCGTGGCCGGCGTGACCAAGTACTCCCCTGCCAAGCTGGTGGCGCTGGCATGGGAGGCGCTGTCTTCATTCTCGGCCGCGCCGCTACGATGCATCACGCTGCTCGGTCTCGCACTGCTGGCAGGCAGCCTGCTTGCCGGCGGATGGATGCTGGGCGCCTTGCTGGTCGGCCATCGGGCCCTGCCCGCCTGGGCCGGCACCGTGCTGCCGATGGCCTTGCTGGCCGGGCTGCAGGTGTTGAGCGTCGGCGTGGTCGGCGAGTACATCGCGAAGATCTATACCGAAGTGAAACGACGTCCGCGCTACATCATCGAAAAATCGATTTGATCCAGGATCAGATGATCACCTATGCAGACCAGCATAGCTTCGTGTGATATCGACGATGCGGCTTCGCGATGCACATCCATGAGACCGGAGAAGCCAGCTGGCTGGCTGGCCGCTTTGCTGGGGAGATTTTCGTTATCGCGGCTACTGGCCGTATTGGCCTTTGTGCTCGTCTTTTGCGCACCCGGCTTCAAAGATCCGGATTTCTACTGGCATCTGAAGACTGGTGAATTGATTGCCAGAACAGGCACGGTTCCCACCCTCGACCCCTATTCCTCGACCTTCGGCGGCAAGCCCTGGGTTGCCCATGAATGGCTGAGCGAGTTGATATTTCACTGGGTCGATGCCGCCGGAGGTTTTCAGGCACTGCGCGTCGTACCAGCGCTGGCAGCTGCTGCCTGCTTCCTGCTGATGTTTGCGATTGCGCGTCGACTGGTTCGCCATGAAACCGTCGCCAGCTTGGTCGCCGCAGTGTTCTACCTGCCCTTGATGCCTTTTTTCATATTGCGGCCCCAAATCTTCACTTACGTATGTTTCACGGCCTGCCTGCTGGCATTGGTCGACCTGAAATACTTCCGGTCAAAGCGCTTGCTCTGGCTGATACCCGTGTTGACGCTGGGCTGGGTCAACCTTCATGGCGCATACATTTTGGCGATTGGACTGCTGCTGGCATTCATCCTCACTGAGTGGTGCAATGCCCGGCTATTGCCATCGTCGCGCTGCCTCCCGCACAAAACCCTGGTCCTCCTGGGCGGGGTGCTTGCGCTCGTCACACTGGCAACATTGGTCAATCCGCAGGGACCGCGCATACTCGCCTTTCCCTTCCAGCTCGTGACTATGGAAGCCTCGCGTAGCCTGCTGGGTGAATGGCAATCGCCTGATTTCCAGGACTTGCTACCTCGAATTTCCCTGGCTGGCATCTTCATCTACTGTAGCGCCGCCATCTATGCAAAACGCAAGCCCGACATCACCGAAGCTCTGCTGCCGGCAATGGCGGTCATCGCCGGGCTGACGTCGTGGCGGCATTTGCCGTTGATGGGCATCGTGCTGATGACATTTACCTGCGTGATGCTGCGCGAGGTCAGCGTGGCTGACACCATCACCTCATTGCTACACCGTCGGCAGCCGCCTCCCAGCCGCGAGAAGCCGCAGGTATCACGCGCCGAGGCTGGCGCAATCCATCTGATGATCCTGTCTCTCGTGATGATCGCTGCGCTCATCAACCTGATTCCGGTGGAACGTTCGGCAACGCTGAACAAGCGCGTTCCGCTGGGTGCCATTGGCTACCTGTTGAGAAACGACGTGAAGGGAAAGATGCTGAATGATTACGATCTCGGCGGCTACCTGATATATCGGCTATCACCCGAGTACAAGGTTTTCATCGATGGCCGCGCCGATCTGTACGGAGACGCTTTCATCCGGCAGTACATGCAAAGCTACTACGGAGAAGAAGGATGGGACAAGCTGATCGAACAGCATGGGATTGAATTCGTCATTACCAGTCGTGATGTACCGCTGCGCCAGACGCTGCTGGCCGATGGAAGATTTGCCGAGACTTATCTGGACAAATACCACGCCGTTCTTCTGAGAAGGAACATCCCGCGCTTTCATCACCTGATCGGAGGCTCGAATGAAAATCACAACGCCAGATGATTTACCGCGACATGCCGCAGCCGATCATTCTGCATGGGCAGAGCAGGCATCGGATTCGGCAATGCGCTCACCGGCATCGAAAGCCGCTTTGCTCGCGGTCCTGCAATGGCCCGCAGTGTTCATGCGAAAATTTTCACTGCCCTGGCTGATGGCAGCGATTGCGTTTGTGATCGTCACCTGCGCGCCCGGCTTCACCGACCCTGATTTCTACTGGCACCTGAAAACCGGGGAACTGATCGCGCAGTCCGGCGCAATCCCCGCGGTCGACCCCTTCTCGTACACCTTTGCCGGCAAGCCCTGGGTGACCCACGAATGGCTGACCGAACTGCTGTTTTACTGGACTGCGCAAGCCGGTGGCTTCACGGCCCTGCGCCTGCTGCCGGCGTTGGCGGCAGCGACGGCTTTCATGCTGCTGTATGCGACGGCGCGGCGTCTGGCAGGCAATGAATTAGTGGCGTCTCTGGCGACGGCCTGTTTCTTCATTGCCGTCATACCGTCTTTCACGCTGCGCCCGCAAATCTTCAGCTTCCTGTGCTTTGCCACGTATCTGCTGGTGCTGGTGGACTTCAAGTATTTCCGCTCGACGCGCCTGCTGTGGCTGCTGCCGACGCTGATGCTGGTCTGGGTCAACCTGCATGGGGCGTTCATGCTTGGCATCGCCTTGCTGACAGCCTTCATTGCGGCCGAGTGGGGCAATCGCTGGTTGTTCCCGGTACGGCACGCGCGCAGCGCCCCGCGGCTGGGCCTGCTATGCATGGTTTTACTGGCGACGATCGCAGCCACGCTGCTCAATCCGCAAGGACTGCGCATCCTGCTGTACCCATTCGAAACAGTGGCGATGGAAGCCTCGAAAGGGATGATCGCCGAGTGGCATTCACCTGACTTCCACGAACTGCTGCCGCGCGTGTCGCTTGTCGGAATTTTCGCCTGGTTCATTGCGACCGTATACGCACGCAGAAAACCCGACCTGACCGAACTGATGCTGCCGCTGCTGCTGATCGTGGCAGGGCTGAGCGCATGGCGGCACCTGCCGCTGATGGCCATGGTGCTGCTGATCTTCTTTTGCGCGATGGCACGCCATGTGGATCCTGCCACTGTGCTCGCCCGCTCTTTCCGGTGGAAGCGGCGCACGCCGTCCCATACAGGCAAACAAGTCACGCGCGCGCAAGCAGGCGTCGTGCACCTGCTCGCACTGGCGGGCATGGTGCTGATTGCGCTGGCAGGCGGCGTGAAGACCCAGCGCGAGGGTGAAACGTCGACGTACGTGGCCGAGGGTGCAGCAAGGTATCTGCTCGCCAATGACATCGCCGGCCGCATGCTGAACGACTATGACCTCGGCGGCTACCTGATCTACCGGCTATGGCCGAAGCAGAAGGTATTCATCGATGGCCGCGCCGACTTGTACGGCGATGCGTTCCTGAAGACTTACTTCACCGTCGACAAGGCCGGCGAAGGATGGGAAAAGACCCTCGATGGCTACGGCATCGACATCATCGTCTTCGCACGCAATGCACCCGTCGTCCAGCTGCTGATCGCCAGCGGAAAATTCAGGCAAGCCTATGCGGATGCCCACCATGTCGTGCTGCTGCGCGAGCTGCCGCGTTTCAAGGCTCTGCTGGACCATCCGGTGCAGCGTTGACCCGGACCTCACGCATGCGTTCAGCCAGGTAATCGGTCAGCACCCGCACCCGGTGCGGTACCTGCCGGTTGCTTGGCAAGACCGCATGAATGCCCAACTCAGGCAAGGCGAAATCTTGCAGGATCTTTACCACGCGCCCGTCGGCCAGATAGCGCTCGACAATGAAATCGGGTTGCAGCGCGATGCCCAACCCGCCGATGGCCGCCTGGGTCAGCGCTTCGCCATTGTTGGCGGTAATGCGCGTCGCGATCGGGAATGCGCGCGGGCTGCCGTCGATCAGGTAAGTCCAGCTTTGCTGTTGGGTCCCGGTGGTGTAGCCCAGGCATTCATGCCGTGACAGTTCGGACGGATGGGCCGGCGTGCCATAGCTGGCGAGGTAATCGCGCGAAGCGATGGTGCACATGCGTATCGTGCCCAGCCGGCGCGCGACGTCGGTCGGTGCCAGTTCGCCCGTAATGCGTATCGCGAGATCGATGCCCTCCTCGATCAGGTTCACGCGGCGGTCGGTATAGTCCATGTCCAGCGTTACACCGGCATGCGCGCGGGCGAAGTCCAGCAGCAGCGGCACCATGCGCTGCAGGCCGTATGACAGCGGCAAGCTGATGCGTACCGGGCCACGCGGTGCCTGCCGGTCTTCCGCAACGCCGGTTTCGGCCACCTCGACCAGGTTCAGGATGACGCGGCATTTCTCCAGATAGGCCGCACCCGCCGAGGTCAGCGTCAGTCGGCGCGTGCTGCGCTCCATGAGTCGCACGCCCAGATGTTCCTCCAGCGCCGCCACCTGACGCGTCACCACCGAGCGCGCCACCCCCTGCTGCTGGGCCACCGCCGCAAAACTGCCCAGTTCGGCGACCCGCACAAAGACTTGCATCGCATTAAGTCTGTCCACTCTACCCCTCCCGCGCCGCGGCTCGCCTCTATTGTTGCGTTCACAGCAATAAATATTTGCTGATTGTCCTCTATTTCAAAACGATCTGCCGCACTATTGTTCAGTCCTCGAACGGAGGAAATGCCATGAACACCCCGCTGCCCACGCTTTTCGTACCCCACGGCGCGCCGACTTTTGCGCTGCGTCCCGGCACGGCCGGCGCCGCGATCGCCCTGGCTGGCGACCGCGTGCCCACGCCGCGGGCGGTGGTGATCGTCAGCCCGCACTGGGAAACGGCGTCTCCGCTGGTCGGCAGCGCCGAGCGCCCGGCCACCGTGCATGATTTTTACGGCTTCCCTGAAGAACTGTATGAAATTCAGTACCCTGCCACGGGATGCCCGGAAGGCGCGCGTGAAGTCGCCGACACGCTGGCGGCGGCCGGCCTGCCGGTCAAGATTGCGCCGACACAGGGACTGGACCATGGCGCCTGGGTGCCGCTGCGGCTGATGTACCCGAATGCCGATGTGCCGGTCATTCCAGTCTCGCTGCAGAGCCATCTCGGCGTGACCGGCGCCTATCGCCTCGGACAGGCACTGGCGCCACTGACGCGCCAAGGCTTTCTGGTGATCGGTTCGGGTAACGTGACGCACAACCTCGGTGACTACCGCATCGCTCGTCAGAATGGCGGGCAGGGCCTCGACTATGTGCGCCGCTTCCCCGAGTGGCTGACGAGCAAGCTGCAGAGTCACGATCTTGAAGCACTGCTGGACTATCGTCGGCAGGCGCCCGATGCCGTGCGCGCGCATCCGACCGACGAGCATTTGCAGCCGCTGTATGTGGCGCTCGGCGCTGCCGGGCAGGATGCGGCCGTCGAGCACCTGCACAGCGGCATCAGCGACTACGTACTGGCGATGGATGCGTATGCATTCACGCCGCAGCACTGAGAACCACCGAGGCATCGCCTCAGAACACAGTTACAGGTAACGATCATGAACGACAAGCCTCATTACGACGCGCACTACACGACCACGGCCAAGGCCCTGCACTGGCTGATGGCATTGCTGCTGATCGGGCTGCTGGCCCTGGGTTTCATCATGACCGAGATGCCGCTGTCGCCGCAGAAGCTGCAGGTCTATTCATGGCACAAGTGGGCCGGCGTCACGGCCTTCGTGCTGTTGCTGGTGCGGGTCAGCTGGCGCATCACGCATCGCCCGCCGCCGCTGCCCTGGCAGATGGGCAAGCTGCAGCAGATGGGTGCGCATCTTGGTCACCTGGCGCTGTACGCCTTGATGATTGCGTTGCCGATCTCGGGCTGGCTGATGAGCTCGGCCAAGGGCTTCCAGACGGTGTGGTTCGGCGTACTGCCTATTCCCGACCTGCTGGAAAAGGACAAGGCACTCGGCGACCTGCTGAAGGAAGTACACGAGTCGCTGTCGTGGCTGCTGATCGTGCTGCTGGTCGTGCATGTGGCCGCCGCGCTCAAGCACCACTGGATCGACAAGGACGACATCCTGACCCGCATGCTGCCGAACCGGCAGCGCACCACCGAAGCAACGGAGTAATGACATGAACGCAAAAACCAGAATGATGACGATGGATCGCAATGGCCATCACCGGACTGCCGCAATGGCTTCAGCCATGAGCGCAGCCACAGCAGGCGCCGTCGCCACGGTATTGGCCGCAGCACTGGCCATGCCGCAGGCACACGCCGTCGAATACAGCCAGGTGCAGCCCGCGCAAAGCAGCATCGCCTTCAAGTACCAGCAGATGGGCGTGGACATGGATGGCAAGTTCAAGCGCTTCAACAGCGAGCTCAGCTTCGATCCGGAGCAGGCGACCAAGGCACGCGCCCGTTTCGATATCGAGCTGGCCAGCATCGACACCGGCGCCAGCGAATCCGACGAGGAAGTGGCTGGCAAGCCCTGGTTCAACACCAAGGCCTTTCCGACGGCGAGCTTCGTGTCATCGGCCGTCAAGCCGCTGGGGAACAATCGCTATGAAGTCCGGGGCAAGCTGACCATCAAGGGCAAGACGCAGGAGGTCGTTGTGCCGGCCAGCTTCACGGCACGTGGCAAGACCGGCATCTTCGACGGCAACCTGACGATCAAGCGCGGCGACTTCGCCATCGGCGAAGGTCCGTGGGCCAAGTTCGACATCGTGGCCAATGATGTCGTCGTCAAGTTCCACATCACGGCCAATGCCAGGTAAACGGACCCGGAGCACCTGAAACACCGTATCGGCAACAGCGTCAACGAAGGCATTAACAACAGTATCAATAACAGCATCAACAACAGCAGTATCCGCAACGGCGTCCCGCGAGGGACGCCAGACGACCAACCCTGAAGGAGCATTCCATGAAATTCATCAATAAAATCACCGCCGCCCTGATCCTGTCGGCTGCCGTCAGCGCCCCTGCCCTGGCCGCACCGGAAACCTATGCGATCGACAATAACCATACCTTCCCGCGCTTCTCGTACAAGCACCTCGGCTTCTCGACCCAGCTGTCGCGCTTCAACAAGGTGAGCGGCCAGATCATCTTCGACAAGGATGCGAAGAGCGGCAGCGTCGACATCACCATCGACACCAAGTCGGTCGACACCGGCTCGTCGCTGTTCAATGAACACATCCAGGCCGAGGACTTCCTGCACACGGCCCAGTTCCCGACCGCGACCTTCAAGTCGACCAAGGTCATCTTCAATGGCGACAAGCCGGTCGAGATTGTCGGCAACCTGACCATGAAGGGCATCACCAAGCCGGTGACCCTGACCGTGACCTCGTTCCTGGCCATGCCGCACCCGATGCAGAAAAAGGATGCGATCGGCGCCGATGCCTTCACCGTCGTCAAGCGTACCGACTTCAACATGGGCAAGTACGCGCCGCACGTCGGCGACGAGGTCCGCATCGACATCGCGCTCGAAGCCATCAAGAAGTAAGCGGATCCCCCCGCATCGGCGAAGGCATGCGGACCCGTACACCGGTGTTCGCATCGCGTCCCGCCAAATCATGCCCGCCTGCCTTCGCACGCGGGCATTTTTCATTCATCATCACGCCATGAGCGCACGCAAAGAAAACGACGACAACGCGCAGGGTGTCTGGCGCCGGATGCCGGCGTCGATCTGGGTGCTGGGCTTCGTCAGCATGCTGATGGATATCTCGTCCGAGATGATCCACAGCTTGCTGCCGATCTTCATGGTCGGCACGCTGGGCGCCAGCGCACTGACGGTCGGCATCATCGAAGGCGTGGGCGAGTCGACGGCGCTGATCGTGAAGGTCTTCTCGGGCACGCTGTCGGACTATCTGGGCCGCCGCAAGCAGATCGCCGTGGTCGGCTATGCGATGGGCGCGCTGTCCAAGCCGCTGTTCGCGATCGCCACCAGCAGCGGCATGGTGCTGGGTGCGCGCTTCATCGACCGCATCGGCAAGGGCGTGCGCGGCGCGCCGCGCGATGCGCTGCTGGCCGATCTCGCGCCGGCCGGCCTGCGTGGCGCGGCGTTTGGCCTGCGCCAGTCACTCGACACCATCGGCGCCTTCCTCGGCCCGCTGCTGGCGGTGGCGTTGATGATCCTGTGGCAGGATGATTTCCGGGCCGTGTTCTGGGTCGCGGTGATTCCCGGCCTGCTGGCGGCGCTGCTGATGGCGGTCGCCGTGCGCGAGCCGCCACGCGATGCGTCGGCGCCCGCCGTCAATCCGATCACCCGCGCCAACCTGAAGCGGCTGGGCCCGGCCTATTGGTGGGTGGTGCTGATGGGCGCGGCCTTCATGCTGGCGCGCTTTTCGGAAGCTTTCCTGGTGCTGCGCGCGGAACAGCTCGGCATTGCCGTGTCGCTGGTGCCGCTGGTGATGGTGGCGATGAACATCGTCTATGCGGCATCGGCCTATCCGTTCGGCCAGCTGTCGGACCGCATGAGCCACAAGACGCTGCTGGCGCTCGGGCTGGCGGTACTGGTGGTGGCCGACCTGCTGCTGGCGCTGCCGGGCAACTGGATCACGCTGCTGGCCGGCGTCGGGCTGTGGGGCATCCACATGGGGATGACGCAGGGACTGCTGGCGACCATGGTGGCCGAAGCCGCACCGGCCGACCTGCGCGGCACGGCCTTCGGTTTCTTCAATCTGGTCAGCGGCATCACGATGCTGGTCGCCAGCGCACTGGCCGGCTTGCTGTGGGATCGCTATGGCGCCGCATCCACCTTCATTGCCGGCGCCGGCTTCTGCATGCTGGCGCTGGCAGCGCTGATGCTGCACCGGCAGCGACCGGCCCTGACACAGGGCTGATGCCGGCAGCGGCCTGTCGTTCTGGGTCGGCAGCGCAGGGTCGTCTGAGAAGGATCGGCAGCGCAGGGTCGTCTGAAAAGGATCGTCAGCGCCGGGACGTCCGCTCCTTGTCGCCTGCGCCGTGCACGGAACGGTTCAGGGCTGAGGCAAGTAGAGCTTGTCCTTGTCGAGCTTGTAGGTCCACGGCAGGCCGGCATTCTTCCAGCCATTGACCACGCGCTGCCCGGCCTGCGGGCCGTCCTTGGCGACATCGCCTTCGAAGCCATCAACGACGGTATAGACCCTGGTGTAGCCGAGCTCGGCCAGCAGGTTGGCCGCTTTCGACGACCGGTCGCCTGAGCGGCAGATCAGGATCACCGTGTCATGCTTGCCCAGCCCTTTGGCGGCCATGCGGCGCGCGACTTCGGCGTCGAAGTCATTGTTGAACTCGAGCCGGAAGCGACCGGCCTTCTCGTCCCATGCCGCATTGGCCGGGTGCTCGAGCAGCGGCACATGCGCATCCATCACGCTGGCCACGCCCGTGTAGCTGACCTCGCCCCGGGTACGGATGTCGATCAGCATTGCCTTGTCGCCCTGTTGCTGCTTCAGCGCATAGGCTTCGCGCGCATCGACATACAGTCCGGGCTTGGTCTGCTTGTGCTGCGGCACCTGCGCGACATCGATCGCCAGCGCCGGCGAAGCCGGCGCAATCACGCAGGCCGCCGCCAGCAGGGCCGCGCTGACCGCGGCCCTCAACGCTGCCCGTGACGCTGCAATCAATGCCGACCCGTGAGCAGCCGGCCGGCGCTGACCGCCGCTACTGCCCTGGCGACCGGTGCCGCCGGAGGAATGCATGCTCATCACGACTCCTTTACGGTGAGGAAAGCGCAGCAAGCTGCTCGAGACGATCAAGCCGATCAAGCCGACGTATCGGGCTGCGCCGCAGCCGGCATGGCGGCGGTGCCGATCTGCGCTTCGAAGGCGCGCAGGCGCTTGTAGACCGAAATCAGCTCGACGATCGTCGACCAGCTGCGCACCAGGAACTGGAACGACATCTCGACACGCCCGAACGCACGGACGATCTGCTGCATCACGCCCAGCGTGATCGCACCGGCCACGACCGTCGGGCCCAGCGCGATGTAAGGCACCAGCACGCCGAACTGCAGGTAGCTGAACTTCGCGACATCGAAGTACATGTAATGGAAGAACAGGCGGAAGTAATTGGCCCGCACATGCGAGAACAGCTCGTCCACGACCGGCGGGCCGCCGCGCGCCGGATCATCTTCGGCATGCACCAGTTCCTTGCGGTAGGCCGCCTCGACGCGCTGGTTGTTGTACTCGAGTCCGGGCAGCTTGATGCCCACCAGCGCCAGCACCACGGTGCCCAGCAGCGCAAACAGGATGGCGACATAGACCAGCGCATGATCGACATGCCCCAGCAGCGGCACGTCGGACACCTTCTTCGACAATTCCCACAGGATGGGCAGGAAGGCGACCAGGGTCATCAGCGAGTCCATCATGTTCGAACCCAACGATTCCATGATCGCGGAAAAGCGCTTGGTGTCTTCCTGCACGC
>JACCEA010523745.1_pt1 | contig 23691 bp, 21 predicted proteins | sample 7449851 | NCBI WGS metagenome assembly JACCEA01 (sample SAMN15323453, study PRJNA562643) | freshwater metagenome | isolation source: river surface water | place: USA:Blue River Watershed | collected 2017-08-18 | reverse complement strand
GATAATTTTGAAAATAAGATAAAATTCCCAAAATTATAGATAATTTTGAAAATAAGATAAAATTCCCAAAATTATAGATAATTTTGAAAATAAGATAAAAATTCCCAAAATTAATTCGCGTTTTTATTCATTAATTAAATAATTATAATAATTAATGAGTAAAAATAAATGTGCATTTATTATTCCGATTCATCCACCTCATTATAAATATGCCCAACATATAATACAATCATTAGTAAATGCAGATGTAGATTATTATTTTATATTTACTACGAAAGAAGATAAGAATAATTTACCATATTATGATTCTAAGACCAAGTATATTATATTAGAAGATTATATTGATGATGAATATATGATTAAAATTAAAGAAAAGAATGTATTTGCTATGATTAAGAAATTATTAGGATTATATTTATTATATAATAGATATGATTATATATCATGTATTGATTGTGAAGTTGCATTTTTAAATAAAAATAATTTTTATAACACAATGAAACAAGTAGATGATGCAAAAGTATATTATGGTGGTGTTATTTCAGATAAACCTGCATTAAAAGGAGAACAAAATATATTAAATAGTACATTATATAATCATACACCAGAGAAAGACCATGAAAAAATGAAATCATTATCACAAAATGGTAAATTATATATATGGTGGTCTTTATTACCTGTGTTTGATTGTAAAAAATTATATGGTTTTTTGGAATATATTGGTTTTTTAAATATAAAATCATTTATTGATAAAACAAATTGGTTTTTCTTTGAAGCTATGATGTATAATTATTATTGTTGTTTATATCATGATTATGAAATAATTATATTAGATTATGGTCATAGTTTAGAATTTGCAAATACAAATATAATTGAAGGATTATTTAAAATATATCCAAATATGAAATTAGGATGGATTAATAAATATGCATATTGTGGTAATAAACCATTTTATAATAATAATAACGATTTTGCAATAGTATTCCATTTAGATAGAACTAGATTCCCATCTTATTATAATAATATTGAAGAAATAAAAAAAGAAAATGATGATAATACAGAAAATAATTATGAAAATATTGATTAATTTAAAAAATATCTAAAATTATTATATGATTAAAGTAATAATTTTATGTGTGATTTTATATTATGTTTATGTGAATAACATAATTACAGAACCATTACATTACTTAGTAATTGGTGTTTTGTTATATTTATTTCGTAATAAAATTATTGAAAAGTTTGAAGATGTACCACTTAGATTAAAATTAGTATATAAAAAAAATAAAGGAGATTTAAGTAAACATTATGATAATTTAATTAAAAACAATAAAATTGATTCTGAAATTAAACTCCCACAAGTATCTGGTTTTGGAACAGATTCTTTTAGTTTTGTATTAAATAAACAATTAAAAGGATCAATAATGGTAGTATCAATAGCAAAATCATACACTAATTTAGAAAAATTATTTAGAAACCATAAAGTCCTAAATATTGTAATAGAAAAAGGAATGGAAGTTGATAGTTTACAATTAAAAAGTTTAGATAATATTATAGAAGAATGTAAAAGAAATAATATACCTGTTGTTGTTAATAACCATACATCTGATACACAGACTAAAAAAGTAAGTATTAAATTTAATTTAGAAAATAATTGTACTATAGTATATATATCACCAGCACTATATATATCACCAGCACTTATGTCAACAGAAGGAGTAAAAATTGCTGACGATGAAGCAATATTAAAAGAATTTGTTACAAATTTTAAATCAAGTATTATACCATAATTAATTAAGAGAAATCATAATTATGAATATTATTAACATCAAAATCATAATTTGCTAAAATAATGACATAAGTATTTTGAATAGTTTTATTTTTAAGTAAATCAAAATTATAATCAATATAAGTAAAATCATTTTTAGAAATCATTCTAATATCTTTAAAAAATTTAGAAGTTTTAATTTCATTCATAATTTCAAAATCTCCATAATCAATAGTTTTTTTATAATTAGGTTCTATTAATTCTTTTCCATGATTATCCCAAATAGGAATAGTAATAATAAATCTTAATTTTTCAGTTGTATTTTTTAAATCATTCAATATTTTATGAACACCTTTCTCAATTATATCAACTTGATATGGTGGGTTAAATCCATAAGTTCCTTTAATTGGTGTTAAATTAAAGAAATTACACATTGAACCAAAATATTTTTCAATATCATAATAAATAGAACAATAATTATTAAAATTACAATTAATAGATGATGCAAAACATTCAAAATTTAATCCATAATCATTTTTCATATTATTCATAACATTAGATAAAACAGCAAGTTGATGATTATTAGAACCTAATAATTGATATCTAAAAACTAAAGCCCAAATATATGTATCTATTACATTTTTATTTATATTAAATTTATTATATAATTTATTATAAGTATTAATAGGAATTAATATATTATTAATAATATTATTTAATTTATTTTCTTTAATTTCAAAAGATAATTTAATATTAAATTTATAAAAAATTGTATTATTTTTCTTTTGAATAATCTTCTCTTTACTTATTTTATAATTATTTTTATTTTTAATAAATATATTTGATAATTTATATTTTTTTAATGATAATAATGATTTCTCATAATTTTTTTTTAAATTTGATAATATTATGTTTATTTTATTATCAATATCTTTAATCTCAATATCATATTTGCAAAAATCTTTAATCGTATTTTCTAATACCGATGTATTAGAAAAATTATCTGAAAAAAAATAATCATCTTTATATGTATTATCAATATAAATATTAAACATCCATGTTGATAATAAATTAGTAATAGTTCTAACAAATGGTTTTTTTTGAGAGAAAATATTTTTACCAAAATTATTAACACAATCAGTAATAAATTGATTTAATAAATTTATATATAATTTTCCTTTATAAATTTCTAATAATGGTTCTAATTGATAAATTGGTTGTTTCCATCTTTTAAATATAAGATGCGAAGGTTCATTTTTATTGACTTCAATAATTTCATAATTCATTATTACTAATAATTAATAATTTTTATTTTTTAAATTAAGATAAAAATTAATCTAAAATATAATATATAATGTTTAAAATTTTATTAATCGGTTTGGTGTTATTGTATCTTTTCAAAGATAAATTAGAATCTATTCAAAATATAGAACCAATGTATATTTTACTTGGTGTATTTTTATTATATTATTTTAGAAAAAATCTAATGGAGAGATTTGATGATAGTTCTTCAGTCAGAATTAATAAAATAGTTTTTGACCCATGTTTTAAAAAACCATGTGGTAATGGTGATAAAGATGAAATTTATGATAAATTAAAAGAAAATCATAAAAATATTCAATATGTTAAAACAAATAATAAAGTAGATGGTGGAAAATTTAATTTTTATATTAATTTAAATACTCAAGGAAATGTTGATGTTGATTATAATGGTGAATATACTTTTAATAAAGTTAAAGCTTTCTTAAATGATCATCATGTGAAAAGAAATAATAAAATAAAAATTGTATTATCAAGTGCAATGATGGAACAACATAAACAAGAATTTAAAAAACTTAAAGATAAACTTAATGCTGATAATAGAGAATTTGAAGTTACTAATTTATCAAATAATGATAATAATGTAAGAATAATTATGCAATTAGAAAATAATGGTGTATTAACATATTTTTCAAATAATCAAATGAAATTTGCAGAAGATGTTGATAAAATTATTGATATCATTTCTAATTTCAAATCAAGTATTTGAAAAAAATATCTAATATTATAATATGTTAAAGTTATTATTGTTAAGTTTTGTTTTATTATATATATAGATATAAATTAGACTCTCTTAAAGATATTAATCCATTATATTTATTAACAATCAGTTTTGTATTATATTATTTAAATAATAAATTTATAGAAAAATTTGAGGTATCATCTATTAGAATTACTAAAATAACTTATGGTCAAGCAGGAAATAAAGTTAAAGGTATTAAAAATACTATTTATAATTCTTTATTAAATAATTATAAAAATATTACATATAAAACAGGAAATAATTTTTCATATTCAGCACCTGAATCCTTAAATTTTGGAACGGAAATATTTGTAAATGGATTATTAAATGTTGATTATAAAGGTGAATATACATATGATAATATTGTTGCATTTTTAAAGAATCATGCAATAAAAAATGTTATTATAACAAGAGGTAATTTAGTAAGTGATTCTAGATTTGGACCTGTTAATAGTTTTACAACAATATTACAAAATAATAATATACCATTTACAATTACTAAAATGTCAAAATATAATAATGGTAATGATAATAAAATAGAAATAAAAATGGAATTAGAAAATAATGGTTTAATAACATATAATTCATTTGAATCATTGGGTATAGAATCAATAATACAAAAAGATATACCAGTATTATCTAATTTAATTACTAATTTTAAATCAAGTATTTAATTTTTTAACCTTTTATAATAATATTATTACTATCAATACCAGTATTAATAATATATTCTGTCATATAATCTGTATGGTCGCCTTGTAATTGAACAATATTATTATTTTTAATACTTCCATTACAACCATTTTTCTTTTTAATATTTTTCAGATGATTTTTTAAGTCTTCTATATCAATAGACCATCCTGAAATATAAGTATTTTTCTTACGACCCATATTTTCTACCCATATTTCAATATGAAAGTTATTTAAATTTGTATTAGTATTTTCTATCTCTTCAAAAGGATTCATTATTAAATATAAAAAAATTTGATTTTAAATTAGTTTAGAATCAAATTTCATATAATAATCAAGCAAAAATGGCAATCAAAAGACTTCAAATGGAATATAAACAACTAATTAAAGAACCTAATAACTTTTATAGTGTTGATGTTGACCCTAAGAATTTTTATAAATGGGATGTTTTATTATTTGGACCCCCTGAAAGTATTTATGAAGGTGGTATTTTTAAATGTCAATTCATTTTCACTAATGAATATCCAAATAAAGCACCACAATTCAAATTCATTACAGAATTACCACATCCAAATATTTATAAAGATGGTAAAGTATGTATTAGTATTTTACATGAAGGACAAGATATTTATGGATATGAAGATATATCTGAACGATGGAATCCATCACATAGTGTAAATTCTGTATTATTAAGTATTTTATCAATGCTTACTAATCCTAATTTTGAATCACCAGCAAACGTTGATATTTCTGTATTATGGAAAAATGATTATAATAAATATAAGGAACTTATTTATAAATTAATTGCAAATTAAGTTATTATTATTTGATAAGTAAATGTATTGGATAATTAAATAATAATGGTTTATCAGTATTTATATATTTTTCATAAATACCATAATCAATTAAATTTTTATCATTATCAAGACATTTTCCATAAAAAATTAAAATTTGATTTTCTGGACTAATATTACATATGTTAAAAATACATTTTTTTAAATCTAAAACTGTACTTTTGTTAGTCATATTATTAATTGTAATAATATTTTTACTTTTATATAAATAAGTTATAGTGATTTGCATTTTGATTAAATATATACATATATACATATATATTTAATATTTTTCAATTTTTATATTTTTTATATTATATGTATAATAAATATTTAAAATATAAAAAAAAATATTTAAATCTTAGGAATAAAAAAGGTGGTACAATAACAAGAGAAGAAATTGAACGTGATGAAGTAACACAATATTATTATCCATATATATCAATATTTAGGGATTTTATAATTCCAAATGGATATATTGATGGGATAAGATGTAATGGTGATATTACTAAAATGTATAAATTATTCTCTGGTGTAAATGGTATGACAATACAATTTAATTGTGAAAATGGGAAAACATATGTTGTTAAATTTATGTTTAATCTAGAATGTGCATGGCAAAATATGTCAGAACAGTTAAGTGTATATAATAAAGAAATAGAAAATGAATATTTTACTATAAAAATGTTTGATTCACCATATATTATGACTGCACAAAAATATTTTTTATTTAATAAAGATTCAAATAGAATCATTTTTAAAACTACTAGAATTGAAGAGAATAAAGATGAACAAATTATTAATTTACCAGAAGAATATAAGAAAAATCAAGAATATAAATTTTCTAATCCAGTTTGTGATATAAATAATATAATTCCTCATTTTGGAGGAATAATTTTAGAATATATTCCCCATTCTTTTAATACTTTACCAAAAGATTTATCATATGTTAAAATTGAAAAATTATTTTACCAATATTTACTTGCTATTAATGAGATTAATTTAAAAAATTGCATTCATAATGATATTAAAGCAAATAATATGATGTATTCATTAGATGAATCAGGTGAATATTTGGCGAAAATTATTGATTTTGGAGCATTATACAATATTGATACTTCAAATAAACAATTTACTCCTGCTACACTAGAAATATCACATCCAGAATTATGTAGAAAAGCACGAGATATTACAGTAACTATTCCATTATCAGAGGAAAATAAAAATGAATTTAAAACAACAATATTATTTAGATATGATTTATTTTCTCTTGTTTATACATTTATAAACTATGGTTTTCTAAATTTAAAGGAAGGAACAGTATTGTATGACCTAATTATTAATATCATGGATACAAAAATACCAATTACAGATTTAAAATCTACAAATAGTTATGTATTGAAGGAATTAAGAAGAAAGAATTCAAGTTTAGGCAATTCATTAAGTTCTAGAAAATCAAGAAGAAAATCAAGAAGAAAATCATCTAGTTTAGAAAAAGACACAGCATCTGATTTAGAAAGACCATTAGATGAAAGAGCAGCAGCATATGGTTTAGAAAGACCATTAGATGAAAGAGCAGCAGCATATGGTTTAGAAAGACCATTAGATGAAAGAGCAGCAGCATATGGTTTAGAAAGACCATTAGATGAAAATTTGACTACTCTATCTGAACCAGAAATAATAGAAATTATCAAAAACTTAGATAGAAAACATCAGAGAACAATAGATGAATTAAGAATAGCAACACAAAATTTAAATAAAGCAGAACAAATTTTTTTAGATGCAAGTCATAATAAAGATATTGCACAACAGAAATTTTTAGAAGCAAGACTTAATAATGAGGCAGCAAAGAAATTATTAAATGATACAAGAAGACAATATTCACCAAAAAAAACAAGTAAATAGACATGTGAAATAAAATAATTAAAAAAATTTGATTTAAAATAAAAACGAGTTTAATAAATTATATGATTATTAAAACATTATTGCTAGTTGATGATAAACTTGTGAATACAAATTTATCTGTCAATATTAATGGAAATAAAATTATTATAAATCCAATTAATAATATAGATACTATAATTAAGATACCAGTATACAATAAATATAATGGCATAGATTATTATCCAATATTATTTCCTTTTGAAATGACAATATATAATAATTTAATATATAATCCATACATTATTTTATCATCATTTAATTTTAATGATGAAAATGAGATTGATTTTTTTTATATATTGAAAGAGAATATTAAGAAAGAATATAATTTAGAATTTATAAAATTTTATGAATTAATAGAAAAAAGTGAATTATTTGATGAAATAATAAAAGATATTAAGTTAAATATTATTACTATTAATATAAATGAGTTTATTAATTCATTATGGTATAACATTAATATGATTAAATTATATGTGTTATATGTTAATATTAAATATCCACAATTATCAAATAAAATGATAAAACAATCATTAATAAAAATTAATATTCATAAAAAATTATTATTATTATGTAATCAAATTAAAATGTTACCATATAAATTATTTATGGATAATGATTATTTAAAAACTTTTATTGAATATTATAATTATGAATATAATAAATCATTAGAATTATCTGAATTAAAAATTGATAAAAATTATTATATTGTAATTAATAAAAAAGAATTAGTATTAAATAATGAGAAGATTACAAATAAAATAATTAAAGTAAATATTTTAAATATTAATGGTAATATTATTCAAATTAATGAATTTAAAAATATTATATTTGATAATTATATTTGGTATGAATATTATCCAAATATAAAAATAAATAAAGATTATGTAATATATCAAACATTTATAAATAATAATTATATGAATGAGATTATTAAAAAATTATTTATAATAGATAATAATCATTCAAATAAAATTATAAATTATTATATTAATGATAAAAAGAAAAGTAATTTAATAATTTTCTCAACAATATACGATACATTAAAGGATGAATTAAATGATTTTAATATATTAAAATCAAATTCTTATTCAGATGGGTTTTTTGAATATATTACAAAAAAATATTCAGATACACATTCATCTGAAATTTTGGAAATTTTATTTAATAATTATAATTATCCATTAAAATCTAATAGACATGATATGAATAAACAATTTGATTATTTATTATATTTTAGTATTAAAAATTATAAAAAAATTTTATTAAAAAATAATGCAAATACATATTCAAATGATGTTTTAGAAATAAATGTAAACTCAATGATACCGATGAAATTAAAAAACTTATATATTAACATATTAAAATTATTTAGTCAATTATTAGATAATAATTTTGAATTAATTATATATAATCAAAAATTTTATAATGATTATTTACATAAAAGTATAATAAAATTGTTTGTTAGTAATAATGATAATTTATCAATAAATTTATTTAAATCAATGATAAATCCACAATCATTTAATAAATTTAAACATATAATTTTTACAAATTTATTATTAATTGATATAATTGAAAAATTAAATTGGAATAATATATCTAAAAAATTAAATTATATTGATTTCTTCTATAAAAATACTGATATTATTTATTATAAAGATAAGTTAAATAAAAATATATTACCTGATAATTTTGATACTAGAATAAAAAAAATTATAGAAAACCCTTTTGAAATGTATAAATTTTTAAAGAAAGATACTGATTTTATTAAATGGACTAAATTTATATCAGATAAAATGAATAATTTATATTATGTTCCTATATCTTTATCATCAGATGATTTTAGTTATATTGGTAAATTAGTATATCTATTAATAAATATTACAGAACAAAATTTAGAAAACTCATCATATAATGAATTTATTAATTTTTGTAATCAACATAATAATTTGATATTAGATGGTAATAGAATTAATCTTAAAATTAAAGAAAATTTTCAATTTCTAAAAACAAATATTAATTTAGGTTTTTTAGCAAAACATTTAACTTGTAATAATGATATTATTTCATTAGATGAACAGAAACCTCAAAAATCTAATGAAATTCTTTTATTAGAATCAAAATTAACTTTATGCAATAATAAATATTATAAATATAAAAATAAATATTTAAGAACCAAAAATATGAATTACAACACTATTTATGATAGTGAAACAAGTGATAATTAATTTATCATTTTAATTAAGATTATAATAAAATTAATTTGTTATTTTATTATAATAATGAAAGTTTATTCTTATTCTTTATTAGGTAAACGTGAAACAAATGAAGACCAACATGTTCATGTATTAAATCTAAACAATGAAAATCAAACATTAAATCCTATAAATTTTTTTGGTGTATTTGATGGACATGGTGGGAAAGCAGTTAGTCATTATGTAAAAAAAAATTTACCACAATTATTTACATCTAAATTTAATAAAAATGTATATTCTGACCCTAAAAAATCTATTAAATATATTAATAAAACATTTGATTTTATTCAAGATAAATTAAAAAATGAAAAACCAATTTGTGCTGTTAGGTGTGGTTCTACTGCTTGTATTGCTATCCATTATAAAGATGAACAATTAAAAAATAGATTATGGGTTGCTAATATTGGTGATTCTCGTGCTGTAAAATGTAATAAAAATAATATTGCTGAACAATTAACTCAAGACCATAAACCTAATAATATAGAAGAGAAGAAAAGAATTGAAAGTCTTGGTGGTAAAATTGAATTTGATGGTGTTGATTGGCGTATACAAAATCTTTCTTTATCAAGGTCTTTTGGTGATATAGATACTGCACCTTATGTAACTCATAAACCAGAGATATTTAGATATAGAATTAGTAATAATGATAAATTTATAGTTTTTGCTTGTGATGGTCTTTGGGATGTTCTTAGTAATCAAGATACTACCGATTTTATTAATGATTTAATTGATAAAAAATTTAAAGGTAATTTTGCTAAAGAATTAGCAGAATTAGCATATAAAAAAGGTTCAACTGATAATATTACGACTATGGTTTATATGTTAAATTAAATTTAATTATTTAGATTTAATGGTATCCATTTTTTAAATTTATTAGAATAAATACAATTAAATAATACTGGTATATCTTTAATAATATTATCACACATTTGTGAAATTTTTAAATTTGGAATTAATGCAATACCCATTTTTTCTCCATTTTCTTTCTCTGATAAATCATATACATCTGGAATTGGTGTTCTACTTAACCAATATGAATGTGTTTGTCCATTTTGTTCATATGAATATGTTCTTGATTTTAAAAAATCAACAAAATCATGAATAATATGATATGACTTATTCTCAATAATTTCTGTATTAGATGTATTAATATTAACTTTATCTGTTTTATTCTCTACAAAAATAACATTCATTCCTGAAACTTTTGGATAAAATACAATACCATTTGTCGGAATTGACATTTTATCTAATCCATTAATCATTTCCTCTAACTCATTATATTTATATATTTTATTCAATTTAAAAACAAAATTATTACAATAATTCTTGTTTTTACCAAATTGTGTATCCAAAATTTCATTTAAATGTTTAATCTTATTATCCATATCCATATCTAACACTTTCTTTCCCATTAAATAATATGCATCTTGAATTAAAAAAATACTCTCCTTATTTTTCTGAATCATTTTACCATCCAAAATAGTTCCCCTAAAAATAGGTTCCGATGTCTTAATATATACCTGAATAATTTGAATAGTTCTCATATCAATCTGATTTTTATGATATGATAACTTTTTCCTATCAATAACAACACAATAATGTTTCTCTTCAATTGATAACATCATCACTAAAAAATTATGACCCTTGAAATTTGGTGCACAATAATGTTCATTATCTTGTAAAAATTTTAATCTTTGAATATTATTTAACATAGTATATCTATACTCTGTTAAATCCAATTTACTATATAGAAAATCAATTACTTTCCTCTTAATATTGTCATCCACAATAAATCCCTCTCCGTTTCCAAATGGTATCTTTTTCGTCATACTTTATTATATAAATTTCTTTTTAAATACTTTTTTATAAAAAATGAATAAGCCTAAAAAGTAATTATAGTCCATAAATCAGATGCTAAATTATCATCTATTAAATAGTTATAAGGTAGGTAAAAATAACCTTTATCGCCCCATGATGAACCCCAACTATTTCTAGCAATCCATACTTTCTTAATATCATCATATCCAACGATTAATATTGCATGACCTCCTAATAATTGTTCATTAGGTTGTGGCATTGGAACTAAACCAGTAGAAGCAACTGTATTTGATTCAAATGATTCATAAACAGCAATTCCAACCACAAAGGGTTGTTTATTTACTAAACTAGATTTCATATTTATTAATGTATTATCTATATTTTTAACACTCTTAACTTTATATTTTAATGCTTCTATATAACATGAATTTGGTGGTTTTATTGCAAATTTATTTTCATTATATACCCAATTCTTCTCTAAACATACACCATTAATTAATAATGATTTTATACCATCATATAATGTCGCACCACTATCATAATTAATAGAACCTTCTAATCTTCTTTCATTATAATATAAAAATAATCTAGACCCTAAAAATGTTGGTCTTTTATAATAAAGTAATCCACAAAATGCATTTGCTGTACAAGAACCAATATTACCTTGGTCATATATTGGACCACAACTATTTCTTAAATCAACTTTATCTGGTAATGTTTTAACAATTGGAACCATAAAATGGTCTAATTTACTTTTATCAATTTTCTCTATTTTTAAATTATAAACTCGTTTCTTTTTTGGTTGATTTTTTATACTATTTCCAATTTGAGTTAATTTAATAATATTCATTAAATTAGTATACATTTATTTTGAAAGATTTATCTAAAAAATAACATTTATTTTGAAAGATTTATCTAAAAAAATATATTTAATAATAATATACTAATGAATAATCTTGCCCTACTTTCTAGTAATAATATTTTAATTGGTGGTAAAAAAAGAAAATCATCTAAAAAATATAAAGGTTTAGAAGAAAATAATGATGAAATTAAATATGTTAAAAATGTTTCAGAACCATGGTTTAGTTTAATATCGTTAGGACATAAATCAGTTGAAGGACGTTTAAATAAAGGTGATTTCGAAAAAATGAAAATTGGTGAAATAATTAAATGGACTAATAATGATTTTCAATCAAGAGAAATATTAACAAAAATAGTTGGAAAAAATGTTTATACTAATTTTAAAGAATATTTAGAAACTGAAGGAATAGAAAATTGTTTACCAACTTTTAAGAATATTTATGATGGTGTTAATGTTTATTATAAATATTATAAACAAAGTGATGAAAAAGAATTCGGAGTAGTTGCTATTAAATTAAAAGTTATTGATTAATATTCCTAGAACAAATATAATTATTAGTATCCGTATCGTAAATATCTATTTTATTATCATTTATAATTATTTTTATTTTCATTGTTTCCATTTTTTTTATAAAATTATTAATTGCTTCATTAATATCTAAATCATTCCTTTCTATTTTCAGAATTTTAATTAGAAATGGTAATCCAGAATTCATAAAATAGTAAAAAATAATAGGATTCATTTTTTATTATCTTATAATTAATTAAAATAAAGAGGAATAATTTCAATTTTTTAGTTTTGTAAAAATTGAATTTTAAATTAATTAAATAATAATTACTATTATTATTTAATATAATGCCAAAAGAACCAACAAATAAACATAATCATTATAGACCAAAAATGTATGATACTATTCAATTTGATAAAGATGGTGATATAATTATGCGTTCTATTAATCCAGAAGTAATCGTTATTGATGATGATATAGAAACAAAAGAAAAGATGCAATCTACAACAATTATTATTGATGACAAGAAACCATATAAAAAACAATATATATCATTAGTTTTGAAAAAATTAGTTTGGAATAAATATATAGGAAAAGAAATAGGACAAGCAAAATGTTATTGTTGTAAATTAACAGATATTCATCAAATTAGTTTTCATTGTGGTCATGTTATTGCTGAAAAAAATGGTGGTAATTTAACAGTTGAAAATTTAAGACCAATTTGTCAAAGTTGTAATTCATCTATGAGAACTCAAAATATGGAAGAGTTTATGAAAAAATATAATCTTTAAATTTATGAAAAAATTTGTCATGTCATAAGATATTATTAAGAATTATAAGAGATACAATTTTTCATAAAAAAATTGAAATAAATATATTATAAAATATACTATTATAAATAATCATAAAATCAAATCTACAATGTTTTCTTGTTTTAATTCATTGTTTAATTTAAATTGTTATGAATTTCCAAAAATTGAATCAAAAGAAGTTATAGTTATTGAAAGTAATATTATGGATAGAGAAGTAGAAGAAACAACCGATGATATATATAATATTAATATTCCTAGTAATTTTGATAAAAATATTTTTAAATTATCTTATAATGAATTTAGTCAATATAAATTAGATAATAAAACACCAATACATACTAAAGAATGTTTTACAAAAAAATGGTTTTTGATACGTTATTGGTCTATTTTTTATTCATGTAAATGTTATCTTGATGATGACAAATTAATTGTATCATTTAAGAAAAAAACAAATCAAAATGAAAAAATTGTTAATAGAATTAAAGCAAATATGAATGAAATTATGGATATTATAAATTATAATATAAATTATAATATTCATGTATTTGTTGATATATCAAATGTATTAATATCAGCACAACAAATTATATCTGTAGATAATCCAAATATTTATACTAAAGATAATAATATTCGTCTTAGTATAAAAAGTTTAACTGAATTAATAATTGGTCTTAGAACTGTTAAATCATTATATGCACGTGGTTCTTTCAAATCTAAAGCACAACAAGATATGACAAAGTTTTGGAAAGATTGTGATTATAATATTAAAAATATTTATCGTGATAAACAAGAAACTTTTGTTGATGAGTCTTTAATTGCTGAAGCACAAAATATTATGATTACTAATATTAATAATATTTCAACAGAAGTTATTATTTTTATTAGTGGTGATGGTAATGGTAATAAAGGGGCAACTAGTTTTCGTAGAACAATTATTAATGCATTACATATGGGTTATATTGTTGAAGTTTGGACATGGATGTCTGCATGTAATAATTTTTATAAATCAATTAGAAATGGTAATTGTAATGAACTTACTAAAGAACAAAGTTCTAGATTCCGTCTTTATTATTTAGATAATTATAGAGATGGTATTACTTTTACTTCTTCTATTTCTAGACCATAGCAAAATTATTATCATTATATGTATCATTAGCATATAATCCTTCTTTTATGGCACCACCGTTATTAATACTTTCATTTTCATATTTAAATTCATCTTTCTTTAAAAATGATAATCCAGATGCTCCTTTCTCAATATTATTACTTTCAATTAATTTCTTTTGAGGAGTTAATTTTTTATAATCAACAACTGTTAAATCATCATAAATTTCTTTAATAGTTAATCCATTTTTATATTTTTCTTTATCAATTAATCCATCAGCATTCATTAATTTATCTTGATTAAATTCCCAACTATTAGTTGATACTGGAGTAACTATATCATAAGCATCATCACGAGATTTAAAAATAGGGACACCATTTTCATCATAAGAATCAATCCATCTATTTGGATACCATGTATTCATAAAAACACCATTATTTTGTTCATTAAGAAAATTATTATCAACTTTACGTATTTTATCATCAAAAACAATTTTTTTTGTTGGTTCAGGTGGGTCATAATTAATAGGTTTATTTATAAATGTTTGTTCTATTTTATAATTTTTTACTAAATTATAATCATCGCCAAAAGTTTTTTTGGTTCTTAATATATTTTTATTATCATCATTTTTAAATTTCTCTAAATTATTATTTTTATATTTAATAATACAAATGAATAATAGAAATAAAATAAATGCTATTAATAAATCGTTTAACATTATTATAATAAAATAGAAATTAAATATTTAATAAATGATTATATCTAATTTGATCTGTTGTTAATCCTTCTATTTTAGTTAATCCATGAATATTTAATAAATTATTAACATTGTTATTATTAGTATTATTAAAACTAGAATTTGTATGAATTCTATGTTTAACTAAAATTTGAGGAGAATTATAAAATTTTTTATTTTGTTTCCTTAATCTAATCCATAAATCATAATCTTCTAGACCATCATAAATTTTATTCCAATAACATAATTCTTTTCTAATAATAACACTTGAATTAATAATTGGATTACAAATACTAAAATTAAAATTACTACAATCAAATTGTGGTATTGCAGGAATAATATTATTTATATTACCAAAATATACACAATTTGTTCCTATAACATCATAATCATTTAAAAAAGGTATTTGATATTTTAATTTATCATTAAACCATATATCATCAACATCTAAAAGTGCTATATAATTAGTTTCAGCATATTTAATTAATTCATTAAGAGTATTTGACTTTCCTTTAATATTATGAAAATCAAATACTTTAATTTTATTGTTCTCATATTTTTTTGCTATTTTATAAATATTAGAATTTTCAGTATGTCCATTTATACCTATTAACAATTCCCATTTATCAAATGTTTGATTAATAATAGAAGATATTGAATCATTTATAAATTCTATTCCATTATATATTGGCATTAATATACTAATTAAACAATTTTCATTTCTTTCATATTTATTAATATTTGTGAAAGTAGATTTATTTAAATATCTTTGAAACATAAACCAATTATCATATTCTTCATTATTTTCTTTTAATAACTCAAATTTATCAAAATTAGAAAATATACAATCAATTAATATTATTTGATCATCTTTAACCAAATAATTATTATCAAAATATAATTTTAATTTATTATCAAATGTATTAAACCACCAATCAATATTATTTTCTTGTAAAATGAAAAACCCTCCAGCAACAGATAATTGATTCGGTGGGATTGGATTAATTGGTAATCCTAATTCATTTTTATTATTAATTAAATTATATAATTCATTCATATAATTATTATCATTATTAATACATCCATAATAAATTTTATTATTTAAAAATGATAAATTATTACACCAATTATATAATTTATCTTTATTTCTAAAATAACCAATATCACACCAACCATAATATTTACTATAAAAATATTTATTATTAATAGTTTCTTTTATAAAATGAATTTTCTCTGACCATAACATATTGAGTTCCCAACAAGTTCTATCATTTAATAAATTATTATTTTCATGATTTTTTATCCAAAAATCTTTATATTTATAATTATAAAAATTATCTATTGATTTTATTATAATTTTAATCTTTGGATTATTTTGTTTATTTATATATTCTACACTATCTAAATCAGTATATATTACTAAATTAAAATTATATACAATTGATATTAAATTATTCATCCATTCAATATAAATAGATTTATCAAATTTAGATTTAATTATATAAAAACAACTTGAAAAAGTTATCGTGTTTTCTTTATCCAAATATAACATTTCATTATAATTAACATTACATTTTGTAATATCACTATAATTTGGTATCTGTAATATTGTTAATGGTGTTAATAAATACCATTTATCTTCATTTTGTAATCTCTTCCAATATATATCTATAGAATATTGTTCTATTATATTATTTTCACTTAATAATTTAATACTTTCTTTATAATTATTTATCAATTTATCATAATAATTACTTTTTACTAAATATCCTGTTGTTGTTTGACAATTTTTAACTTGAACACAATTTTCATCAATATATATGTGTGAATCTACATTATTACCTGTTAATAATAATACATCAAAATCTTTATGTTTTAATAAAAAATTATTAATTTGATTTTTAAATAATTCTTTATTCAAAAATAATATATCATCCTCTACAATCATAATATATTCCCAATTATTTTCTTTTGCAATTTCTAAACATCTTAAATGACTCAAAGAACATCCTAATGCACCATTATCTAATTTAATTGCTGGAAATCTTTCTATTTTTAATCCTAATTCATTAAATTCTTTTATAACATGTTCTTTTCTATCTATTCTTTTATCTAAATTAATATATAATATATGTTTTATTGCATTAATATTATTTAATTCATTATTAATATCTATTATTCTTACATTTTCATAATAAATATCATTTAAATAATCATTATTAAACCATTTATTTGGCATAAATACTTTTTTATCTGGATTTTCATTTAAATAACTACCCCACCATGAATATGAACTATTTGCACATATTCCTCCTAATCTACATAATGACATTAAATATAAACTATTAATCTCATTCTCATCTACAAATGTTAAATTATAATCTTTTAAAAAATCTACTGTTTTACAATATTCTATATCATTACTAAATACTAATAATTCAATATTTTTATCTAATAAATTTAAACAATTATTATAATAATTTATTAAATTTATATTATGCATTTCTACTTCTAAATAATCTCCCCTTCTAAAATGTATAAAATATTTATTTTCTAAATTTGAATATTTATTTATTAAATAATTTTTAATATCATCTGGTATCCTAAATAAATCATATATTTCATTCTTATAATCTTTAAAATATTTATCATTTTGAAAATATCCTACAAATAATGCATTATTATAATTATTTGGTATATCAACATATAATAATACATGTTTTCCATCTTCTCTATATATTGATTCTAATGATATTTGTTCATTAATATTCATTATATTGTTAACATTTCTTAAAATACTATCACAATAATTTAAATTATTAATATTATGTTTATTTTCATTAAATTTTGCATATAATCTTTTATTATGCTTTCGTGATATACCATAACAACTAGCAATTTGAAATAATTGATTACCTAATCCTCCTTGTAAATCTACACAAATCATTATTTATATTAAAAAATATTGTTTAAGATATTATATTATAAAAAAATGTCGCTGATGTTATTTTTATTTTTCAAAAAAATAAAAATTGAATATTTAAAGAATAAATAATAAAGATAACATAATATAAAATATGGCTCAATTAATTAAAAAATTGTTGAAAACTGATGATACTATTCAATTCATTAATGATTTAACTATTAATGAATTAGAAGAAATTATAACATATGCTGCTGATAAATATTATAATACTGATGAATCTGTTATATCTGATGAAATATATGATACATTAATTGATTTCTTAAAATTAAAAGATTCTAAATCAAAAGTATTAAAAAATGTTGGTGCAAAAGTTAAAAGTAAAAATAAAGTAGATTTAGATTATTGGTTAGGTTCTATGGATAAAATTAAAGAACAAAAACAATTATCTTTATGGTTAAATAAATATAAAAAACCGTATAATCTATCTGATAAATTAGATGGTGTATCTGCATTATTAGTCTATAATGATGGTCAAATTAAAATGATTACTAGAGGAACTGCAACTGAAGGAACTGATATTAGTAAATTAATCAAATATTTAAATTTACCTGATTATGATACTATTAAAACTTTCTGTTATCTACATAATATTAAAGGTGATAAAAATTTAATAGCATTCAGAGGTGAATTAATTATGAAAGAAAGCATTTTTAATAAAAATTGGGGTGATAAATTAAAAAATACTAGAAATACTATTAGTGGTTTAGTTAATAGCAAAACTATTAATCCTAAACTAGCCAATGATACTGAATTAATTTTATATGAAGTTGTTGATCCTTTTTATCCTATTGATAAACAATTTGAAATTATTAATAGTGTTGGATTTAATATGACTAATAATATGACTGTTAATGAAGATATTTCTATTGAATATTTATCATCATATTTTAAAAAAAGAAGATTGCATTCTGAATATAAAATTGATGGTATTATTGTTACTCAAATTGGGAAACATGAAAGAAATACAACTGGTAATCCTGATTATGCATTTGCTTTTAAAGAAATGTTAGATGAACAAATGGCTATTACTACTGTTGAATCTATTGAATGGAATATATCTAAAGATGGTTATATTAAACCAACTTTATTATTAAAACCGATTACTATTGGTGGTGTTGAAATTAAAAGAGTCACTGGTAATAATGCTAAATATATTGTTGATAATCTATTAGGTGTTGGTGCTGAAGTTGAAATTATTAGAAGTGGTGATGTTATACCAAAAATTAATAAAGTTATTAAACCCATTAAAAAACCTGATTTACCAAAAGGAAAATGGACATGGAATGATACTAAAGTAGATATTATTAGTAATGAAACTGAAGATAATGAATTATTAGTTAAAAATATTTATTTCTTTTTCTCAACATTATCTACTAAAGGATTAGGGAAAAAGATTGTTGAAAAATTAGTTGAATCTGGTCTTAATACTATATTAAAAATTATTGTTGCTGAACAAGATGATTTTTTAAAAGTTGAAGGGTTTAAAGAAAAATCATCATCAAATTTAGTTGAATCAATTAAAACTGCATTAACAAATATTAAATTATCTAAATTAATGGCTGCATCAAATAAATTAGGTAGAGGAATTGGTGAAGAAAGAATGGAACAAGTATTAACTCAATATCCTAATTTATTAACTGATTATAAAAAATGGTCAAAAGAAGAATTTATTGAAAAATTAAAAGAAATTGATGGATGGGAAGATAAAACATCAAAGTTATTAGTATCTAATTTTGATGATTTTATTAATTTTTATGATTCTATTAAAAAATATATTTCTATTGAATCTAAAATAAAATCATCAACTGGTAAATTTAATAATAAAATATTTGTATTTACTGGTTTTAGAGATTCTAGTCTTGAAGAATCAATTACAAGTCAAGGAGGGAAAATAGGTTCAACTGTGTCTAAAAATACAGATTATTTAGTGGTTAAAGACCAAAGTATTATTGATAATCCAACAGGCAAAATAGAAAAAGCAATGGATTTAAATATTAAAATAATTACAAAAGATAATTTAATTAAAATGTTAAAATAATATTAATTTACGTAACTTTAGCATATATTAATGTTTTAATTCTATATTTTCCACTATCATTAACTTCTCTCCAAAATTTATCATCTGGTCTATTATTATAATTCCTTGATCTTGCAAAATAATTATTAATATTATTATACCAATCATCATATACAACAATACCATGTGAATCAAATACATAATATTTACCATCACAATTTAACCCAGCTATTTCATGATTAGGAACAGCCAAAAATGCACTAATTAATACATAGTCATCATCATTTATTTTAAAATTTGTACAAATATTAAATGATGATGAAAATTCATTACTATCTTTATCTAATACTTGTCTCAATAATTCAATATCTAATATAATAATTTTCGCATTATTATTTACAATTGTTAATTGAAAATATTTTCCAGATGTTATATATCTATAAAATTCATTAATATCAATCAATCCTATATCATGTAACATAGATTTAACTTTTTCATCTGCAACTTTTTCAATTAATGGTGTATTATTTCTTTTATGTTGTTCATCTTGTGTTGTTTCTTGCTCGTTTTGTGATGTTTGTTGTCCATTACGTGCTGTTTGTTGTCCATTACGTGCCGTTTGTTGTCCATTACGTGCTGTTTGTTGTCCATTACGTGCCGTTTGTGGTCTATTATATGCTGTTTGTGGTCTATTATATGCTATTTGTGGTCTATTATATATTGTTTGTTGTCCATTATATGCTATTTGTTGTCCATTACGTGCTGTTTTTGTTCCATTACGTGCTGTTTGTGGTCTATTATATGCTGTTTGTGGTCTATTATATGCTGTTTGTGGTCTATTATATGCTGTTTGTTGTCCATTATGTGCTGTTTTTGTTCCATTACGTGCTGTTTTTGTTCCATTACGTGCTGTTTTTGTTCCATTACGTGCTGTTTTTGGATTACCACCATTTAGATTAAATACATTAAATGTATCACGGTAATATTCATATGATAAAAATAATATTTCATACTTATTTTTTAAATATGGTTTTAATAATAATTTATATAATATATATAGACCTTTATAAGAATAAAAATGTGAACTTGAAATTAATAAATCTTTTCCTTTATAATGATCTTCATTTTTATGTTCATATATTCCTTTTATTTTACTTGAAATTAATGGAATTAATAATGAAGACATATTTTCAATTTTCGCGGATGATATTAATAAATTATGAATAAGTATCATCATTATTTGTTTCACAGAATATTTAGGGAAAGGGTCGCCTTTATTTATAATACTTGATAATTGAATATTACCATTCATACCTGGTTCATGTTTCATAAATTCATAAGATTTTATTAAATAATCTTTAAATTCTTTAGTTAAAAATAATACATTTAATGTAGTATTAGCTGCACAAGTTCCATAATGTGGCACTTGTAAAAATCTACCATAAGCACAATATGGTTTGTCTGTCAAAAATTTATACCACCAAGTCTCTTTTATATCTGTAACTTGTTGTTTATCATCAGTAAAATTAATTAATCTTATTTTATATCTTTTATTAATACCACCACCACCAAATAATACACGATGAGGTATGACATTAATATTTGTTTTATTATATGATACTTGATGTCTACTACCAAATTGTTCTTCATGTGCGATATCTGTAATAGTTAAGTCTTTTGTTTTAAATTCATAAGTTGTAGTATTATATTTTAAATCTAATAAATAAGATCTATCTTTAAAATACAATTCTAAATATTCACCCATTGGAAATAAATTTATAATTTTTCTAAAGAAAGGTCTTTTGATTGTACCTAATGTATAATCATATACAATACCATCTGCATTAGTTGTTAAATTTAATATAGATATATTCATAAATTGCAAAGTTTCTAAAGTTTCAGGATCATGACTCTCTAAAAATGATTGTATTTGTGTATTTAATTTATTTATAACTTCAATTTTATCTTTATAAAAATCATTATCAATAAAAATAAATATATTTTTTTCACATATAAATAAACTAGTTATATTAAATTTATTATCTATAATATCTCTAAAACATATAAATTCATGTGTTTGTGTTTTCTCTGATGAATGAGAAGATATTATATAACATACATTATTTATATCAGATTGAACATATGAACAACCACCACCTTTTAATTCAAAATATTTATTTTTATATTTTAAATATTTTGAATAATAATCCATATAATAAGTTATAGATTTAAAAAAAAATTATTTTAGATAATAATGGATATAGAACAATTTTTAGCATTTAAAAACCATGAAGATACACAAGAATTAAATGATGTAATGTTAGATAAATTCTCATTTTTCATAAATATTAAGAAAAATAAAAGATTTGGTAAAAAACCAGTTATTAACATCTTAAAGAATCATAAAATTCAAAATAAAAAAGATATTTTTTCAAATAGAGTTAATTTAATTTTAAATAAATTATCCGAATCAAATATTGATAATTTAATAATTGAATTATTAGAAAATATCGGCAAGATTGATAATGAAAATTATGAAGAATTACAAAAATGTTTTTATATCAAAATAATCTCTGAAATAAAATTTGTTAAATTATATCTAATATTTTTAAAGAATATTGATAGTATCTATAATAAAATTAATGGATATAATTTATCATTCTTTTTATCAATTATTGAAACCAAATTTAAACATGATTATCTAAATACTAATTTGGATGAGAAATATTTATTCTTATCAGAAAATAATGATGAAACTAAAAGAAAAAATAATTTAATTTTAATCAATGAATTAATTGATTTAAATATTATTAATAAAGATTTATTTAATGAATGTGATAGCACTATAATATCACAAACTAAACATATACCAGATATATATAATTGGTTTATAATTAGAAATAGATTATTGACTGAATATGAAAATAATAAAATTAAAAAATTAATTAAAATTAATAAAAATCCACGAGAAAAAATATTATTGGAAAATTTATTAACTTTTGTTATTAGTAAAAAAGAACAAATAGAAGAACCTAAAGAGAAAGTGAAATCATTTAATGATAAATTCCAAGTTGAATGTTATAATATATTAGAAGAATATATTTTATTAAAATCATTAGATGAAGTTATTTATTTTATTGATAATAAATGTATTAATGATAATAAATTAATATTCAATCAAGTATTAATTCAAAAATATAATGAAAATAAAAAAGAGTTAAATAATTTAGTCAAATCTTTGATTAAATTAAATAAAACAAATATTGTTGATTATATTAAAGATAATAATATAACT